>OHWK01000598.1_pt1 | contig 16645 bp, 14 predicted proteins | sample 1579761 | NCBI WGS metagenome assembly OHWK01 (sample SAMEA3882516, study PRJEB24775) | human gut metagenome | biome: human-associated habitat; feature: intestine environment; material: feces | place: Netherlands | collected 2009/2010 | reverse complement strand
AGTTTGATGGACAGTTCATCGGCATCCGGCATTTTGCTGTTTCAGGCAAATTAGGAGGCGCATGCTGATGAATCAGGTAGAGACAAGAAAGATTCGTGTTTACGGCATTGTGCAGGGCGTTGGGTTTCGTCCGACAGTGAGTCGGCATGCGGTTAAAAATGACATTCACGGAAGCGTCTGCAACAAAGGGCCTTATGTGGAGATTTTTGCACAGGGGTCGAAAGCACAGGTGGATGGCTTCCTTGAGGATTTGGAGAAACGACCGCCGAAGCGTGCGGCTATTTTGAAGATAAATGTTGAACATCTTGATAATAACCCTGAATTCGATGGGTTTGAGATTATAGAAAGTGAAAAGACAAAGGGAGAGATTTTTGTTTCACCGGATATTGCCATTTGTGATGAATGCAAAGAGGAGCTGTATGATCCGAACAACAGACGCTATCTGCATCCTTTTATCAATTGTACCTGCTGTGGGCCGAGGCTGACGATCCTGGATGCGCTGCCTTATGACAGAGAACGGACCAGCATGAAGGAATTTCCGATGTGTCCGGAGTGTGCGGAGGAATACAACAATCCGGAGTCGAGACGATTCGATGCCCAGCCGGTGTGCTGCAATGACTGCGGGCCGGAGGTTTATCTGATCGGCCGTGACGAAAGAGGCCGTGAAGCGATCACCTATACGAGAAAAGTGATCGCCTCGGGCGGCATTGCGGCGATTAAGGGAATCGGTGGTTTTCATCTCTGCTGTGATGCCACCAATGAGACAGCGGTTGCGAGACTTCGTGAATTGAAGCGCCGGCCGATGAAACCATTTGCCATTATGGCGCGAAATATGTCGGCAGTTCGGAAGGAATGTCAGGTGACAGAGGTACAGGAGGAAGTCCTGGATGGCCATCAGAAGCCGATTTTGCTGTTGGAGCGGTTGGACAAAGCTGACAGTCAGATCTGTCCGTCTGTGGCGCCGGGCAATCCGAAAATCGGTGTGATGCTGCCGTATGCGCCGGTACAGCTGTTGATTTTTGATTATGATGATGGCATTCAGATGCCGGATTATCTGGTGATGACCAGCGGCAACACATCAGGAGCGCCGATTTGCAGAGATGACAATGATGCAATCGCTGAATTATCTCATCTGTGTGATTGCATGTTGTCTCACAATCGCAAGATCAGGATCCGTGCTGATGATTCGGTAATGGATTATTACAAGGATGAACCTTATATGATCCGGCGCTCCAGAGGTTATGCACCTCTGCCGGTGATGGTGTCGGCACCTTGGAAAGGCCAGGTTCTGGCCGTGGGCGGAGAACTGAAGAACAGCTTCTGCATCGGCGTGGACGGAAGATTCTATCTGTCGCCGTATGTGGGGGATTTGGAAGATCTGCGAACGGTGAATGCATTGAAAGAGACCATTGGACGTCTGGAGACGCTGCTTGAAGTGGAACCGCCGGTGGTGGTCAGTGATATGCATCCAAGATATAATTCAACCATGATCGCGGAAGAATCGGGATTGCCGGTGATCAAAGTGCAGCACCATTATGCGCATATTTTATCCTGCATGGCCGAGAATGACTGTCAGGAACCGGTTATCGGAGTTTCCTTTGACGGAACCGGTTATGGCATGGACGGCACCATCTGGGGCGGCGAAATCCTTCTGGCAGATTATAAGGCATTTCAGCGGTTTGGATGTATTACACCATTCCTTCAGATCGGTGGTGATGCATCCTCCAGGGAAGGATGGCGAATTGCCGTTTCCATGCTGTACGGACAGATGAAAGACCGTGCAGCAGCCATGACAATGATTGAGAAACTGAATCTGTGCAGTGTAAAGGATGCCAAAGTTCAGATGGCCATGGCGGACAGGAAGATTAATGCGGTGATGTCCACCAGTGCCGGCAGATTATTCGACGGTGTCAGTGCCATTTTGGGAATCCGGAAGGCTTCAACATTTGAAGGCGAGGCATCCATGGCATTGGAATTTACAGCGGAAGCGTATGAGAAAAAACATCAAAACGCGGGTGATCTTCAGCACGCGATGGATGAGATGCGGAAGCAATTTCCGTTAGCCGCATGCATAGATAATAAGGAATCGGAATCCACAGAAATAAATAAGCCGGAACAGGTGAAGGCAGTCCTGAACACAGGTGCTTTGGTGAAAACCATTGCGGAAGCCAGACTTGCAGGCGCAGATACAGAAAAACTGGCCTATTTCTTCCATTGGATACTGGCAGAAGAAATAATAGTGGCCTGCCAAAAAGCCGGAAAAGAAAGCAGACGGGGTACAGTAGCATTAAGCGGCGGTGTCTTCCAAAATCAGCTGTTATTGAAAATGGTGGATGAAGGACTGCAGAATGAGGGCTTTAAAGTATTGAGACATTGCCTGGTACCGCCAAACGACGGCGGCATTGCACTTGGTCAGGCAGTCTACGCTATGGGGTCTTTGAAAAGCTGATTGAATGAGAATTATAGATGAAAACAACGGACACCCGTCCGAAACGTTTTCATCTATAATTCTCATCAATGCAGCTTTATCGAAGTAATTCCATAAACAGCGAATAACGACTGACCGAAGTGCAATATAAAAATAGGACAGCAGTCTTAGAAACAAAAGAAAATAGACGGCTGTTATCATAGATTTGTGATAAACGCGGCAAGTGTTAAGCGGCATAGCATAAGACAAAACCCGAGCCAGGGACAATGCCGAATAGGAAAGAGAAAGTTTTTGGGTTTAGAGTTAAGAAACTAAAATCTATGGTGTTGAGATTTATATAGCTGCAAATTCTCAATATTCTTGGAAAAATATATAAAATTAACAGATTCACGGCAGGTGCTTCAACGCCACCGGTACTTAGGCATTGTTTTTTAATGCCTTATGTACCGCTGTAGGCATTGGCAGCGAGAGCGGCCTGCAGTGAACTGGTAATTTTATATGTTTTTGAAAAACTGGGAGAATTTGCAGCGGATAAACGAAAGGAGATTTTGAGTATGTGTGTAGGTTTATCAGCGAAAGTTGTTAAAATTAATGATGGCGTTGCAATTATCGATGCGGGCGGCGCAAAACGTGAGATTTCTTCTCAGCTGATTGAAGATTTGGAGCCGGGAGATTATGTCATGGTTCATGCCGGTGTGGCCATTGCCAAGATTACGGATGAGGATGACAGTGAAACAGATCAGGTGCTGGAGGATTTATTCTGATGAGTGAAGAGAAGAAGAAAACGGCGAGAGAGATAATAGAAGGCTATGACGGACCGCCTGTGAGGATTATGGAGGTGTGCGGTACCCATACTCATGAGATTTTCAGACTGGGTATCCGAAAGCTCCTGCCGAAACAGGTAGAATTGATTTCAGGGCCGGGATGTCCGGTTTGTGTCACACAGGTTGGCTTCATTGATGAGGCCGTTTATCTGGCGTTGGAATGCGGCGTGACAATCTGTACATTTGGTGACCTGGTCCGTGTGCCTGGAACGGAGATGAGTCTTGCCGGTGCGAGAGAAAAGGGCGCAAAAGTACGAATTGTGTATTCCCCGGTGGATGCAGAGCAGTACGCTAAGGATCATCCGGAAGAGCAGGTTGTTTTTCTGGCTGTTGGTTTTGAGACAACGACACCGGCCAGCTGTCTGGCTATAAGAAAGGCATCGGAGGATGGATTGACGAACTTCGCGCTGTTGGTGGCCAATAAGACGATGCCGGGTGCTTATGCAGCACTGAAAGGCAGCGCGGATGTTTTTCTTTATCCGGGACATGTCAATGCCATTACGGGTACGGAATTGTGTGAATCACTGGCGGATGAAGGCGTCAGCGGTGTTGTGGCAGGTTTTACAGCCAAAGAATTACTGACAGCATTGGCGGTGGCTTTGGTTAAATTCCAGGAGGGCAAACCGTTTTTCGTCAATGCTTATCCGAGAGTGGTGACACGGGAAGGCAGCCGAGAGGCACAGAAGCTGGTGGCAGATATGATGGAGAACTGTGATACAGAATGGCGCGGACTGGGCATTATTCCGAATTCAGGCCTGCGTCTGAAAAAAGAATGGGAAGCCTACGATGCGAGAAAGAAGTTCCATGTGCCTGAGATGAAAGGACGAAGCAATCCGGCCTGTCGATGCGGGGATGTTCTTCAGGGTAAATGCAAGCCGTCGGACTGCAAGGTATTTGGCAAAGGCTGTACGCCGCAGCATCCGATTGGTGCTTGTATGGTATCCAATGAAGGGGCCTGTTCTGCTTACTATCAGTACAGCTAAAATAAAAAATATTATAACGACATACATATGAGAATCATGCAAAAGGAGACGTTTCTGATGAATAATAAAACAGTTACAATGGCTCACGGTGCCGGCGGCAAGCAGACATCTGAACTGATTGATGAAGTATTTAAAGCACATTTTTCAAATCCGGATCTGACAGCGGATGATGCTGCTGTTCTTCCGGCTCCAAAAGGAAAGATTGCCATGTCAACAGATGGTTTTATTGTATCGCCGGCCTTTTTCCCTGGCGGCAATATCGGCAAATTATCCATCTGCGGTACGGTGAATGACCTGGCTTGCATGGGTGCAAAACCGTTATATCTTTCCTGTGCCTTTGTTATTGAAGAAGGTTTTCCGATGGAGAAACTGGAAGAGATCGCAGGTGCGATGGAGAAAACAGCCAAAGAGGCCGGTGTCCGCATTGTATCCGGTGATACGAAGGTTGCCGGAAAGGGTCAGGTGGACGGTGTCTTTATTACGACAACAGGTGTTGGAGAAATTCTTGATGGTGTCAGCACATCCGGCGACTATGCCAAACCGGGAGATGCTATTATTGTAACAGGTGATATCGGCCGACATGGATGTACGATACTGCTGGCAAGAGAAGATTTCGGTATTGATGCGGATGTAACCAGTGACTGTGCACCATTGTGGCCTACAGTCGAATCTGTATTAAATGCCACAAAAGATGTCCATGTGATCCGTGATGCCACAAGAGGCGGCGTTGGTACAGTTCTTTATGAAATCGCAGGACAGAGCAAGGTCGGTATTCGCCTGAATGCAGCAGATGTGCCTGTGGCACCGGAAGTCAAGGGTGTCTGCGGCATGCTTGGTCTTGAACCGCTTTATCTGGCATGTGAAGGCCGTCTGGTGATCATGGCGCCTAAGTCAGAAGCAGAAAAGATTGTCGAAGTACTGAGACAGTGTCCATATTCAAAGGATGCGGCCATTATTGGTGAAGTTACGGAGGAACAGCCGGGACACGTTGTGATGACAACAGAAATCGGTACACAGGCTTTGCTTCCTCAGCCGGGCGGCGAGTTGCTTCCGAGAATTTGCTAACAGTCACTGATCGGCGAGTGATTGAAAATTCGGACGGAGGGTCAGATTTTTGATCTGGTCATAGCCGACAAAATGGAGTTAATATGGAGAAAAAAATGGAAACGAGAGTGGCAGTCATTGCGATTATTATAGAAGATGGCAGTTCAGCACAGGAAGTGAATGAACTTTTACACGGTGCAGCTCAATATATTATCGGACGCATGGGAATCCCTTATCGTGACAAAGGGATCAGTATTATCAGCATTGCAATCGATGCGCCGCAGGATGTCATCAGTACGTTGTCCGGCAAAATCGGCCGGCTGAAAGGTGTATCCGTCAAAACGGCGTATTCCAATGTTGTTTCAAAAGAGAATTAGAACCGCAGTTTATACAAAAGTTTTAAACAGCAAATGAAAGCGGAGAAGATAGAATGATTAAGATTGCTGTATATGGAAAAGGCGGTATCGGCAAATCAACCACTGTTTCGAATGTGGCTGTCGCATTAGCGGAAAAAGGGCTGAAAGTTATGCAGATTGGCTGTGACCCGAAGGCGGATTCAACCATGCAGCTGAGACATGGTGAAGCCGTACCGACTGTACTGGAGCTGGTGAATCAGCGCAAAAATGATTTTGAATTAGAAGATATGGTTCGCATCGGATTCGGCGGCGTCGTCTGTGTGGAAGCAGGTGGCCCGACACCGGGGATGGGCTGCGCCGGACGCGGTATTATTACGGCACTGGAGAAGCTGAAGGAAAAAGGAGCCTATGAGGTTTATCAGCCGGATGTTGTGCTTTATGATGTTCTTGGAGATGTTGTCTGCGGCGGATTTACCATGCCGATGCGAAAAGGCTATGCGGACAAAGTATTTATCGTTACTTCAGGGGAAAATATGTCTATCCATGCTGCGGCGAATATTGCCATGGCCATCGACAACTTCAAAAACAGAGGCTATGCATCTCTGGGAGGCTTGATCCTGAATCGCAGAAACGTTAAGCATGAAGACGAAAAAGTGGCGGAACTGGCAGATGATTTTAAGACATCTGTAGTGGGAACCTTATCCCGCAGTGAACAGGTACTTCTGGCGGAGGAGAAGCAGCAGATCCTTCTGGAGGCTTTTCCGGACAGTGAAATGGCAGATGAGTACAGGAAACTGGTGGAGCAGATACTGGCTGTGTGTGAAGCGAGAGGATAGAAGGAGGCCGTTTTATGTTGAAAAGACTGGGTGGAACAGTCGATCCAAAAGGAGCGGCGACGGCCATCAAAGATGCGGAATTTCCGGTGCCATTTGCATCGGAACTGGAATTTAATTCGCCGGTACATGGAACATGGAATATCGTTCACACCGGCATGCAGGTGCCGGATGCTCATCAGATTTATGTCTGTGCCGATAACTGCATGCGTGGTGTTGTTTTAACAGCGGCAGAGATGAACGAGGCGGAACGTTTTTCCTTTGTTATCCTCAAGGAAGAGCATTTGCTGAACGGCAATCTGGAAGATATTACCATCGAAGGTGTGTCGGATGTGATCGAGAGATTGGAACAAAAGCCGAAAGCGGTTTTTCTGTTTACAGTTTGTCTGCATCATTTCCTGGGCAGCGATCTTGAGAGAATCTACGATGAACTGGGAAAACGATTTCCTGAAATCTGTTTTGTCAGATGTTTTATGGATCCGATCATGCGAAAAAGTGGTCTGACACCGGATCAAAAGCTGCGTTTGTCCATGTATGATCCTTTGAAGAAAGGAACAGTAACAGAAGAAGGGCAGCGAAGAATATCTATCCTGGGCAGCGATTTTGCACTGGACGAAACATCAGATCTCAAGAGATTGCTCAGATGCAATGATTATCAGATTAAAGAGTCCCCGGTTTGTGAGTCCTGGGAAGATTATCTTTCTCTGTCAGACTGCCGGATGATGCTGAACTGTTATCCGTCAGGAAAAGCCGGTACGGAATGGGCGGCAAAGAGACTGGGGCGGCCATTTATGTATCTGCCTTCCTGTTTTGATTATGATGAGATCATCGGGCAGCTGGAAGCATTATCAAAGTCAATGGAGCTTCTGGGTGTTCTGGATTATGAAGGTGAAAAAGAGAGCTGTGAAGCAGCACTTCATGAGGCACTTCTGGAAGTTGGAGACTGGCCGATCGCCATAGACGGGACGTTTCATCCGAGACCTATGGGATTGGCAAGACTTTTGATCTCCCATGGCTTTTATGTAGAACGGATTTATCTGGATGCCATCAGCCCTGAAGAGGAAAATGATTTCAAATGGCTTCAGCAGCATGCGCCTGAGTTGATGCTGCTTGCAACTGTGCAGGTGAAAATGCGTGTCCTTCCGAGAAAAACGGAGCGGGAGATGCTGGCATTGGGGCAGAAAGCGGCCTGGTTTACAGGCAGCAGACATTTTGTCAACATGGTACAGGGCGGCGAGCTTTATGGGTTCGGGCCTGTATGGCTTTGACGGAATCCGGCGTCTGGCACATCTGATGGTTGAGGCAGCCCGTGAAGAAAAAGAGACACCGGATCTTGTGATTCGCAAAGGATGGGGGTGCGAAAGCTGCATATGAGACAGGCATATCGAATAATACCGATTTATACAGCCGATGTATCCGGCGTCTGTTCAGCCCTCTATGAATTGGGCGGTATGACAGTGATGCATGATCCATCGGGATGCAATTCGACGTATAATACCCATGATGAGATCAGATGGTATGATGAGGACAGTCTGATCTTTATCTCAGGTTTGACAGAAATCGATGCGATCATGGGAAATGATGAGAAGTTTATCCATGATATCGAAGAAGCGGCATCCGAATTGAAACCACGCTTTATTGCCCTGGCCAGTTCGCCGATCCCCTATATGAACGGCACGGATTTTCCGGCCATTGCAGAGGTAACAGAGCAGGATACGGGTATTCCGACCTTTGCAGTGCCTACGAACGGCATGCATGATTATGTGCGCGGGGCAGGTATGGCTTTGGAAGCCATTGCAGAACATTTTGTTTTGCCGAAAAGCCATGCAGAGGATGTTTCAAATAAAAACACGGAGGGAAAAGGCAGAAACCGTCTGGTGAACTTGCTGGGAGTTACGCCGCTGGATTTCGGGCCTCTTGATCATGCGGAAACGATGAAGCGCAGTCTGGAGCAATACGGCTGGCAGATCAACAGCATGTGGGCTATGGGAGATTCTTTGGATCAGCTGTCGAAATCTGCAGATGCAGCAGTGAATGTGGTTGTTTCATCTGTGGGGCTTCGGGCAGCCAAAGTATTGCAGAGAAAATTCGGTACACCTTATGTGGTTGGAGCACCGGTTGGCCGTTTCACGAAGAAGTTGTCAGAGGCAATGGAAGCAGCTGTCAGTGGTGAAAAGGAAGACAATGTTGTTTATGCAGCCTGCAGAATGTCGGCAGAGAATCTTCAAGATGTCAATGATACGAAGGAGAGTCCGAGACACCGGGCGGAGATTACGTTGATTGGTGAACCGGTGACAATGGGCTCTCTGGCAGCAGCCATTGAACTTCAGTATGGCAGATCCGTTCGTGTATTGTGCCCGCTGGAAGAAACAGAAGGGTTGCTGACACCGGGGGATGAGGCTGTTTGCGGTGAAGAGATGATGGAACAAAAGCTGAAGGATGCAGGAATCATAGTGGCAGATCCGTTGTACAGGCCAATCTGTCCAAAGGATGCTCAGTTCTTTGAATTGCCGCATATTGCTTTTTCGGGAAGAATTTATTTGAAGAAAATAAAACAGATGCCGGGATTTGCCGACCTTATCTAAATTTAAGGAGGACAAGAGATGGGATTGAATGAAACACCGTCAGGTGAGCGTGTACATATAGGTTTTTTTGGCCGGAGAAATGCGGGTAAATCCAGCCTGGTCAATGCTGTGACAGGACAGGAACTGGCTGTTGTATCCGATACAAGGGGAACCACAACAGACCCTGTCAGCAAGGCAATGGAACTGCTTCCGATCGGGCCGGTTGTCATCATAGATACTCCGGGTTTTGATGATGAAGGCGCACTTGGCGAATTGAGAGTCCGCAAAACAAGACAAATTTTGAATAAATCCGATGTGGCTGTGCTGGTGGCAGATTGCACAGAGGGCCTGAAAGACTGTGACAGAGAATTGATCGAGATTTTTCGACAGAAGGAGATTCCATGGCTGCTTGTCTGGAATAAATGTGATCTGAAGCCGGAACACCCGGAAGCAAAAGAAAATGAGATTTATGTCAGTGCCACAGAGAAGATAGAGATTGAAGCATTAAAAGAGAAGATTGCAGCCATCGGCAAGACAGAAGAAAACAAACTGATGCTGGTGGGTGATCTGATGCATCCGGGAGATATGGCTGTTCTTGTTATTCCAATCGACAAGGCGGCACCGAAGGGACGTCTGATTCTGCCTCAGCAGCAGGTTATCAGGGATATTCTGGAGGCGGAAGGCGCAGCTGTCTGTGTCAAGGAATATGAATTGAGGGAGACTTTGGAGAAATTCAAGGAACCGCCGGCCATTGTTATCACGGATAGCCAGGTTTTTGCAAAGGTATCTGCGGATGTACCGGAAAGTATTCCGTTGACATCTTTTTCTATTCTGATGGCCAGACATAAGGGACTTCTGGATACGGCTGTTCGTGGGATTGCCGCAGTGGAAGATCTGAAAGACGGAGATACAGTGCTGATCGCAGAGGGCTGCACCCATCATCGCCAGTGTGATGACATCGGCAGTGTTAAGATACCGAGATGGCTGAAGAATTACACAGGCAAAAAGCTGAATATTGAGCTGTGTTCCGGCAGAGAATTTCCGGAAGATCTGTCGAAATATGCACTGATTATTCATTGCGGAGGCTGTATGCTGAATGAGCGCGAGGTCCGCTATCGGATGAAATGTGCTGTTGATCAGGATGTGCCGATCACTAACTACGGCATCGCCATTGCCTATATGCAGGGCATCTTGAAAAGGTCTGTCAGTATGTTCCCATATCTGGCTGAGGAATTGCCGGATTAAAATATGCAGATGGTGCATATTTTCCATTTTCAGTCATATATATAAGAGTAAATGCTGCTGTGGCAGCGATATCGCAAAAATCAATGGACGTCCTGGGAGGGTGTTTCTGTGGCAGAATATCGGCGTTTTATTTCTTATATGTATTTATATGAAAACGGAAGAAAGACAATCAACAGTGGGTTTGTGAGAGTAGAAAGCCGGAATGGACAATGTCGGCTTTCTATTCATATGTCGGGAATTTATCATAGTGAAGCGAAAAAGTATCAGATTTATATGCTGATCAGAGTGTCCGGTGATTACATAGGGATTGCAATCGGAGACCTGTTGGTTCAGAAACAGACGGGGGATATGGAACTGACGATGGACAGTGATCATCTGATGGGAACAACGTATGATCTGGACCGTGTCGCTGGTATGGTTTTGCTGGGAGAAGATGGCGGCGTTTACGGTACCAGATGGGATGATGAACCGCTGGAAACAGAGAAATTTGTCAATAGAGAGCCGCTTTCAGAGATTTTAGTGAGATTTGGAGAGAAAAACAGTGATGCAGTAGCCGATGAAACTGATACGGAGAGAACCTTTGCGGATGCGGAGCCGGAAAGTGTCATAACGCAAGGGACAGAGCCTGAGGCAGAGAATCTGGTGAGTCCGCATGCGGATGAGAATCCGTTGATCCCTGAAGAGGAAGTGGCGGCATTTGTAGATGACGCAAGGATGGAAGCGTTTGAGAAAAATGAGAATCCGGAGAATAACGAGATTTTAGCTGTATCGAAAGAGCCAGAGATGTCGAAAGAACAAGCAGAAGAACAGGCAGAACAAGAGCTGTACTCTAGGAGCAATGCCTATGACCTGCTGATGTCACAGCTTCCGCAGATGTATCCTTTTGATGATGACAGTGTGGCAGCCTGTGTGCGGATGGAACTTCAGGATATCGGGCGCATGCCGATGCCGTGTTGGATTTATGGCAGCAATAGTTTTCTGCTGCATGGATATTATTGTTACCGGCATTTGATACTGGCAAAGGTGGAGCAGAAAAAGGATAAAGAAGATGTCGGTGGGCGCGGCGAAAATGATGGGGCGTCAGAGGATGAAGGTGTTTATCTGATGGGTGTTCCCGGTATTTGGCAGCATCGGGAGCAATATATGGCTGCCATGTTTGGTTTTCGCAAATTCAAGCCGGTGAGCCGGGAAAATCAGGGCAGTGGGGCTTTTGGTTACTGGTGTGTGGAGTTAAAATTATAATTGGATCGGATTACGGGAAAACAATAAGACAGATACGGTTTTAGAGAAAGGGAAGTGGTTTTGTGGCAACAGCTACTGGAATAAAGTGCTCTTTAAAACAAAATAATTTTCAAAAAGAAGTTAATAAAAGACCAGATGCGCGTCTGTCTGCCAACAGTCTGTTCAGAAATGTTTCAGAAGAAAGTATTGCACGAATTTTGGTCTGTTCCGGAGCAAAGTTCCGTACGTATAAGAAGGATGAGACGATATTTCGACAAGGGGAGCAGGCGGATTATTTCTATGCTTTATTAAAGGGAAATGTGTCGATTATCAGCTATATGCCTTCTGGAAAAGTGAATGCCTTATATCATGTTGCATCAGGAGCGTTGATTGGAGAGCATTACAGCAGCAATCTGGATACAAATGGGCGTGTTTACTGGTACGAAGCGGTGGCCTGCGAGCCGGTGGAAGTGTTGGCAGTGCCATGGCAGTATCTGTACGGATTTTGCGACAAGGCCTGTGACCATCATAAGCAACTGATCCAGAATCTGTATGAGAGCATGTCCACAAAGGAATGGATGGCGGTGCGGAAGCTGAATGTGTTAGGGTTTGCCAGTGTGCAGGAGAGAGCAGCAGCCTGGCTTCTGCAGGAGACAGATGCAAGTGACACGGTGGTACTAAAGACAAATCGTGAGGAACAGGCGGATTATCTGTGCGTAGCCAGACCGTCACTATCAAGAACATTGATGCAGATGCAGAAAGCAGGGCTGATAGAAGCTGACCGGAAGCAGATTCGGATTCTGGATAGAGAAAAATTGGAAAAAATTTTGTAAAAAAAAAGAAGTTTGTAACAGCTGTTACAGACTTCTTTTGAGAATGTAGATATAATAGTATTAAATCAATAATAATTACTAGTTTTAGAAAATTTAGAAAAGCTACAGTAACGGGGGATTTTAGTCAGTAGATAGGAATGATCTGAGATACGCTGACAACAAATAAAACGGAGGTGTCATTACATGAGTATGAATTTTGTGAACGAACCAACAAGAGCATGGAATCCTAAAAACAGACTTCGGGAAATGATTAATGAGGGAAGTGATGCAGCGAATGTGGATAAGCTGGTGGAACTGCTGATCATGGATGGATTTGATTTTTCACTGACTGCGGATGCAATGACACCGATCGATGAGGCTGAGCGCGTTGTTTCCGTAGGTATGGGTATTGCGGTGAAGAGTGAAATGTATCTGATCGAGAATCTGGCCCAGGCAGCAGGTGCAGCTATGGGATGTTCAAGACCCGCTTACGAAAGACTGAAAGTACTCCCTAGAGATCGCTTTGTGGGCATGAGCGGTGAGAAATTTACCGGAACACTTTATATTGCCTGCGCTATTTCAGGTGCACAGCAGCATTTGAAAGGTATTGAGAAAGCACATACCGTTGTCGCTATCAACAGAAACGAAAAAGCACCGATTTTCAGACATGCGGATTATGGTATTGTCGGCGATATTCGAACCATTCTGCCGCTTTTAACAGAGAAATTAAACAGTGACCTGCCAAAACCGGACCCAAATGCTAAACCGGCGAAACGGGAGATGCCGTTATACTCAAAGACAACAGCAACAGCGGACGGTCGCTATGTCTGCATGGGATGCGGTTATGAGTATGACCCTGAAAAAGGCGATCCGGAGGCAGGTATTGAACCGGGTACTTCTTTTGAGGCGCTGCCGGAAGACTGGATTTGTCCGGAATGCGGTGTATCAAAAAGTGAAATGATTTCAGCAGTAACAAGAGGATAGATAGGAGGGTGAAGCATGAACGGTGTAAGAAAAGTAACGGAAGATTTATATTGGGTTGGCGTGAATGATAAGCGAATCGAATTATTTGAAAATATTCATCCAATTCCGGAGGGTGTTTCCTACAATGCATATCTGTTGTTAGATGAAAAAACGGTTCTTTTTGATACTGTGGATTGGTCAGGCTGCCGTGTATTCCTTGAGAACATTGCTGCTGTTCTGGATGGCAGAAAACTGGATTATCTTGTTGTCAATCATATGGAACCGGATCATGCAGCTTCTCTTGAGGAAGTCCTGATTCGTTATCCGGAATGTAAAGTTATCAGTAACGAAAAAGCATTTATGTTTATGCGTCAGTTTGGTTTTGATGTGGACGGCCGGGAAGATACCGTCAAAGAGGGCGATACAAGATGCTTCGGCAAGCATACAGTGACATTCCTGATGGCGCAGATGGTGCATTGGCCGGAAGCCATGGTGACATTTGATACAACCAACGGCGTGCTGTTTTCAGCAGATGCATTCGGTTCCTTTGGTTCACTGGATGGCCGTCTGTTCGACGATGAAGTGAACTTCGACAGAGATTGGATTGACAATGCCAGAAGATATTTCACTAATATTGTGGGAAAATATGGCCCATTTGTACAGCAGCTGTTAGCAAAAGCTAAAACAGCGCCGATCAAGATGTTCTGTCCGCTGCATGGACCGGTATGGCGTACCAATCTGGGTTATTATCTGGACAAGCATGATAAATGGAGCCGCTATATTCCGGAAGAAAACGGCGTGATGATCGTCTATGCATCCATGTACGGCAATACAGAATCTGCTGCCCAGGCACTGGCAGCGCAGCTGTGTGAAAAAGGCGTTACCAATGTGAGAGTATACGATGTGTCAAAGACCCATGTATCCTATCTGGTGGCAGAAGCCTTCAAATACAGCCATATTGTACTGGCATCCGTAACTTATAACCTGAATATTTATCCGGTAATGGAAGATTTCCTGCACCATCTGAAGGTGCTGAACCTGTCGAAACGTGTCTTTGGTATTATTGAAAATGGTTCATGGGCCATTAAATCCGGTTCATTAATGGAGCAGTATATTGATGAGAATCTGAAGGACTGCAAGATTCTGAATGCCAGAATGACCATCAACTCTTCAGCCAACCGCTCCAATGCCTCAGAACTGGATGCTCTGTCAGATGCCATCGTGAAATCTGTGGCTATTGAAGAAAAAGCCTTTGAGCAGCGTGTTATTGATGATGCGGCATTTGCGGAAGAAGAGGCAAGAAAGGCTGCTTTCAAGAAACTTTCGGCCAAAGAGAGAATGGCGCTGATGAGAGAGAAACACAGACAGGAAAAGGGCGAAGCATAGGCAGGAAAAGGTGAGTGGCAGAAGATTATAAAGTATTTGTTGTTAATTCGGGGTCTACATCCACAAAAGTAGCATTATTTGTGGGAAAAAAGAAATCTTCAAACTGTATACAACGTGTAGAATATCTATTGTAGTTTGAAGATACATATGATATAATCGAATCACACAGAAATAAAATAATCCAAATGGAAAAGGAACCCCCAGAGGTGGCAGCCTCTGGGGGTTCCTGCATCATGATGATGCAATATGTAGGTTGGTTGTCTTATTTATTTCCGTTCAACCATTTGCAGATAAAGTATGAGACAATACCTGCCATAACGGAAATTATAAATGAAATAAAATAATCCACAAGTTTCACCTCCTTTCTGTGTCAGAATGGAGAAGACAATAGGGTGAGTATAGCATATATAATTTTTTATGGTTTATTTTTCGACAAAACATTTAACAGATATTTTAGTGGAGGCATAGGATGATGAATGAACATGAGTACTATTGCTTTTTAAAAGAGTTCTGGAAAGTTACCAATGACGGCTTTATCATTGTGGACCCCAATGGTGTGATTGTGGATATCAACGAGACGTATTGCGAGTTTCTGGGGAAAACCCGTGAACAGGTTTTGGGAAAGCCAATCGGCGAAGTGATTTCGACCACCAGTATGTATGATGTTCTATCATCAGCCCGTGATGGGGATGATAATGTTTATTTGCAGCCCTATGGTGAAAATGATAATGCCAGCAATGTAGAAACCCATGCGGTGGCCAATCGTTTTTGTTTTTTTAATGAGCAGGGAGAGCTTCTTGGTGCGGCGGCCCAGATGTCCTTCAAGGAGAGGGCGGCGGCCATGGCCTACAGCATTGCCACAGAAGAACTGAATTATTACAAACGTGCTTATGAGGAAAGCAGCGAAGAGGACAGTGGCTTCAGTAAGATCCTCGGAAATTCAGAGGCTATGCAGAAGCTGAAAGAGAAGGCCATGAGGGTGGCAAGAAAGGATTTTCCCGTGTTGATTACAGGGGAGACGGGAACCGGCAAAGAGCTTTTTGCGCAGGCGATTCATCGGGAGAGCAGCAGAAGAAAGAAACCCATCATCAGTATCAATTGTGCCTCCATTCCGTCAGAGTTGTTGGAAAGTGAACTGTTTGGATATGACGAGGGTGCATTTACCGGAGCGAAAAAAGGCGGCAAGATTGGTAAGTTTCAGCTGGCAGACGGCGGAACGATTTTTCTGGATGAGATCGGAGACCTGCCGTTAGTGCTGCAGGCGAAACTGCTGCGTGTGCTTCAGGAGCATGAGATTGAGAAAGTAGGCGGCGGCAAGCCGATTCCCATCGATGTGCGTTTTATATCGGCGACAAGACAGAATTTGGCGGAAATGGTTGAAAGAGGAGAGTTTCGTGAGGACCTTTATTATCGGCTGAATGTGGTTAATATTGAGACGCTGCCCCTGCGTGAGCATCCGACGGATATTCTGTTGTATGCCAATCATGTGCTGAATGCGTTGAATGCGAAATATAAGACCGGTCATTTGTTGTCAGACAGGGTGAAATATCTGCTGATGTGTTACAAGTGGCCGGGAAACGTGCGTGAATTGATCAATGTTATCACCAGTGCCTATGCAACCTGTGACAGTTACGTCATTGAAGAAATGGACCTTCCCGGAAGGCTTGTATCGGGGACAGCGGGAAATAGTGTGTCACAAATGAAACTGTCGGAAATGATGAACCTGCATGAAGCAGCGATTATCAGGGATGCGCTGCGGCGAAACAACCAGAACTGTAAAAAAACAGCCGAGGAATTAGGCATTGACAGAAGCCTTCTGTATCGGAAGATGCGGAAAGCGGGTATTGCGATTCATCGGGAAATTAAATAGCGTATTTTTTCAGAACCGAAGTCTAAATGGATGTCGGTTCTTTTTTTGCGGAGAGCGGAGACTGAATCAAAGTCTGCACTTGCGTGTGGACAATTTGCTACACTATGGATGATTTA
>OHWK01000595.1_pt1 | contig 16680 bp, 17 predicted proteins | sample 1579761 | NCBI WGS metagenome assembly OHWK01 (sample SAMEA3882516, study PRJEB24775) | human gut metagenome | biome: human-associated habitat; feature: intestine environment; material: feces | place: Netherlands | collected 2009/2010 | reverse complement strand
AGACCTGTCGGAAGCAAGAACATGTGTTGGAAAATCGTTTGATGTAAAAATATACGAAAATGCGTAATTCAAATTCACAAAAATGGAGGAAGAAAAGATGACAAGATATGAATCAGCCAAAGAAATCTATGCAAAATTAGGAGTGGACACAGACGCAGCAATCGCGAAATGTAAAGAAATTCCGGTTTCTCTTCACTGCTGGCAGGGAGATGATGTAACAGGATTTGACCACGACGGCCCTCTGACAGGAGGAATCCAGACAACAGGAAACTATCCGGGAAAAGCAAGAACTCCGGAAGAACTGTTAGCTGATATGGATAAGGCGATGAGCCTGATGCCGGGTAAAAAGAAAATCAATGTACATGCATGCTACGCAATCTTTGAAGATGGTGAATTCGTAGATCGTGATAAATTAGAGCCAAAACATTTCCAAAAATGGGTTGATTTTGCAAAAGAAAGAGAAATGGGACTTGATTTTAATCCAACATTCTTCTCACATCCAATGGTAAAAGACGGACTTACACTTTCAAGCCCGGATGAGGAAGTAAGAAACTTCTGGATCGAGCATGGAAAAGCCTGCATCCGCATTTCACAGTATTTTGCGGAGCAGACAGGAGTTCCTTGTGTAATGAATATCTGGACAGGTGACGGATTCAAAGATATTCCGGCTGACCGTATGGGACCTCGTGTACGCTACAAGGAGTCTATCGATGCAATCCTTTCCGAGCCATTTGACACAAACCTTGTAAAACCTTGTGTAGAGTCTAAAGTATTCGGTATCGGTGTTGAGGCTTATACAGTAGGGTCAGCTGAATTCTCACTGAGCTACGCTGCAATGAACAAAGACAAATGTCTGCCACTGATGGACAACGGACATTATCATCCAACAGAAGTAGTATCCGATAAGATTCCGGCACTGCTTACATTCTTCCCGGAGATTGCTCTGCATGTTACACGTCCGATCCGTTGGGATTCAGATCATGTAGTTCTCTTTGATGATGAGACAAAAGAGATCGCAAAAGAGATCGTTCGCTGCGAGAACGGAATTGACCGTACATATATTGCACTGGATTACTTTGATGCTTCCATCAACCGTATTTCCGCATGGGTAACAGGATTCCGCAGCTTCCAGAAAGCACTGCTTGATGCACTTTGTCAACCAAGCGAGATGCTCAAAGAGCTTCAGGATACAAACCAGATGAGCAAGAAGATGGTTGTTATGGAACAGTGTAAGACACTTCCAATCGGTGATGTATGGGAAGAGTACTGCCGTCAGTGTGGTGTAGAAGCTGAAGGATGGTTTGACGACATTCAGAAATATGAGGATGAAGTGCTGTCTAAGAGAGTATAATAAAGAGTGAAAAAATGGGGGATATCAGGAAATTGATATGCCCCATTTTTGTTCGAAAATGCGAAGTTGGTCAAGGAATGGAGTATCCTTTTTAAATCAAATTCAGATATTCCAGCGCCTGGCGGATTCCGCCGTCTTCCAAGGCGCCGGTCACATAATCAGCCTGTGATTTCAAGTCTTCAGATCCATTTCCCATAGCAACCTTAAATCCGGCAGCCTGGAACATTGGCAAGTCATTATTGCTATCGCCGAAAGCAATAACATCCCTCTTTTCGTATCCAAGTACATTACTCATAACACTGATCGCAAGTCCTTTGGAACAGCCTTTCATGACAAATTCAATCGTTCTTCCAACAAAAGATCCACTGTGAATAATATAATCATACCATAGGGATAATTCCTGGCATAATTTCTCTGGATTACATCCGGGTGTGCGCTTGGCACTTATTTTGTTAAAGTGAAGATTATGTTCATTTCCACGAATAGGAAGCAGTTTGTCACCGAGTTCCTGAGTGATCAGATCAGCAAACCAGTCTATGTCACTTGTATATTCATCCAGATTATAGTACATACAATCATTGCCTTCCAGTACAGGGATAAAACCGTTTGCCTTAATGATCTCTACGGTCTTCCATGCCAGATCGGTTGGCATCTCACGCTCAAATACCCGTGTTCCATTATATTCGATATATGCTCCAAGATTAGCGATAAGTCCGTCAAATCCAATCTCCTTCATAAGATATTCAGGAACAAAAGCGTTTGAACGACCGGTACAGATGAAAGTCTTATGTCCGTTTTTTCTCAGCTGTTGAAGTGCAAGTTTTGTATCTTCTGGTGTTCCTTTTACAATATCTAAAATTGTTCCATCTGCATCAAAGAAAAGACATTTTCCCATTGTAAGTATTCCTTCTATATTATAGTATTATCTCTCACCTAAAAATCCCATAAACTTACGTACAGAGTAATTTAGGATAAGATCTTCCGGAATGCCGGCTTTTCGAGCAAGAGTTTCCGCATACTGGAAGTCACCGATATGTTCTGTGCCGTGGCTGTCACTGGAGAACAGAACCGGATAATTAAAGTGCTTGGATAGATTCAATATTAAGAGATCAGCGTAGGTCGTATCCCCACGATATCCATCCGGACTTAAAGAACTGTTATTGATCTCAAGCAGAACATGGTTCTCCATTGCAGCACGGAAAAGCGCAAAATAATCTACAGGGAATTTTTCGTCATCGCAATGACCGATGATATTAACATTAGGATTCTCCATAGTCTTGATATAAGCACGGGTGTTCTCATCTGCTGTTCCGGATTTAAAAATTGGACGATGCATACTTGCTATAACATAATCCAGAGACTCTAAAATTTCATCATCAAGATCCAGTTTTCCTTCCTGATCCAGAATATTTACCTCTGCACCGTAAAGCATTCTAACACCGAGACGCTTTGGTTGTGCAAATGCAAGGCTGCGGAAATAAGAAATGCGTCCGCCACCAAGCGTTTTTGGACCATGATCGGAAATTCCAAACATCTTAAGCCCAGCTGCATTGGCAGCTTTTGCCATATCAGTCATGGTCGCACAGGTTCCGTGCCCGCTAGCGATGGAATGTGTGTGGATATCAAATTCATAAGAAGCCATATAATCCAACCCTTCTTTCTAATCGTTCACGCGGCAGACATTGTGTTGATTCATTCGCCATGCCGCATATATACCTTAAGTATGCGGTATTTTAAGTAAAATGTCAATAAATTCGAGGTGAAACGTAAAGAAAAAACAAATAAAACACAACATGAACCGTATTGGGATTTATTGTAACTTTACAGAAATATAATGTGGGATGTATTGTGTTTTGATTGACTTTGGGGGATAAATAAAGTATAATAAATGTTAATATTGGAAGAAAGGAGTTTAAGAGCAAAATGGGACTTTATACTTATGACAGTACTCCCATCCCGAAGTCGGACAGAATTCCAAAACTGGTAGAAAACCTGTATGCGAAGATGCCTGAGATTGAGTCGGCGAGAGCGGTACTGATTACGGAGTCGTACAAACAGACTGAGAATGAACCAATGATCATCCGTAGAGCAAAAGCGTTCCAGCATATTTTGGAGAATATTCCGATCACGATCCGTGACCTGGAACTTGTTGTTGGAAGCAGTACACTTGCTCCAAGAGGATGCCAGACATTTCCGGAGTTCTCTTACGAGTGGCTGGAGGCAGAGTTTGATACAGTTGAAACAAGAAGTGCTGACCCGTTCTATATCTCTGAGCAGACGAAGAAGGAACTGAAAGAGGCGAATGCTTACTGGAAAGGCCGTACAACAAGTGACCTGGCTACAGCATACATGGAGCCGGAGACATTACTTGACATTGAACACAATATCTTTACACCTGGAAACTATTTCTATAATGGTGTAGGACATGTGACAGTTAAGTATGGTGAAGTTCTCGAGATCGGATTTTCCGGAATCCGCAAGAAAGCAGAAGATGAGCTTGCTTCTATGAAGGTCAGTGATGGTAACTATCAGACAAAATCACGTTTCCTTGAGGCAGTGATGATCAGTTGTGATGCAGCGATCACATATGCCCGCCGTTATGCAAAGCTTGCACTTGAGATGGCTGAGAAATGTTCTGATCCGGTAAGAAAGAAAGAACTTCTTATCATTGCACAGAATTGTGCGAATGTACCGGAGAAGGGTGCGACAGGATTCTATGAAGCTTGTCAGTCCTTCTGGTTTGTACAGCAGCTGTTACAGATCGAGTCCAGTGGACATTCAATCTCCCCTGGAAGATTCGACCAGTATATGTATCCTTATTATAAGAAGGATCTCGACAGCGGAAAGATCACAAGAGAGTTTGCACAGGAACTGTTGGATTGTATCTGGGTTAAATTAAATGACCTGAACAAGTGCCGTGATGCGGCTTCAGCAGAAGGATTCGCAGGTTACAGTCTGTTCCAGAACCTGATCGTAGGAGGACAGAATGAAGATGGTATAGATGTTACGAATGATCTTTCATTTATGTGTATTACATCATCTATGCATGTATTCCTTCCAATGCCTTCTCTTTCTGTAAGAGTTTGGAATGGATCACCACATGAATTCCTGATTTATGCAGCAGAACTTACAAGAACAGGAATCGGACTCCCGGCGTATTATAATGATGAGGTTATTATCCCGTCACTGGAGAGCCGTGGACTGACTTTGCAGGATGCGAGAGACTACAATATCATCGGATGTGTAGAACCACAGAAGTCCGGTAAGACGAACGGATGGCATGATGCAGCATTCTTCAATATGTGTCGTCCGCTGGAACTGGTATTTTCAAATGGTGTGGACAAGGGTGTACAGATTGGTCCAAAGACAGGTAATGTTGAGGATATGAAGACATTTGATGAATTCTATGATGCTTATAAAGCACAGATGGATTACGCAATCGCACTACTTGTTAATGCTGACAATGCTATTGATATGGCACACGCAGAGAGAGCACCGCTTCCGTTCTTGGCAAGTATGGTCGATGACTGTATCAAGAGAGGAAAGACACTGGAACAGGGAGGAGCTGTATATAACTTTACAGGTCCGCAGGGATTCGGTGTTGCCAACATGGCAGATGCACTTTACGCAGTAAAGAAACTCGTTTATGACGAGAACAAGATTACAATGCATGACCTGAAGATGGCTCTTAGTACAAACTATGGAAAAGGTCTGAGAAGTGATGATGTTGCAGAGATGGTATCAGAAGTGGCTTCTGCTATGAAGTCTGCCGGACAGCCGGTAGGCGAGAAAGAAGTTGCGGCAATCCTGAAGACTGTTGTTGCAGCGACAGAATCAGAGCAGGTGAAGGCGAATGGTGAGAGAATCCTCAAGCTGATTGATGCAGTGCCGAAGTTCGGAAATGATATTCCGGAGGTTGATGCATTTGCAAGAGACGTTGCCTATACTTATACAAAACCACTGGAGAAATACAAAAATCCACGTGGAGGTATGTTCCAGGCGGGATTATATCCAGTATCAGCGAATGTACCGCTTGGCGGACAGACAGGAGCCACACCGGACGGACGCCTGGCACATATGCCGGTAGCCGATGGAGTATCGCCATCAGCCGGTAAGGATGTGAACGGACCGACAGCAGCTGCAAACTCCGTTTCCAGACTGGATCACTTTATTGCTTCGAATGGAACACTGTTCAATCAGAAGTTTCATCCGTCTGCACTGAGTGGAAGAGAAGGACTTGAGAAGTTTGTAGGACTGATCCAGTCATACTTTGATCAGAAGGGAAGCCACATGCAGTTTAACGTTGTCAGCCGTGAAACACTTCTGGACGCACAGGAGCATCCGGAACAGTACAAACATCTGGTTGTACGTGTAGCTGGATATAGTGCACTGTTTACGACATTGTCCAAGTCACTGCAGGATGATATCATCCGCAGAACAGAGCAGGGATTTTAAGAATAAGAGGGAGACAGCATGGAAGAATATCTGAAGACCAAAGGAAGAATCTTCGATATCCAGCGGTATTCCATCCATGATGGGAATGGAATTCGAACCATCGTGTTCCTGAAGGGGTGCGTGCTCAGATGCCGCTGGTGCTGTAATCCGGAATCGCAGCACTACGAGATCGAGACAATGATGGTGCAGGGAGAACCAAAAGTGATCGGTGAGGACACAACGGTTGCGGAAGTGATGAAGACGGTAGAAAAAGACCGTACTTATTATAGAAGAACCGGAGGCGGACTTACACTTTCCGGAGGCGAAAGCCTTTGCCAGCCGAAGTTCGCAAGAGACCTTCTGCGGGCAGCGAAAGAGTCAGGAATCACAACTGCGATGGAAAGTATGGGATGCGCACCATACAGCACAATCGAAGAGATTCTTCCATATTTAGACCAGTATCTGCTGGATATCAAACACATGAATCCAGAGAAACATAAAGAATTTACAGGACGCTCGAATGAACTGATGTTAGAGAATGCAAAGAAGATTGCAGACTCCCATATGACAGAGTTGAGCATCCGTGTTCCGGTAATCCCGGGATTCAATGATACAGAGATAGAAATCCGTGATATTGCCGAATATGTCCGCAAACTTGGCAATGTAAGAAGAATGCATCTTCTGCCTTACCACAGGCTGGGACAGGATAAATATGACGGACTGAACCGCCCATACCTGATGGGGGATGTAAAACCACCGACAAATGAAAAGATGGAACGACTTCTGAAAGTAGCAGAAGAAGTTTCCGGTGTAGAGTGCCGGATCGGTGGTTAAAAATAAAAAACACAATCAGATAATCTACACGAAGTCGAAAACAGAGAAAATAGTGAAAATAATCACAAGAAACAATAAAAACAACGGCTGTTCAAATTGACTAATGTGGGATTGTGTGGTAAAATAAGTTAAGAAACAACACAAAACAAAAGTTTTGACACGATTCCAAGGAGGAGAAAAAATGCAAAACGAATACGAAATCAAAAAAGAAATGTGTGAAATCGGAAGAAGAGTTTACAACCGTGGAATGGTTGCAGCTAATGACGGAAACTTTTCTGTAAAACTGAATGACCATGAGTTCCTGTGTACACCAACAGGTGTCAGCAAAGGATTCATGACACCAGAGTACATCTGTAAAGTAGATGAGAATGGTAATGTTCTTCAGGCAAACAAAGGATTCAGACCATCTTCAGAAATTAAGATGCACATGCGTGTGTACAGAGAGAGACCAGACGTTCAGTCTGTAGTACATGCTCATCCACTGTACGCTACAACATTCGCTATCGCTGGTATTCCGCTTACACAGCCAATCATGCCAGAAGCAGTTATCGCTCTTGGATGTGTTCCGATCGCTAAATACGGTACACCTTCTACAATGGAGATTCCGGACGCTGTCGAGCCATACCTTCAGCACTTTGATGCAGTTCTTCTTGAGAACCACGGAGCACTTGCTTACTCAGACAGCCTTCTGAGCGCATACCACAAGATGGAGTCTCTTGAGTTCTACGCACGTCTGTTATGGCAGTCCATGCAGATTGGCGGACCTCAGGAACTGAACGATGAGCAGGTTCAGAGACTGTATGAACTGAGAAGACAGATGGGACTTCCAGGAAAACACCCGGCAAACCTTTGCCCGAACGCTAAAGCTGGTAAGCCAAGCTGCCATTCATGCGGTGGAAACTGTGGCGGATCTTCAGCAGCAGCTCCAGAAGGAACAGATGCTGATCTTGTAGCTTCTATCACAAAGAAAGTTATGGAACAGCTGGGAAGGTAATCTGACAGATTAGTAAAGGAGCAATGCTATGAATGAGCAGGAAATTACCAGTGCAGTTCAGGCTGTGCTGGATCAGATGAAGGAAGCAGCTCCACAACATACACACAAACATGTCTGTCAATGCAAAAAGCATCAGATGACATTGAAGCTTGCTAATGCCTTGATTGAAAAAGTTAAGGCAGAAGCGGCACGTGTGGGTGTGAATGCGGTTGTAGCAGTTTCCGACAAGGCAGGTAGACCTGTAGCCGTCCAGTGTATGGATGACGCCTACATAGCGAGCTTTGACATTGCATTAAACAAGACATATACTTCCGCGAGCCTTAAGATGTCCACAGCAGAGTTGAGTCAGTTGAGTCAGCCGGGACAGCCATTATACGGAATTCAGTTTACGAATGATGGTAAGATCGTGATCTTCGGAGGCGGAGAGGTACTCGAAGCTGATGGTAAGATCGTCGGTGCACTTGGTGTCAGCGGCGGAACTGCTGAGCAGGACACAGCAATCGCAGCTTACGGAAAACAAGTCTTCAAGGAGGTATTAAAGTGTCTATAAATGAACAGATGGTTCAGGACATTGTACAGGACGTTCTTGCAAAGATGCAGATCGCTTCTGATGTACAGGGAGACCGCGGTGTATTCAAGGATATGAACGAGGCCATTGAGGCAGCGAAAGCGTCCCAGAAGATCGTGGCTAAGATGTCACTGGATCACAGAGAGAAAGTTATCTCCAACATCCGTAAAAAGATCATGGAGAATGCAGAAATCCTGGCCCGTATGGGAGTTCAGGAGACTGGCATGGGAAATGTCGGACATAAAATTTTAAAACACCAGCTGGTAGCTGAGAAGACTCCGGGAACAGAGGATATCACTACACAGGCATGGTCAGGAGACAGAGGTCTTACATTGATCGAGATGGGACCGTTCGGAGTAATCGGAGCGATCACACCTTGTACAAACCCAAGTGAGACAGTTCTCTGTAACACAATCGGAATGTTCGCAGGTGGAAATACAGTAGTATTCAACCCACATCCGGCAGCAATCAAAACATCAATCTACGCAGTTAATCTTCTGAATGAAGCATCTGTTGAGGTTGGTGGACCGGACAACATTGCTTGTACAGTAGAGCATCCGACACTTGAGACAAGTAACATCATGATGAAACATCCTGCAATTCAGCTGATCGCTGCAACAGGAGGTCCGGGAGTTGTTACAGCAGTTCTTTCTTCAGGAAGAAGAGGAATCGGAGCTGGAGCAGGTAACCCACCGGCACTCGTTGATGAGACAGCAGATATCCGTAAGGCAGCTGAGGATATTGTAAACGGATGTACATTTGATAACAACCTTCCGTGTATCGCAGAAAAAGAGATTGTTGCAGTTGATTCTATCGCTGATGAACTGATGCACTACATGATAAATGAGCAGGGATGCTACCTGGCTTCCAAGGAAGAGCAGGATGCACTGACAAATGTAGTTCTTGCAGGCGGAAAGCTGAACAGAAAATGTGTTGGACGTGATGCAAAGACACTGCTTGGAATGATCGGAGTTACAGTTCCGGACAATATCAGATGTATTACATTTGAAGGACCAAAGGAACACCCACTGATCGCAACAGAGCTTATGATGCCAATTCTTGGTGTAGTAAGAGCGAAAGATTTCGACGATGCTGTAGAACAGGCTGTATGGCTTGAGCATGGTAACAGACATTCCGCTCACATTCATTCCAAGAATGTAGATCGTATTACAAAATATGCAAAAGCAATTGACACAGCAATTCTTGTTAAGAACGGACCATCCTATGCGGCACTTGGATTCGGAGGCGAAGGCTTCTGTACATTTACAATTGCCAGCAGAACTGGTGAAGGACTTACAAGCGCAAGCAGCTTCACAAAGAGAAGACGTTGCGTAATGACAGACAGCTTATGTATAAGATAACGGAGGTATAGACAATGGAAATGAATTCTGCTAATGTAGAAGCTGTTGTAAAACAGGTACTTGAGAGCATGCTGGAAAAGAAAGTTCCAGAAGCAGCTCCGGCACAGAAAGCAGCAGGAAATGAAATTCCAAAGACAGCTCACGTAGCTATGCTTACAGCACTTGAGCATTTTGAAATCAAAGAGTATCCGATGCCGGAAGTTGGTGACGGAGATATTCTTGTTAAAGTTGAAGGATGTGGTGTTTGTGGAACAGACGCTCACGAATTCAAGAGAGACCCATTCAGCCTTATTCCTGTAGTACTCGGACATGAGGGAACAGGTGAGATTGTTAAGATGGGTAAAAACGTTAAAGTTGACAGCGCTGGAAAAGCTCTGAATCTTGGAGATAAAGTTGTTACATGTATGATCTTCAAGGATGATCCGGAGATCACAATGTACGACCTCAACAAACAGAACGTAGGCGGAGCTGATGTATACGGACTTCTTCCGGACGATGATGTTCATCTGAATGGATGGTTCTCAGATTACATCCTGATCCGTGAGGGATCTACAGTATTCAACGTAAGTGATCTGGATCTGAAATCCCGTGTACTGATCGAGCCATGTGCAGTACTTGTACATGCAGTAGAAAGAGCTAAGACAACAGGAATCTTAAGATTCAACAGCAGAGTTGTTGTTCAGGGATGTGGACCGATCGGACTGATCTGTATCGCAGTTCTTCGTACAATGGGTATTGAGAATATCGTAGCTGTAGACGGAGAGCAGAAGAGACTTGACTTTGCTAAGAGAATGGGAGCTGAGAAGTCAGTTAACTTCAAAGATTTCCAGGGAATCGATGCACTTGCACAGGGAGTAAAAGATGCATTCGGCGGACATGCTGCTGACTTCGCATTCCAGTGTACAGGATCACCGATCGCTCATGCAAACATTTACAAATTCATCCGTAATGGTGGTGGACTTTGTGAGCTTGGATTCTTTATCAATGGTGGAGATGCAACAATCAACCCACACTTCGATCTTTGCTCAAAAGAGATCACACTGGTTGGCTCATGGGTATACACTCTGAGAGATTATGCAACTACATTTGATTTCCTTAAGAGAGCAAAAGCAATCGGACTTCCGATGGATGATCTGATCACACACGAGTTCCCGCTCGAGCAGATCAATGAGGCTCACCAGACAAACCTGGCTATGAAAGGTCTTAAGATTGCAATCATCAACAAATAAGGTGAGAGAGTATGGAAGCAGTAGGTATGCTGGAAGTATTCGGACTTGCAACAGCATTTGCAGCGGCTGACGCCGGATGTAAAGCAGGAAATGTAAGACTGGAGAACTTCGATAAAAATAAACCTGCGAATGCAGACGAATTGCCTGTACCGTTGATCGTAATGGTCAAGTTCCGCGGACAGGTTGCAGATGTGGAGGCAGCACTTGAGGCTGCTACAGCGAAAGCAGAGTCAATGACAGGAATTGTCACAAAGTATAAGATCTCAAGACCGACTGAGGACACTGAGAAGATGCTTAAGCTTAACGCATTTGACAAAGGAACACCACACAAAGTAACAGACGAAGAAGTCGAAGAAATTTAGGAGGATATTACAATGGCAATGGCACAGCTTGCATTAGGAATGGTAGAAACAAGAGGACTTACAGCAGCAATCGAGGCTGCAGATGCAATGACAAAAGCAGCAGAGGTTACACTTGTAGGAACAGAGAAAATCGGATCCGGACTTGTAACAGTTATGGTTCGTGGAGATGTTGGAGCTGTTAAAGCAGCAGTTGAGACAGGTGCTGACGCAGCTGGAAGACTTGGAGAACTCGTAGCTACACACGTAATCCCAAGACCACACAACGACGTTGAGAAGATCCTTCCTACAGTATAGTTTGAAGTCAAACAGCTAGAAAAGGAGCAGTCTCATGGGAAAAGCGTATGGATTCTTTGAAATCCCAAGCGTTACGGCAGCAGTGGTAGCCGTGGATATCATGTGCAAGACTGCTGATGTGCAGTTCGTTACATGGGAGAAAAAACTAGGTGGAAGACTTGTCACGATCATAATTCGTGGTGATGTATCCGCAGTTGCGCAGGCCATTGAAGCTGCCGAGCAGAATGGAATCAAAAAACCAGTGAGCACAGTAGTGATCCCAAGTCCTCATGAGGAGATCTTGAGAATCATTAACACAAGTGTAAACAAGGTTGTATAGGAGGCAGCTACAGATGGCAGACGAAAAAGAAAAGAAAACAACAACAGCCAAAGCGCCAGCCAAAACTGTACGCAGAGTAAGAAAGACGGCGCAAAAGGCAGAAACGGTTCAGAAGAAACCGGAAGTTCAGAAGGAGGAACGCAGAATGTCACAGGAAGCATTAGGAATGGTTGAAACAAGAGGACTTGTAGCATCTATCGAGGCAGCAGATTCAATGTTAAAGGCTGCTAACGTAGCACTCGTTGGAACAGAGAAGATCGGATCTGGTCTTGTAACAGTTATGGTTCGTGGAGACGTTGGAGCAGTTAAATCAGCAGTTGAGTCTGGAGCAGAGTCAGCAGGAAGACTTGGAGAGCTTGTAGCTACACATGTAATCCCAAGACCACATACAGATGTTGAGAAGATTCTTCCACAGATCAAATAATAGTCAAAGGTAAATAAAGCCGGTACTTTTAGGGGATTAAGCGCCGGGCGCTGATCCCCTGAGAGTGCTTAAATAAGTAAGTGGAGCAATCCACTTTGCGAGGAGACACAAATATGGATAACAGTAATGTGGAATTAATTACAAAAATGGTTCTCGAAGCAGTAGAGAAAAAGAATGCTGCTCAGTCTGGAGAAGGTTTTCTCGTTCCAATCGGAGTGTCCGCAAGACATATCCATCTCACACAGGAGCATGTCGAGATTCTGTTTGGAGAAGGCTACCATCTTACAAAGTTCAAAGAACTTATGGGTGGACAGTTTGCATCAAACGAAAAGGTTACAATTGTTGGTCTTAAATTAAGAGCAATCGAGAATGTAAGAGTTCTTGGACCAGTCAGAAAGAATACTCAGGTAGAGATTTCTGCAACAGATGCAATCAGCCTCGGTGTAAAAGCACCAATCAGAGAATCAGGAAATATTGCAGGAAGCGCACCAATCGCGATCATCGGACCAAAAGGTGCGGTGTATCTGAACGAGGGATGCATTGTTGCGAAGAGACATATTCACATGGCTCCGAAAGATGCGATGGCAGCAGGAGTTCATGATGGTGATATCGTATCTGTAAAAGCAGATAATGAGAGAGGAACCATCTTTAACAACGTACAGATCCGTGTAGATGACAGCTTTACACTTGAGATGCACATCGATACAGATGAAGCAAATGCAGCGCAGATTAAGAGCGGGGATACCGTGAGGATTGTATCATGTTAATGGGAAAAGTTGTTGGCAGTGTTGTATCAACACGCAAGAATGAAAACTTAGTCGGAAATAAATTCATGATTGTAGAAGTGGCAGATCATATGCGTCAGGGAGCAAAACAGATCATTGCAATCGATAAGATCGGCGCAGGAATCGGCGAATACGTTCTGGTTGTACAGGGAAGTGCTGCGAGAATCGGAAGTGGTATGCCGGAAGCACCGATCGATGCTGCAATCGTTGGAATTATTGACGAAGGATTAGGACTGGAGTAGTGAAATTATGGATATGAAAGAATTAAGCAGCATATTGCAGCAGAACGGTATCGTTGGTGCTGGTGGTGCAGGCTTTCCTACATATGCTAAATTAGATGAACGTGCAGAGACAATCATTCTGAACTGTGCAGAGTGTGAGCCACTGCTTCGACTTCACAGACAGCTCCTTGAGAAATATGCAAAGGAGATCATTGATACATTTCATATGATCGGCGAGACAGTCGGTGCGAAAGAAGTCATCATTGGTATTAAGAAAGCTTACACAGCAACGATCGAAGCTGTAAAGGCCGTTATGGGACAGTATCCGGAAGTAAGACTTGGACTGTTGGATGAAGTATATCCGGCAGGTGATGAGGTTGTTCTTATTTATGAGACAACAGGTAAAGTTGTAAGACCGGGCGGACTTCCAATCGAAAGCGGCGTAGCTGTATTCAACGTAGAGACAGTTTACAATGTATACAGAGCACTGAATGAGAAGACACCTGTTGAGGACAAGCTTGTATCAGTAGTAGCTGAGGTAGAGCACCCAATCACAGTTCGTGTTCCAATCGGAACACCACTGGAAGAGGTAGTAGCTCTTGCCGGCGGTGTAACTACAAAAGATGCAGTTTACTTCGTTGGTGGACCTATGATGGGTAATATCGGAACAGGAGCGCAGCCTGTTACAAAGACAACAAATGCAATCCTTGTTCTTCCGAAAGACCATCACATCATTCAGAAGAAATTAAAGAAAAACTCAATCGATATGAAGAGAGCAGCAGCTTGCTGTTGCCAGTGTACAATGTGTACAGACTTATGTCCAAGACATCTGTTAGGACATCCGATTGAGCCAAATAAATTTATGCTTGCAGCAACATGCAAGGATGTACAGGAGCCGAACATCTTCATCAATACGTTGTTCTGCTCATCCTGCGGACTTTGTGAGATGTATTCCTGTTTCCAGGGACTTTCACCAAGAAGTCTTATGGCAGAGTACAAGGGAGGTCTTCGTGCAAACGGAATCCGTCCTCCGAAAGTAGAAGCAAAACCTGTAGGACCGGAAAGAGAATACAGAAAAGTTCCGATGGAGAGACTTATGGCGCGTCTTGATCTTACGAGATATAACCGTGAAGCACCGCTTGATGAATCAGCAGTGCCGGTTAAGACAGTACGTATTCTGTTAAGTCAGCATATTGGAGCACCTGCTTCTGCAATTGTGAAAGCAGGCGACATGGTAACTAAAGGACAGATGATTGCTGAACCAGGAAAGGGATTAAGCGTTGGAATCCACGCATCCGTGAATGGTTTGGTTACAGAAGTAAATGAGAAATATATTGTCATAGAATCTCAGGAAGGACGTGCAGGCAATGAGTAAGGCTATTGGAATGGTAGAATATAAGACTGTTTCAGCAGGTATTACCGCAGCTGATGCTATGGTAAAGACTTCTGAAGTCAGCATAATCGAAGCACAGACAGTATGTCCGGGCAAATATATCGCGATCATTACATGTGACTTAAGTGCCGTTAAAGCAGCAGTGGATAATGCAAAAGAGATGCATGGTCTTCACCTGATCGACAGTTTTGTGCTCGGTAATCCGCACGAGTCCATCTTCCCGGCAATCTACGGTGCTGCACATATTGAAGACGTATCCGCTCTTGGTATTATGGAGACATACGATGCATCTTCAATTATTGTAGCTGCTGATGAGGCTGCGAAGACGGCTATCGTTGATTTGATCGAGCTTCGTATCGCACGTGGTATGTGCGGAAAATCCTACATGCTGCTCACTGGTGAAGTGGCTGCTGTAGAAGCTGCAATCGAAAAAGCTAAGGAAGCAATCAAAGATAGAGGAATGTTCCTTGACTCTTCCGTTATTGCTCATCCGGATGCTCAGATTCGCGACGCAATCTTATAATGAACTCTGCTTTAATGTCTGAGGGAATTATAGTTCAATACCAGTAACATTATATTGGACTTAGGACAGGAGGCAGTTAGATGCTTGCGATAGAGAGAAGAAATGAAATATTAGAAAAACTGCAGAACGACAGAAGAGTCGTAGTAAGCGAACTGAGTCAGATTTACGAGGTTTCCGAGGAGACAATCCGAAGAGACCTCGATAAACTGGTTCAGGACGGTTTCGCCATAAAAAGCTATGGCGGTGCCGTGATCAATGAAAATGTGAATATCGAGCTTCCGTTCAACATCAGAAAGAATCGCAATATTGTTGGTAAACAGCATATTGCGGAACTGGTGAGTGAACAGATCAAAGATGGGGACAGCATCATGCTTGATGCAAGTTCTACAGCAGTGTATGTTGCAAAGACGCTTCTCGAACAGGGAAAGAAGAATCTTACCGTGCTCACAAACTCTGTGGAGATTATCATAGAGCTTTTTAGGGCGCAGGATTGGAAGGTTCTCTCTACCGGAGGAGAGTCAAGAGAAGGATCCTTTGCACTGGTAGGTTATCAGACAGACCGGATGCTTCGATCTTATCATGTAGATAAGGCAATTATCTCTGCAAAGGGAATCGATATGAACGCTGGACTTACAGATTCGGATGATCTGCATGCGAATAATAAGCGAACAATGTTGACAAGAGCAAAAGAAAAAATTCTTGCTGTAGACAGCAGTAAGTTCGATCAAGTAGCATTTGCTGAGATAGGTTCATTAGATCAGATCACAACTATAGTTACGGATGCAAAGCCGGAAACAAGATGGCTTCAGCATTTTGATAAGATTGGTGTAAAATGTATCTATCCAAAGTAAGGAAGGGCAGTTATGAAAAGCTTTCAGATTAAAACTAGAGTAAATTTTGGAGATAATGCGCTGGATCGACTGGCAGAAGTGCCATATAAGAAGATCCTGATCGTTACAGACCCATTTATGGCGAAAAGCAAAAATCTGAACCTGATTCTCGATCCAATCAAAAAAGCAGGTAAGGAATATGATATCTTTCAGGATATTGTTCCGGATCCACCGATTGAGAAGATCAGTCTCGGTGTTAAGAAAATGCTTGAATATAAGCCGGATGCAATTGTTGCAGTTGGTGGCGGATCAGCAATTGACTCCTCCAAGTCAATCCGTGAATTTGCACTTCGCGTAGATCATTACGCAGAGGTAGGGCTGATTGCAATTCCAACAACAAGCGGTACAGGATCAGAGGTAACTTCATTTGCCGTTGTATCAGACCCGGCAGAACAGAGAAAATATCCACTTGTATCCTGGGAATTGACACCGGACGAGGCAATCCTCGATGCAGAACTTGTAAAGAGTGTGCCACCGGCGATTACAGCAGATACAGGAATGGACGTATTTACACACGCACTTGAAGCATGTGTAAGTACAGATAGAAGCGATTTCTCAACAGCACTTGCAGAGAAATCAATCGAGTTGGTTGGAGTATTCCTTCTCAGAGCATATCTGGATGGAAATGATACTCATGCACGTCAGAAGATGCATTCCGCATCCTGTCTGGCAGGACTGGCTTTCAATGCAGCATCTCT
>OHWK01000591.1_pt1 | contig 16761 bp, 12 predicted proteins | sample 1579761 | NCBI WGS metagenome assembly OHWK01 (sample SAMEA3882516, study PRJEB24775) | human gut metagenome | biome: human-associated habitat; feature: intestine environment; material: feces | place: Netherlands | collected 2009/2010 | reverse complement strand
TGGCTTAGCATCTGCCGCACCTCGCTCGCCGTATCGGCACTTAGAATTGTGCGGTATTGCCTTAGCCCCGTTACCCATCAACAGGGAGGTTGAAGATGAGCAGATATGTTCTTGCGCTGGATCAGGGTACCACCAGCAGCCGGGCAATCCTGTTTGATAATGAGCAGAATATTATTGCCGTGCGCCAGCGCGAATTTGAGCAGCTATACCCCCAGCAGGGCTGGGTGGAGCACGACCCCATGGAGATATGGTCCAGCCAGTATGGCGTGATGAACGAGGTGGTAGCCCAAAGCGGCGTGGATGCGCATGATATTGCCGCCATCGGCATTACCAACCAGCGCGAAACCACGATTTTGTGGGAAAAAGCGACCGGCCGCCCCATTTATAACGCCATTGTGTGGCAATGCCGCCGCACTGCACCGTTGGTGGATGAGCTGCTCAGCCAGCCGGGCATGGCAGAGTATATCAAAGAGAATACCGGCCTTGTGCCGGATGCCTACTTTTCCGCAACCAAAATCAAGTGGATTCTGGACCATGTGCCGGGCGCACGGGAGCGCGCACAGGCGGGAGAAATTCTGTTTGGCACGGTGGACAGCTGGCTGGTGTGGAAGCTGACCGGCGGCAAGGTGCATGTAACGGATCGAACCAACGCCAGCCGCACCATGCTGTATAATATCCACAAGCTGGACTGGGATGATACACTGCTGAACGCGCTGGATATCCCCCGCGCCATGCTGCCGCGTGTGACGGATTCCAGCGAGATTTACGGTTACACCGACCTGTGCGGCGTACAGGTGCCGGTGGCCGGTATTGCGGGCGACCAGCAGGCCGCACTGTTTGGCCAGGGCTGTTTTTCCAAAGGCGAAGCCAAAAACACCTATGGTACCGGCTGCTTTTTGCTGATGAACACCGGCGATACCATCTGCCGCAGCAAAAATGGCCTGCTGACCACCATTGCCATCAGCCTGAACGGCAAGGTGGAGTATGCGCTGGAGGGCAGTGTGTTTGTGGGCGGGGCGGTCATCCAGTGGGTGCGCGATGGCCTGCGCATGATCCAAGAAAGCCGGGATTCGGAGTATTACGCCCAGAAGGTGGCGGATAATGGCGGGGTGTATATTGTTCCGGCCTTTACCGGATTGGGCGCACCCTACTGGGATATGTACGCCCGCGGGGCTATTGTGGGCATTACCCGCGGCACCACCCAGAACCATATCATCCGCGCGGCGGAGGAGTCCATCGCTTATCAGAGCTATGACCTGGTGCACGCGATGGAGTTGGATGTGGGCCAGCCCATCACCGCCCTGAAAGTGGATGGCGGTGCTTCCCGCGACCAGTTTTTGATGCAGTTCCAGGCGGACATCCTGAACAAAACCGTGCTGCGCCCGGCCATCCGCGAAACAACGGCCCTTGGCGCTGCCTATCTGGCGGGCCTTGCCACCGGCGTGTGGAAAGACCGTGAGGAAATCCGCAGCCTGTGGCACTGCAACATGACCTTTACTCCCAACATGGAAGCTCCGGAACGTGAAAAGCTGCTGGCTGGCTGGCACAAAGCCGTGGGCCGAAGCCGCGATTGGGCGGAACACGAGTAGGAGTTAGGTAGAGGACGATGCTCGCATCGTCCCGGGTGACGGGCTGTATCAAACGTTTTACATGTATCCCCACGATTCAATTTGTGAGCAAATTCCTCGAACCAACTCCAAAACTACTCACATAAAAAACAACCATCAAACAACAACAGGCCCGCGCCGCAGGAGAACATCCCGGCGTGGGCCTGTTATTTATCTATGGCAACACCGCACAATTCCCGCCTGACGGCTTAAGCACCGCTTCGGCGGCTGCGGCACAGCATCTGCGTTGCCAAAATGCTCGATAATGTCGGGTTGCGGTACCCGCATCGTGCTTCGGGGGCAAAAGCCCCTCGCACTCTGCGACCGCTGCCCCTGCTTCGGTTCGCTGCATCCGCCACTGGCGGCGCTCACCTTTGCAGCATCCAGTATTATCTGCGCTTTTGACTTAGCATCTGCCGTACCTCGCTCGCCGTATCGGCACTTAGAATTGTGCGGTATTGCCTTAGAAAACAGAATACCCACGATCCCCAACGTCGCCGGCCATCTGTGCGGCGTTCCTTTTACAACAAGAGCACAACAATAAAACAACGGCAATTCCTGGCCTGAGGTCTGCAAAAATCGGCATATATCGACAGACGAATAATATTTGCTTCTAATAATAACGTGCATATGATAAAATAAAATATATGGTTCTAAAATTGCACTAACCGTACAAAACCGTATACCACAAAAGCCTTGACTTTTTGCTGTGCGGCTGTATATAGTAACCTCAATACAATATTAACCATGCGGCCCATGCGGCGGGCAAGGCTTGCAGCCTGGACCTGCCAAAAGCAGAGGGGTAACAGCCTGGGTAGCAGGCGCAATACAATGAGGGAGCAACTATAAAAGGTTACACATGGTAACAGTCTGCTTATGCTGCGGCGTGGTGGATTAGCGTACCGGCAGGGAAAAGGAGGCCCTAAAACCGTGGAGGATCATTGTGGAAAAGCAGGCAGAAGCAAGGTAAACAGACTGCTGGCAAAGCAAACCCGATTGTTCAGTTACATTGAAGGATTACAGGCGGAAACGCGTGTGTATTATACCCTGTGGCAATGCGGCCCGGAGCTGCGTATTTTGGTGAGCGGGGAGGCGGGCCCCACTGTGCGTTGTACCTTCCCCGCAGATATGGAGTGCCGCGCCCGGAACCTGTTGCAATACTTATACGAAAACACCGTAATGCCCAGCCAGGCCGCAGATGTGCTGGCTGATTGCTGCGCAGTGGGGCAGGTTGAAGTGCTGAACGCAGGCTGCTGAGTACCTGAACCAAATGCGCAGCAAAAAGCTGCGAAAGAATGTTAAAATGCAGGGAGACCGTATGTGATGCCTTGCCCCGGTAGGAGAAACAAGAATGACGGAAGAAAAGCTGGTCGAACGTGTGACCGCACTGTTTGCAGACAGTGATGCAGCCCAGCGCAAGATGATCCGCCTGTATGCAGAAACCAATGATGCCATTGAGGCAAGCGCAATCATTGATTCCGGCGCAGAAGTATTGCATATGCTGCAAGGCGGCCTGCGGCCGGAAGTTCTGGTGCTGGATTCGGTTTTGAGTGATACCACAATTTTTCCACTGCTGCGCAGCATACGCCAGCAGCAGATTGAGTACGAACCGCATATTATTGTAACCCTGATGCCCAGTGCAGCGCCCCAAATTGAAAAAATATTGACATTGGGGGCCGAGTGTACTATATTCAAACCATATAGTTTGCCCGAATTATTTGATACGGTGTATCAAACAGCAGCAAGCGGCCCACGGCTGAACCGTTACCTGGTGCATGAGAGCGTTACGGCTCAGCTGCGCACCCTTGGTTGCTACAAAAACCTGGCCTATGGTATCAATTACCTGCAGGAAGCCGTGTATATTGCGGTCTGCGATCGCCAGGCGTGTTCCCTGGGGGAGTTGTGCACCAAAGCAGGGGAGCCGTTTGGCGTAAATGGCCCGGCGGTGCGCTCGGCTCTGGAACGCCTGAATGCGCGGCTGTACAAAAGCAATACGCCGGCTTACCAGATGCTGTGCGAGCGCAACGGCAAGACCCCGCAGGATCGCCTGACGGTAAGTGAACTGCTGGAAGCGGTGATCGCACGCACGCACCATGACCTGCGCTGCTGACAGTAGCAGATAAACGGGCATATCCAGCGCTATAAAAGGAGAAGCTTCCTATGCCGGAACATACACTGCCCGATGCCCTGCACCCGCAGCAGGAAGATGCAGCGGATGAGCTGCAGCTGCGCGGGGGGCTGAAAGGCCGCTTTTTTGCGGATTTCTGCCTGCTGCAAAGCACTGTGGATGCCTTGCAGAATTATCTTGTGCACGCTGCCACCCCTGATGTACAGGATATGGCAGCACCGTTGCTGGAAGAGATGAAACAGCGCATTTTCCGCCTGGAACGTTTGGCGGATAATGCGGCGGATCTTGTGGCGCAAAGCCAGCCGCCCCGGCAGCTGAACTGGACTGTGCAGGAAATGACGGTGTACCTGGCTCAGCTGTGTGATGCCGCAAACCATGAGCTGGAAGAATGCGCCGTTACCGGCCGGGTGCGTTTGCAGCCCATGCCGCAGAACCAGCCGGTTTGGGCGCAGATTGATTTGGCCATCGTCCAAACGATGTTTGCCAACCTGTTTTCCAATTCTCTGCGGGCAAACCCGGCGGCAAAAATTACGATAAGCTGCACCGGACGCACGCTGGAATACCATGACGGCAGGATCTGGCCGGAGGCCGCCTGCGCCCAGTTGGCTGGTGTTCAGACACCGGAAGCCCTTGCCAACGGGTGCACCGGTTTGCTGTTGGTATACCGCTGCGCCCAAAATTTGGGCTGGCGGCTGGAAACCGCAGCAAACCAGGAAACCGTGCTGCGCATGACGTTGCCGCCGGAACCGCTGGCAGCGTTCGGCACCCATAATGTGCTGCGCACACCTCGCCCCGAAAGCGGCGCAGCCCGCCTGCGGGAAGAATTCCGTGCGACCCTGCCGCCCAAAAAGATTTGATGCGGCTGCCAAAGCTGATAAAAGAAACCATCCTGCAGTCGAAAAGCAAAGCCGGAAATCATAAGCAATAAATATTATTTGTACAGCGGCGCACCCGGTGCGCCGCTGTTTTTCTGTGCGGCAAGCGGAAAACAAAATGTAATTATGTCAATTTTTCTTTTTTCAAACAACGGCTTTACTTTGAGCGCAAACTATTGTAAAATACAAGGGAAAAGATAATATGGGTGCAGTTTGGGAAAACCCGGCAGCGGCGGCTGTGCCCGGAAAATACAGGTGGTGTTTGAATATGGCAGTTCAATATAAACGTATTCTTTTGAAAGTCTCCGGCGAAGCACTTTCCGGCGAAAAAGGCACCGGTTTTGATGAAGCTACCATTGCTTCTATCTGCGCGGGCATCAAGGCAGCGTATGACCTTGGCGCACAGATCGGCATCGTGGTTGGCGGCGGCAATTTCTGGCGCGGCCGTTCCTCCGGCAAAATGGATCGCATGGATGCAGACAAGATCGGTATGCTGGCAACCGTGATGAACGCCATTGCCGTCAAGGATGCTCTGCGCCAGCAGGGTGTGCCCGCTGTTGTTATGACCAGCTCCGCCATGCCGCAGGTGGCCGATACCTTCCGCAGCGATAAGGCAATCGCTGAGCTGGAAGCAGGCAAGATCGTTGTGTTCGGCGGCGGCACCGGCAACCCCATCTTCTCTACTGATACCGCATCCGCCCTGCGCGCCTTGGAAATCGGTGCAGACGCCATGTTCAAGGCAACTATGGTGGACGGCGTGTATGATAAGGATCCCCACAAGTACCCCGATGCCGTCAAGTACGATACCCTGACCTTTACCCGTGTGTTGGACGAGCGCCTGGCTGTTATGGACTCCACCGCCGCAACCCTCTGCCGTGACAACGGTCTGCCCATTGTGGTGTTTGACCTGAACGAGCCCGCCAACATTGCCCGTGCCCTGCAGGGCGAAAACGTGGGCACCATTGTGCGCGAGTAACCGCAAAGTATTTTAACCCCTAATTTATATATCGAAAAAAGGAGAAAACCCTCATGAGCAGCACGACCAAAATTTACGAAGAAAAAATGAACAACTGCGTTGCCCATCTCGACCGCGAGCTGACCTCCATCCGTGCAGGCCGCGCAAACCCCGGCATCCTGGATAAAGTAATGGTGGATTATTACGGCAGCCCGACGCCGGTCCAGCAGGTTGCATCCGTGGCGGTTTCCGAAGCCCGCATCCTGACCATCACCCCTTGGGATGGTACTCTGATCAAGGCAATCTCCAAGGCAATCCAGACCAGCGATATCGGCATCAACCCCATTGATGACGGCCACACCATCCGCCTGGTGTTCCCGGCCCCCACTGAGGAACGTCGCAAGCAGCTGACCAAGGATGTGCAGAAGCAGGGCGAAGAAGCCAAGATCGCTGTGCGCAATGTCCGCCGCGATGCCATGGATAAGTTCAAAGCCCAGAGAAAGGCTGGCGAGCTGACCGAGGACGACCAGAAGAACCTGGAAGAAGAGGTCCAGAAGCTGACCGATAAGTTCGTTAAGGAAATTGACGCAACCTGCGCCCGTAAAAATCAGGAGATCATGGAGGTCTGATTGCGGCAGACGGGCGTAAGCCTGCCTGGGCGCAGTCTCTCTTTATGGTGTATCTGAAGACAAAGAAAAGGACGGATGTTTCGCAAATACAAGCAGGATTTAAGGCTTTTTAACGCAAAATCCCGCTGTGCTTGTAGAAATAGACTGAATTTTCGACTTTTCAGATACACCCCAGCTGTGTGCCGCGCCTGAACGCCATGCGCGGCACGCAGTTTATTCCGGCAGAAGTGCAAGAAACGCCGTTCCACCGCATACCATGGCAGGGGATAGGCTTAACACACCGCAGCTGCTGTTGAAAGGAAACCATCTTTTATGAAAACTCGCATCATTACCGCCGTAGTCGGGCTGGCTGTTCTTGCCGTGGTTCTGGCTTTCTTTGACACGATCCTGTTTGACCTGGTGCTGGCGGCTATCTGCCTGCTTGCCATTCATGAAGTGTTTACCGCAATGGGCTTTGGCAAAAAGCAGTGGTACCTGTATGCGGCAGCGGTGCCGTTTACCATGCTGCTCATGCTCAGCTCCAGCGGCGCGGCGCGCGCAGCGCTGCTGGCTGTGGGCTTTTTGACGGTGCTATTTTATAATGTGGTGCTCATCACCCATGATAAAACGCTGGATTTTGGCAAGCTGAGCGGCTTTATCTACTTCAGCGGTGTGATTCTGTTCTGCTTTTACTCTCTCATCCACCTCAAGCGCTGCCTGCCGATGGATATGTACGGCTATGATGCCATCTACTTCATCCTGCTGATCCTGTGCTTTGCCTGGGGCGGCGATACCTGCGCCTACTTTGCGGGCCGCGCGTTCGGCAAGCACAAGCTGGCTCCGGTGGTAAGCCCCAACAAAACGGTGGAAGGCGCCATCGGCGGTGTGATCGGCAGCGTGGTCATCGGGCTGCTGGCAACCATTATTTACAGCGCGCTTTCCGGCCGGTTCGCCAGCCTGACGGTGGCTGTCACCGCGCGGCACTATATCATCATTGCCGCCATGGGCGCCGTGGCGTCGGTGCTGGGCATTTTGGGCGATCTCTTCGCCTCTGCCGTCAAGCGTCAGGTGGGTATCAAAGATTACGGCACCATTTTCCCCGGCCACGGCGGTATTTTGGACCGGTTTGACAGCGTGATGTTTATCGCGCCGCTGGTGTCCATCGTGGTGCGTTACTTCTTTTATGTGTTCCAGTAAAGCGTAAACAGGGGGCCGCCGTATCAACAGGCCGGGTCCCGAAAACCAGAACAACAACCGGCACTGCACTTTTGGGGCAGTGCCTTTCCATAAGGGGATGTCAACATGCCAAAAACCATTACTCTGCTTGGCTCTACCGGTTCCATCGGTACCCAGAGCCTTGATGTTGCCCGGATGCACGGCTACCGCATCTTTGGCCTTGCAGCGAACTCCCGCGTGGAGATCCTGCAAAAGCAGATCGAAGAGTTCCACCCGGAATATGTGGCCGTGGTGGACCCTGCCGCCTGTGAGAAACTGGATGCTGCCCTTGCCGGTACCGCCAACGCACCCAAACTGCTGAAAGGCCCGGAGGGGCTGCGCACTCTGGCTGCCATGGATGGCCCCGATGTTGTATTGAACGCGGTAGTCGGTATTGCCGGTTTGCCGGCCTCTCTGGCTGCAATCGAAAGCGGACATGATCTGGCCCTCGCCAACAAGGAAAGCCTTGTGACCGGCGGCCACCTGGTAACGGACGCGGTAAAGAAATACGGCGTCAAGCTGCTGCCGGTGGACAGCGAGCATTCCGCCATCTTCCAGTGCCTGCAGGATCAGCATTCTGCCAAACGGCTGGAAAAGATTCTGCTCACCGCGTCAGGCGGACCTTTCTTTGGTATGACGACCGAGCAGCTGCGCGGCAAAACCAAGTCTGATGCCCTCAAGCACCCCAACTGGAATATGGGCGCTAAGATCACGATCGATTCCGCCACCCTGATGAACAAAGGTCTGGAGCTGATTGAGGCTGTCTGGCTGTTTGGCTTGCCGGAGGATAAGATTCAGATTGTTGTCCAGCGTGAAAGCATTGTGCACTCTGCTGTGCAGTTTGCCGACCATTCTGTTATCGCTCAGCTGGGCGTGCCGGATATGCGCATTCCGATCCAGTATGCCCTGACCTGGCCGGACCGTCTGCCCAGCCCGGTGCCGGAGCTGGATTTTGCTGCCCTCAAGCATCTGAGCTTTGATGTGGCGGATGATGAAACGTTCCGCTGCCTGGCAGCCGCCAAAAAGGCAATCCGCAAGGGCGGCCTTGGCCCCTGCGCCGCAAACGGTGCCAACGAGGAAGCTGTGCGCCTGTTCCTGCAGGATAAGATCGGCTTTTTGGATATTGGCCGCCTGGTGGAAGGCATGGTGGACAGCGACAGCTTTGGCGGGGATTATACCCTGCAGGATGTGTATGACTGCGACCGCATGGCGCGCGATTATGTAAAAGCCCATGTGTAACCCTTCTGTGCCGGGCATTTGGCGGCCCGGCTGTCAAAGTTCCCTGTAAGCGAGGTGCTTATGAATTTTCTGCTGACCGCGATTGTGGCAGTTTTGGTATTTGGCACGGTGGTGCTGGTGCATGAGGCCGGGCATTTTTTTGCCGCCCGGCACTGCGGCATCCATGTGGAGGAATTTTCCATCGGGTTCGGCCCGGCGCTGTGGAGCACCGTCAGGGGCGGCACCCGTTATTCCGTGCGTCTGCTGCCGCTGGGCGGTTACAATAACCTTGCCGGTGAAACCCCGGAAGAATCTGAGGACCCGGACGAGCAGGAGCGGGCAGAACCTGCGAAAAAGCAGGATGCTGCCGCTGCTTCTGTGCATACCTATGATCCGCATGCTCCCTTGTTCCCCCTGACGGTGGAAGGCAAAAGCTTTGTGGAAGCAAGCCCCTGGCAGCGCTTTTTTGTGATTGCCGCCGGTGCCCTGATGAATTTTGTGCTGGGCTTTATCCTGTTGCTGGTACTTGTGGCCAGCGGCAGCGCTGTGACCAGCAAGATCATTTATGACTTCCAGGGTGAAAACCCCAAAAGCCAGGCATCTGGCCTGCAGGTGAACGATGAGATCATGTCGGTCAACAGGCATTTCTGCTTTACGGCTGAAGATGTCATGTACGAACTGCAGCGTACCGAAAATGATACCGCAACCATCACGGTTCTGCGGGACGGCAAGCTGGTCACACTGCCCCAGGTGCAGTTTGATTCCACTACCAATGCGGACGGCACAACCTCCATGGTACTGGATTTCCGGGTGTATGGTATTGAAAAAACGCCGCGCAGCGTGGTGCATGGGGCGGCACGGTATTTCTGCTATTATGCGCGGGTCATCCTGCGCGGATTTCTGGACCTTTTCACCGGGCGTGTGGGCGTCAATGAGCTTTCCGGTCCGGTCGGTATAGTCAATGCGGTCAACGAAGCCGTCAAATATGGCTGGCGGGATGTGCTCAGCCTGGCCGCTGTCATCACGGTAAATCTTGGCGTGTTTAACCTGCTGCCCATCCCCGGGCTGGACGGCTGCAAGCTGCTGTTCCTTGCCGCAGAAGGCATTACCCGGCGGGAACTGCCGCTGCGCTTCCAGACAGCCATCAACGCGGCAGGCATGATCCTGCTTTTAATGATGGTGGTGCTGACCACGATGCAGGATGTGGCAAAATATATTCTTTGATTTGAAACGAAAGCCGCAGCAACCCAGATAAAAGGGGAACAGTAGGCTTTGCGAAGTAACATACAGGAGGCGTTTTTCCATGCGTCAGCTAAAACGGACGGTCAAAATCGGCAACATTACCATTGGCGGCACCAACCCCATTGCAGTGCAGACCATGCTCAATGTGCCCGTTAAGGATATTGCGGGCAACGTGGAGCAGGCAAAACGCGTGGCAAAAGCGGGCTGCCAGATCGTGCGCGTCACGGTGCCCACCCCGGCAGACGCCGCGGTGGTATCGGCCATTAAGGAGGCGGTGGATATCCCCGTTGTGGCCGATATCCACTTTGACTATCGCGCCGCCCTTGCCGCCATCGATGCCGGTGCCGATAAGATTCGCATCAACCCCGGCAACATCGGTGATGATGACCGTGTAAAAGCGGTCGCGGATGCCTGCAACGCCAAAAACATCCCCATCCGCATTGGCGTGAACGGCGGCAGCCTGGAAAAGCATATCCTGGCCCGTTACGGTGCCCCTGTGCCGGAAGCCATGGTGGAAAGTGCCATGTACCATGTGCGCCTGCTGGAAAAGCATGACTTTAATAATATCGTCATCTCCATAAAATCCTCCAACGTGCCGCGCATGATGGCCGCTTACCGGCTGCTGGCCTCCCAGACAGATTACCCCCTGCATGTGGGTGTGACCGAAGCCGGCGGCAACCGCATGGGCTTGATCAAATCCGGCATGGGGATTGGCGGCCTGTTGCTGGAAGGCATCGGCGATACGCTGCGCGTCTCCCTGACCGGCGACCCGGAGGATGAAGTGTACGCCGGTTACGATATCCTGCGTGCGGTTGGCTACGCCGTGGCCGGGCCGGAGATCATCAGCTGCCCCACCTGCGGCCGCACCCAGTACCCCATGATCGAAATTGCCAACGAGGTGGAGCGCCGCCTGAAAGAAGAGGGCTTCAAAAAGCCGGTAAAAATCGCCATTATGGGCTGTATTGTCAATGGCCCCGGCGAAGCCAGCGATGCGGACATCGGCATTGCAGGCGGCAAGGACTGTGCTGTGCTGTTTGAGCATGGCGAGAAGATCCGCACCCTGAAAGGCGATATCGTCAGCCAGTTCGTTGAGGAAATCCATAAACTGTAATGGTACGGAACACCCCAAAAAACGCAGAACCGACCGCTAAAGCCAAGCTCCCGCCGTTTGTGCGGGGGCTGCTTTGCATTGGCACAGTGCTGCTGGTGTGCTTTGTGGTCAGTATTGTGCTGGAAGTCTGGTACTGCCAAAGTGCTCCCAACGCCGCAATCAAGCTGGCCGCCTGCCTGGTGCTGGATGCCTTTGCCTTTTTGCTGCCCGGCGTGGTGGCCACCATCACCGCGATACATGTCATCCGCAAAGATAAAAACAAGTTCCGAAAACAAGTCCGAAAACCGATGCCAAAGCGATGAAAATGTTGCGTGAAAGCGGCACGGCACCGCATGGGAAAACTGCGCTGTTTACCCTATATTGACCATAGGGGCGCACGTTGTGCGCCCGTCACCTTGCGGAGCCTGCTGTGGAGGAATCTGCGGCAAAGCCCGCCATTGCGGGACGATGCAAGCATCGTCCCCTACAAATCATGTGCAACGTTCGCAGCACACGGCAAGGCAGAATTCCTCTGCGGTGGCGTTCACCCCTATTCTCTACAAGGGAAAATACGCTTTTCAACACGCTGAGAAAAAGTCTGATTTATATTTCCCGGTAAATAGAGCATTGCACTTCTATGTGATGCTAACAAAGCCTGCGAAAACAGGGGAGCTTAACGCCAGTTGCCGGGCTGCCTTTGAATCCAACATAATATTGTTATAATATTACTGTAATTTATCATATTAAGGCAATACCGCATAATTCTAAGTGCCGATACGGCGAGCGAGGTACGGCAGATGCTAAGCCAAAAGCGCAGATAATACTGGATGCTGCAAAGGTGAGCGCCGCCAGTGGCGGAAACAGCGAACCGAAGCAGGGGCAGCGGTCGCAGAGTGCGAGGGGCTTTTGCCCCCGAAGCACGATGCGGGTACCGCAACCCGACATTATCGAGCATTTTGGCAACGCAGATGCCGTGCCGCAGCCGCCGGAGCGGTGCTTGAGCCGTTAGGCGGGAATTGTGCGGTGATGCCTTAAAGTTTTTCGCCAGGCCTTTTTTCAAAAAAGGCCGTCCGTAACTCTCAAGAGGTGCTATGTTAAAACCACTTGTTACCCAGGTTTGGCCGCAGTTCACGGCCGATGAACAGTTTACCGCCAGCTTCAGCAATGTTTTTGTGGAGCGGGTAGAACTGTTCCGTTCCGCACGCAAAGTTATCATCTGCCTGCGCAGCACAGAGCCGCTGGACTCTGCCCTGTGCGGGCGTCTTTTGGCATCATTGGAGCAGATTTTTGCCGGTTATGAGTTGACCATGCGCAACTACTTCAACTATAACGCCATCACGCCGGAAGCCGTCAAGGCTATGATCGAAGAGCTCAAACAGCAGGGGATGCCGGTCAACGGCTTTCTGGATAAAACCCAGCCGGTTGCTTTTGCTCAGGACGGTCTTGTGGTGCGGGTCAACGCGGGTCTGCCGATTCTGGAAAGCGTGGAGCTGCCCAGACATCTGGCAGAACTCATCCAGGAGCGCACCGGTGCTTTGCCCATTGTGCGCATGGAGCTGGTCGGCAAACAGATGGATGCGGACGAACTCGACCGCCGCGTGGCAGAAAAGGTGCCCGCCGTGCAGTTCAAGGCCAAAGAAGAAGTGGCACCCTTTACCATTGAGGGGCTGGAGCTCACCTCCAAGCCGGCTAAGGTGTTCTATGGCAAGTCTTTCAAGCCTGCCGACCTGCGCCCGCTGAACGATCTGGGCGATGGCGGCAAGGTGACCGTGTGGGGCGACGTATTCTTTACCGAGGTAAAGGGCAACCGCCGCAAAATCTACTTTACCTCCATCACCGACTATAACGGTTCCATCAACCTCAAAGTCCTCGGCGATGAAAACGAAGATATGTCTAAGTGGGAGGGCCTCAAATCCGGCACAACCCTCATCGTGCGCGGCAACTATACCTACGATAAGTACGAGCACGACTATGTCCTGCTGCCCTATGATGTATTGCAGGTGGAGCGTATGCCCCGCCATGATGATGCCCCCGAGGGGCAAAAGCGCGTGGAACTGCATCTGCATACCAAGTCCAGCAGCATGGACGGCTTCTGCGATTCCGGCAAGATCGTGCGCCTGGCCCACCGCATGGGCCACCGCGCCATTGCCATTACCGACCACGGCGTGTGCCAGGGCTACCCGGAAGCCATGCTTGCCACTGACGAGATCCACCAGGACGACCCCAACTTCAAGCTGATCTATGGGTGTGAAGCCTACTTTGTGGACGATATGATCCCCGCTGTGTATGGCACCAAAACCATGCCCATCACCGGCTCCTTTGTGGTGTTTGATACCGAGACCACCGGCCTGGACTCCAACGTGGAAGCTTTGACCGAGATCGGCGCCGTGTACGTGGAAAACGGCAAGATCAACCCGGATAAGAGTTTCTGTACCTTCGTCAACCCCGGTAAACCCATCCCGCAAAAGGTGGTGGAGCTGACCGGCATCAACGACAGCATGGTGGCCGATGCCCCCACACCGGCCGAGGCCATCCGCCAATTCAAGGAATTCTGCGGCGATAACATCCTGGTTGCCCACAACGCCAACAGCTTTGATATGCTGTTCATCCGTAAAGCAGGGGATAAGGCGGGGGTGGATTTTTCCAACACCTATATTGACACTCTGCCCATGGCGCAGGCGTTGTTCCCCGGCCTGCATAACTATAAACTGGATACCATCAACAAACATCTGGAAATCCAGCCCTTTAACCACCACCGCGCCGTGGATGACGCCATGGCGCTGGCCCGCATCTTTGAGGTTATGCTCTCCGATTTGAAGGAGAAGGACATGACCACCGTGGAGGCTATCAACACCGGCCTTGGCGGCAACAAAGAGGTGCTGAAAAAGAAGTATTACCACCTGATCATTCTGGTGCAGAACCAGACAGGACTCAAAAACCTGTACCGCATTGTCAGTGCGGCGCACACCAAGTATTTCTTCAAAAAGCCGCGCGTGCCCCGCAGCCTGCTGAATCAATACCGCGAGGGCCTGCTGCTTTCACCTGCGTGCGAAGCAGGCGAGCTGTACCGTGCCGTAGTGGCAGGCAAGGCCCATGATGAACTGCTGCGCATTGCCCGGTATTATGACTATCTGGAAGTGCAGCCTCTTGGCAACAACGAGTTCATGGTCCGCAATGGGCAGGTGGATTCCATCGAGGCCATCAAGAACTTCAACCGCACCATCATCCAGCTGGGCGAAGAACTGCATATCCCCGTGGTTGCCACCGGTGACGTTCACTTCCAGGAGCCGGAGGACCGCATTTACCGCGCGGTCCTGCAGGCAGGCAACGGCTTTAAGGATGCTGACAACCAGGCCCCGCTGTTCTACCGCACCACGCCGGATATGCTGGAGCAGTTCAGCTATCTCCCGCAGGAAAAAGCCTTTGAAATCTGCGTGACCAACCCCAACAAGATTGCCGCTACCATTGATAACAATCTGCGCGCCATCCCCAAGGGAACCTACCCGCCTTCCATTGAGGGTGCTGAGGATCAGCTGCGCTCCGGCACCTGGCAGCACGCCCGCCGTGATTACGGCAACCCCCTGCCGGATGTGCTGCAAAAGCGCCTGAAAAAAGAGCTGGATTCCATCTGCGGCCATGGTTACGCTGTTTTGTATGTCATTGCGGTCAAGCTGGTGGCGTTTTCCAACGCAGGCGGCTACCAGGTGGGCAGCCGTGGCTCTGTCGGCTCCAGCGCTGTGGCGCACTTTTCCGGCATTTCGGAGGTCAACTCCATGCCGCCGCACTACCTGTGCACCAAGTGCAAGCACAGCGAGTGGATTGATGATGGCGTGACGATGGACGGCTTTGACCTGCCGGATAAAAAATGCCCTGTCTGCGGCGAACCCATGATCATGGACGGCCACGATATCCCGTTTGAAACCTTCTTGGGCTTTTACGGCGATAAGGAGCCGGATATCGACCTGAACTTCTCCGGCATGTACCAGTCCAACGTTCACCGCTATACGGAGGAGCTGTTCGGCAAGGAGAATGTGTTCAAGGCGGGCACTGTATCCGGCCTGCAGGATAAAACGGCTTACGGTTATGTGAAAAAATATCTGGAAGAGCGTGGCAAAACCGTGAACCGTGCTGAGGAAAACCGCCTGTGCCTGGGCTGCACCGGTGTCAAGCGCACCACGGGCCAGCACCCCGGCGGCATGGTTGTTGTGCCTTCCACCTTTGATATTTATGATTTCTGTGCCATTCAGCACCCGGCGGACGATGTGAAGGGCGGCCTGCTGACCACCCACTTTGAATTTAAGTACCTGCATGATACGCTGCTCAAGCTGGACGAGCTGGGTCATGATGTTCCGACTTTCTATAAGTTCTTTGAAGAGTATTCCGGCATCCCCATTGACAGCGTGCCGATGAACGATCCCAAGGTCTACAGCCTGCTGACCTCCACCGAAGCACTGGGCGTTACCCCGGAGCAAATCGGCAGCCAGACCGGTACCTTCGGCATCCCGGAAATGGGCACCAACTTTGTGCGCGGCATGCTGCTGGATGCAAAGCCGAAAAACTTCTCGGAGCTGATCCAAATCTCCGGCCTGTCCCACGGCACGGATGTGTGGACCGGCAACGCGGACGAACTGATCCGCTCCGGTACCTGCACCATTGCCGAGGTGATCGGCTGCCGTGACAGCATCATGCTCTACCTGCTGCGCAAGGGGCTGGAACCCAAAATGTCATTTGACATTATGGAGGCCGTGCGTAAAGGCAAGGTGGCCAAGGGCGGCTTTAAGCCCGGCTGGGAAGAAGCCATGAAGGAGCATGATGTGCCGGATTGGTACATCGAATCCTGCCGCAAGATCAAGTATATGTTCCCCAAGGCTCACGCTGTTGCCTACCTGATGGCGGCCATCCGCCTGATGTGGTTCAAGGTGTACCACCCGGCTATCTTCTATGCTGTGTACTTTACCGTTCGCGGCGCGGATATCGACTATGAAGCAGCTGTTGGCGGTGTGCGCGTGGCCAAGGAGCACCTGCGGGATAACGAAAAGATCCCCAAGGATGAGCGTACCGCTAAGGACGATGATGCCCTTGTCAGCCTACAGCTGGTCAATGAAATGCTGCAGCGCGGCTGCCAGTTCCTGCCCATTGAGCTGGGCAAGAGCTATGCCAGCAAGTATGTGGTGGAGGACGGCAAAGTGCGCCTGCCCTTTACCGCCATCCGCGGCCTGGGCGAAGCTGCCGCTGTGGCGTTGGAACAGGCTACCATCCATGGGCAGGAATATATCTCGGTGGAAGAACTGCAGCAAGCCTCCGGCGTGGCGCAGTCGGTATTCGACAAATTGCACGAAGTCGGCGCTTTGGGAAATCTGCCGGAAACCAGCCAGGTTGACCTGTTCAGCTTAATGTAATGGCAATCCCCCGAAATCCCGCCTGCCGCAGCGCAGGCAGATCAGCATACGAATATACGATGATGTACCGGACCTGCAGTAGCGCTGCGGGAACGGTACTTTTTGTTTTGCGGGATTCGCTTTGATTCGTTGATTGAACTTACAGCCAGGCAGGGGAAAACACCCCCCAAAAAAAATGCCCGCGCCCCATTCCAGCAAAATTTTCCGGGGCAGGTGTAGAAATTGCGTATTTGACGATGGAAAATTGATTTATCATGGAGAACATGATAGACTATAGGATACATGTAGAATCTACAAGGAACTATACGATGCCCAGCAGTAAAAATAAGGCAATACCGCACAATTCCCGCCTTACGGCTTAAGCACCGTTCCGACGGCTGCGGCACGGCATCTGCGTTGCCAAAATGCTCGATAAGACATCCAG
>OHWK01000524.1_pt1 | contig 18590 bp, 17 predicted proteins | sample 1579761 | NCBI WGS metagenome assembly OHWK01 (sample SAMEA3882516, study PRJEB24775) | human gut metagenome | biome: human-associated habitat; feature: intestine environment; material: feces | place: Netherlands | collected 2009/2010 | reverse complement strand
GTTGACCTGTGGTGTGCCGGTTTTGACGAGCTGGCGGAATCGGTGAAGGACATGACGCCGGAGTGGGCTGCGGAAATCTGCGACCTGGATGCTGATGATATCCGTGCCTCTGCTCGTCTCTATGCATCTGCCAAGCCTGGTGCTATTCAGTGGGGCCTTGCCTTTGATCAGCAACTCTCCGCCATGGCGCTGACACTTGCGGGCTGCGACCTCATGGCCCTTTGTGGCAACGTCGACGTCCCCGGTGGAAACATCCTCATGCATAACGCCTTTGAGATTAACGCCGGATACGCTTCCGGTGAGGAACTCACCCCGGTGGAATGGCGTCTCAAGAAGCTGAACAACAACTTTGCCCTCGGTATCGAGGGAGGCGACTTTGTCGCGCATGCTTCATCGGACGGCCTGCTTCAGGCTATCGAAGACGATTTTCCCTATCCCATCAAGATGATGTGGATCCAGTCGTCGAATACGCTTTCTTGCCCCTCGCAGGATGCTCCACGTGTTCTCGAGGCCATGAAGCGTATCCCGTTCATCGTGAATGCCGACCCCTACATCACTCCCACGTCCGTGGCGCTGGCAGATATTATCCTGCCCGTGGCCATGAGCCCCGAGCGCAATTCTGCGCGTACCTGGTGGACGCCTTGCCGCGCCATGGTCAAGGTCGTGGACTTCTACGAGGCCAAGTCTGACGAGCAAATTATTCTTGACCTGGGCCATAGGCTGAATCCCGAGGTCTTTGGCCAGTGGGACACGGACATCGATTGGCTTAATTGGTATCTCCATGACGGCACAGGCTCCTTCTCAGCCACGACCGAGGCAACTGACCAGGGCGGCGCAAAGAACTCCGGCAAGACCCTGTTCACCGCCGATTGGGAAGAGCTGGTAAAGAACCCGAGCATGCTCGGCCATTCCTATGACGAGTTCAACGCTACCTACAATAAGGCCGCAAAGGGAATGTTCCGTCCTGACGGTTCCGTGGGCTACGGCACTCCGTCCGGCCGCCTGGAGCTCACCCCGGCGCTATTCGCCTATTGGGGACTCTCCGTTACCCCGCATCATACCGAGCCGCCCGAAGGCCCCATTTCCACTCCCGAGCTCATGGAGGAGTATCCGCTGATTTTGACCTGCGGTGGTCGTTCCTTCGAGTTCTTCCATTCCGAGCATCGTCAGCTGCCCACCATGCGTGAGCTACATCCGCAGCCTCGCGTTCTCGTGAATCCCAAGACGGCGGAAAAGTACGGCATCCAGGATGGTCAGTGGATCTGGATTGAGAACGATCACGGTCGCTTCAAGCAACTGGCGAAGGTGACTCCCGTAGTTAACGAGAAGACTATCCATGCAGAGCATGGCCCCGTTCCTCTTCGGTACGTTCGAGAGCAATCCGAACAACTGCACGAAGGCGTTCGTGACGGGTCAGGGTGGTGTTGGGTCGCCCATCAAGGGCATGATCTGCAAGATCTATCCCGTCAAAGAGGGCGACACGATGCCCTATGAGCAAATTGCCGAGACGGGCAACTTCCCTTGGTACAAGAAGGTCGAGTCTCCCCGCGAGGATGAGATCGAGCGGTATCACGATTACATGGATGCGGGTGCCACCTACGACCCGATGAACAACGCCATCACCGAGAAATCGGGTGTTCGCATCGATCTGAAAACCGGCGAAGTTCTTGCCTAGGGAAACGACCACTGAGAGAGGTAGATCCATGACCAAGGGAATACTCATCAACTACGACTACTGCACCGGCTGCCACTCCTGCGAGGTGGCCTGCAAGAAGGAGCTGGGCCTGCCCGAGGGCGAGTTCGGCATCAAGCTCACCGAGACCGGCCCCTACGAGCGCGAGGGCGCCGTCGCGCCGGACCGCTGGGAGTGGACCTGGCTGCCCGTGATCACCAAGTCCTGCGACATGTGCGCCTCGCGCACCGCCAAGGGCAAGATGCCCATGTGCGTGCAGCACTGCCAGGCCTGGTGCATGTACTACGGCGACGTCGAGGAGCTCGCCAAGAAGATGGACGGCGAGAGCCGCTGGAGCCTGTTCACCACCAAGGCGTAGGCGATGCTTGCCGCGGAGAGAAGCCTAGGCTCTCTGCGGCGGCAAACACAAATTGGTTTCAAGGGAGGCGCCTGCTCTACAGGACATGCATGCGTCTCCCAGGAAAAGAGAGAGGAAGGAAGTGACATGAGCGAAGACGATTTCTACAAGACCGCAGCTGTTGTCAAGCTCGATACCCTTTCCGATGTGAATGACATCGGAAAGCCATGGCGTTATGAGGAGGATGGCCTTACGGTTACCCGTACGAGCCCCTGGTCTCCTCCGGGGTGCCATCCCGTTGGCTGTGGCCTCAAGCTCTATGTCGACGAGAACGGCAAGCTCGTGCGTGTCGAAGGCGACGAGAACAATCCGGTTACTCAGGGCAGGCTTTGCCCGAGGTGCATTACTCTTAGGGACTACGTCTACAATCCCGCTCGCCTTCTGCATCCGATGAAGCGCGACCCGAAGGACCGTGGTAATGCCGACGCGTGGGAGCAGATTTCTTGGGAAGAGGCCTTCGACATCATCAAGAAAGAGTACGATCGCATCACCGACAAGTACGGACGCGAGTCTATCGTGGTATTTGCGGGTACGGGTCGTGAGGGCGGTACGTTTGCACCCTATGGCACCATGTGCTTTGGCACGCCTAACTTCTGCTATACGCAATCGGGTTACGCATGCTATACGCCGCGTCTTGCCGCCATCGCCTATATCGGCGGCACTACCTATCCCGAATGGGACTACGCCGGTGCGCTTCCTGGCCGCTGGGACGATCCGCGCTATGATTTGACCGAAGTGCTTGTCGTTTGGGGCAAGGCTCCACTCGAATCCAACCCCGACGGCTTCTTCGGCCATGCTGTTGTGGACGCCATGCGTCGTGGAACCCGCCTCATTGTCATTGATCCGCGTGTCACGTGGCTTGCGGCTCGCGCTGATATTCATTTGCAGCTTCGCGCGGGTACGGATACGGCACTCGGTATGGCGATGTGCGACATCATCATCAAAGAGGATCTCTACGACCACGATTTCGTGGAGTACTGGTGCTATGGCTTCGAGCAGCTTGCCGAACGTGTCGCAACGATGCCCGCCGAGAAGGCTGCGGAGATTTGCGGTGTTCCCGTGGAGCTGATCTACGAGGCGGCCCGCATGTATGCGACGGCAAAGCCCGCCGCTATCCAGTGGGGCCTGGCAGCTGATCAGAAGACCAATGGTATGCAGCACGGACAGATAACCGTAGACCTCATGGCCATCACCGGCAATCTCGATGTACCGGGAGGCCAGATTCTTCCGGGTACGGGTGCGGGTCACAACGAGTCCGGTTTCGGCTTCGAGAAGGGCGTGGGCAGTGAGCTGCAGGCCGAGATGATCGGCTTGGACAAGTATCCGGCGTATTGCATGATCATCTTGAACGCCCATGCGGACCTCATGCTGGAAGCTCTGGAGACGGGCAAGCCCTATCCAATCAAGATGGGCTTCTATGCTGGCAATAACCTAATGAGCTGCACCTCCATGGAGCCGAAGCGCTGGCATGATGCCATCGTAAAGTCCTTGGAGTTCTGCATCGGCTTCGACACCTTCATGAACCCCTCCATCGAGGCGTCCTGCGACATCTTCCTGCCGCTGAAGACCATCGCTGAGCGTGATGGTACGGTGTTCACGCACTACGCCCCGTGTACGGTCACGGCTGGCTTCATGCACAAGGCCATAGAGGTTGGCGACTGCCTGACCGACTACGAGCTTTGCTATGAGCTGGGTCGTCGTCTTCGTCCCGAGCTCTGGGAGAACGAGTTCAAGTTCCGTTCCGCAAAGGAGTTCATGGAGGCGCTGCGTCTGGGCGAGCGGCAGAACGGCGAGTACTTCGACAAGGTCTCCGAATGCGTCGTCAGCCAGATTCCCGTTGACTACTACAAATATGAGCGTGGTGAAATGCGCACCGACGGACAGCCCGGCTTTGCCACTCCGACGGGACGCATCGAGCTCTGGTCGACGGCATTTAACCAGTTTGGCGAGGATCCGCTGCCCTACTTCGAGGAGCCGGAGTTCGGTCCCGTCGACCCGGATCTCATGAAGGAATACCCCTTCATTCTCACCACTGGTGCCCGCACCACGGCGTTTTTCCATTCCGAGAATCGTCAGATTCCGCGCCTACGTGCACTCAATCCTGATCCCATTACCGAGATCAACCCCAAGGTTGCTCGTGAACTGGGCATTGCTGACGGCCAGTGGGTACGCCTCACCAGTCCCTTTGGCGAGTGCGTCCAAAAGGCGCGCGTGTCCGAAATCGTGGACGAGAAGACGATTCACGCGCAGCATGCCTGGTGGTTCCCGGAGGAAGACGGCAACGAACCGAATCTCTACGGTAACTTCCGCTCCAATATCAATAACCTGCTTCCAAACTTCCATTTCGGCAAGCTCGGTTTTGGTGCTCCCAACAAGTGCCTCGTATGCAAGGTAGAGCCCATTTCCGAGTGTTACGACACCGATATGGATCTTGTTTGGGACAAGTTCGGAAAGCTGGTGTAACCATGGCGACATATGGACTTTTGATTGATTACGAGTACTGCACGAATTGCGGATCTTGCCAGGTGACCTGCCAGGAGGAGCATGACTTTCCCGTGGGCAAGACGGGCATCAAGGTGCTGACGGATGGTCCTTGGAAAATAAATGACGAGCGCTGGAACTTTAACTATTGGCCCGCCGTCACCGATCTTTGCGACCTTTGTGCGTCACGAACGAGGACGGGACGCGAGCCCATGTGCGTCCATCATTGTCTGGCAAACATCATTAGCTTTGGCACGGTTGAGGAGCTCTCTAAGAAGCTGGCAGAAAAACCGAAGCAGTTTTTGGTGGTGCCGCAATACGATCCCATTGCGGCTAGGGGCAAGTTCGTTCCCTCGAACAAGGAAGCCCACAAGGCTGCCCATATTGAAGTGCAGGGTACCGGTAAGGCGGCCTATGCGGTTCATCGCCACGACACCAAAGTGGGCGAGATTGACGAGAACGAGGCTTCATAGGAGGCGAGCGGGCAATGGATAAGCAGGTTCATGTCGGAAGCGTCGTTTCGATTCTCTATAAGGGAGGTGAGAAGGGCGCGCCGGCTGTCGATGATCGCTCGGAAGGAGAGCCGCTCGTTGTCATGGTCGGCGACATGAAGCTGCCCCGCGGTATTGAGGATGCCCTATTGGGCATGATGCCGGGTCAGGAGAAGACTGTCGAGATCCCGCCCGAGATGGGATACGGAAAGTATCAAGACGGCTTGGCGCAATGGTATCCCCGTTCCATGCTTGATCAGGGCTACACCTTGAAGGAGGGCGATGTCATGTTCCATCGCAATCCCGAGGACGGAAACAGGCAGCCGGCGTTTGTCGTGGAGACAACCGAGGACAACGTCAAGATTGACCTGAACCATCCCTTTGCGGGCAAAACCCTGGAATATTGGATCAAGCTCGTGGATGTGGACCGATAGGCTGCGGAGAATGTGCTATCCGTGCACCAAATGCGGCCGGTGTGGCAAGTATGACGAGGAAAGCGTGTATTACGTGCCCCCGGCCGCCATCCCTTGCCTCGATTGTGGTGGTCTTGTAGACGGCGAGACGGGCATCTGCGAATCCTGCGGACAACAGGCGTTTGTGCCGGTTGCGGCCATGGGACATGGTAGGCAAGGAAAACTGTTGAAGGAGGAACGAGATGGCGTCGATGCTGGATGAGATTGTGATTACCGACGGTAATCGTCAGGCTTTCGAGACCATCCTCTCCATTGGCAGAGAGCACGAGGGCTTTGTCGAGCTCTTTGTCTGGGGATCGCCCGGCACGGGCAAGTCTACGGTTGTCCACGCACGAGGTCGTGAGCGCGATTTACTTGCGCCTCGTCGCATTGTTTCGTGCCATGCGGGGGAAATCGTTGCTGTGCTCCAGAGCGGGGCAAACGATGAGTTTCTGAACAGAATCGGAGAGGCAGACGTTCTTCTGCTAGACGGAGTGGATCGCTTTGTCGATGCCGGAGAACTGGGTGCCGAAATCTGTCGTCTGCTTTTGACTCAACGTAAGCGAGCGGGGCTTGATACCGTTGTGGTGTCAGATGTGCCTTTGGAGGAGATAGCTTCGGAAAAGATTCGTGAGGCCTTAGCCGATTTTTCCGCTGTGGAAGTCAAGCCACTTGATGCCCAGGGTCTTCGACAATTTGCCGAGCGTATACAAAACTCCTTTGTGGGTAAATCCGCAGATATCGCACGCCTTAACGACGATGTTCTTGATTTTATTGCGCAGGATTTTGCCCAGAATGCCGCGGATGTAAGAAATGCCCTTCGTTTTCTTTTCACGGAGATATCTGAGGAAGAGCGTGGAGCCATTACACGAGAAAAAGTGACTGAATTGCTTGGTGTATGACGGATGGATGACCTTGCGCTTCACGAACATTCGGAGTGCTAAGGAAAGCACGGAAAGGAGACTTGAAATGAACGAAAGCTTAGAAAAAGAAGTTGCTATGAAGGAAGACGAATCGGTTAAAGCCGAGGCTATGGAGCGCGAATATAATGCCCGCGAACACGACAACATGGGCGTATTGGGTGATGCTGGGGAAGCCGTTGAGGCTACCGAGGCCTTTGCCCGCGCTGAGCGCATGGAAGAGGCTGTCAAAGACGGTTCCTCGGTAGGTGAAATAGCTGCCGAGGATGCCATGCGCATCGATAACGCCGCCGACAAGGCGTAAACAAAGTCAATCCCTCCTCTTTACCAGAATGCGCCGTCATCCCCCCCGACGGCGCATTCCTTTTTCTGGAATGGGAACCGGGGGACAGTCCCTCGCTTGCTCAGCACTGCCGAAAGCATTGCGACGCCTTGCTCGGTAAAGACGCGAGGTAGGTGGCGCCACCAAGTTCTTTGCTTTGCTGCTTCGGGATTTAAGGTCGCAATTTGCGACCTTATAATTTCAGCCTCCTCTTTTGTAAGCCTGAAACAAAACTTTTCTGGAAAATTACCGAATTAATTCGGAGTAAAACCGGGTATTACTCGGATAATTGCCCGAGTAAATTCTCTATTCCTTTTCGCGAATAAAGCGCTATACTCTGCTCACGCTATGATTTGCCCGAAGGCCGTCGTGCAGCGGCCCAGGGAACACCCATTGGTTGCACCGGGTGCATCGAGGTGGCGCACGATGCATCGCCTCTCGCAAAGGAGCGTGCAACATGGGCACTGTCAAAGCCGTTTGCACCAGCACCGTCAAGGGCATTCAAAAATCCGAGCAGCAGCATATCGACCTCATTCCCGATTGGGGCATCGAGGATGACGCCCATGCCGGCCCATGGCATCGTCAGGTGAGCCTTCTCGGCTACGAGCGCATCGAGGCTTTCAAGAGGCTCGGCGCCGATGTGGAGAACGGTTCGTTTGGCGAGAACATCATCGTCGAAGGCTACGACCTTAAATCGCTTCCCGTCGGCACGCGTTTTGTCGTGGGCGACGCGGTGCTGGAACTCACGCAGATCGGCAAGCAGTGTCACAAGCACTGCGCGATCTATCACAAGATGGGGGACTGCATCATGCCGCGTGAAGGCGTATTCTGCAAAGTGATCAAGGGCGGCCGCGTCTGCGCGGGCGACACCTTCGACATCATTGGCGAGGTACCCGCTGCCTCTTCGTACGACCCCTACGATATCCACGCGTCGCGCCTCGAGACCTCATCGGCGGTCGCCTAATTGGTACTAGAATGCACGTATAGATAACGGAAATCACGAATAGGGAAGGAATATCCCATGCGCATACACAAGAACGTCTTCGAGCTCATCGGCAACACGCCGCTTGTCGAGCTGACGAATTACGAGAACAACCACGGCCTGGACGCCAGGCTCATCGGCAAGGTCGAGTACTTCGAGCCGGCCGGCTCGATCAAGGACCGCATCGCGAAGGCCATGGTCGACGAGGCCGAGGCAAACGGCCTGTTCGATGCCGACACGGTCATCATCGAGCCTACGAGCGGCAACACCGGCATAGGCCTTGCCGCCATCGCCGCCGCTCGAGGCAACCGCATCATCATCACGATGCCCGATACCATGTCCGTCGAGCGGCGCAATCTCATGCGCGCCTACGGTGCAGAGCTTGTGCTCACGCCTGGCGCAGACGGCATGAAGGGCGCCATCGCAAAGGCCGAGGAACTTGCCGCGGAAATCCCGAACTCGTTCATTCCGTCGCAGTTCACCAACCCGGCCAATCCAGCCATCCACTATCGTACGACGGGCCCCGAGATTTGGGAGGCCACGGACGGTACGGTTGACATTCTCGTGGCGGGTGTCGGCACCGGCGGCACGATCAGCGGCACAGGCGCGTATCTGAAGAAGCAGAACCCGGACGTGCAGGTCGTTGCCGTGGAGCCGACGGACTCGCCCGTACTCTCGGAAGGCCGAAGCGGATCGCACGGCATACAGGGCATCGGCGCCGGTTTCGTGCCCGAGACGCTCGACACGGACGTCTACGATGAGGTCATCACAATCACCAACGAGGAGGCCTTCGAGGCGGGTCGTGAGCTTGCTGCTCATGACGGTCTGCTCGTTGGCATCTCGTCCGGTGCCGCCGTTGCCGCTGCAACGAAGCTCGCCCAACGCCCCGAGAACGCCGGCAAGAACATCGTGGTGATTCTGCCCGACACCGGCGAGCGCTACCTCAGCTCCGCCATGTTCGACTTTGGGGAGTAAATATCGTCAGCAGTGGGACAAATGACCTGTCCATTTGTCCCATGCGATAGCGTCTATAATGGCGTCCGAAAATCTCTGAGACGGAGGGCGTCGTGCGCTTGCGATACCGATTGATGCAGCTGCTGCGCAGGCACTGGATGCTTGGCACCGCGGCGTTTGTCGCCCTTGTTTCCATGTTCCTCGTGCCGCCTGACGGAGCGTACCTCGGTTACTTTGACTGGAAGACCATCGGTTGCCTGTTCTGCGTGCTGGCCGTCGCGAGCGCGTTGCGAAACGCGGGCGTCTTCGACTGGGCCGCCCGCGCCGCCATCGCGCGCTTCGGAAGTCCGCGCAAGCTGGCGATGACGCTCGTGCTCGTCACGGCCGCGTTTTCGATGGCGTTTACGAACGACGTCGCGCTTGTCATCATGCTGCCGCTCTCGGTGGCCGCCCTTGTCCAGTCCGGCCAACCACGGCTCGTGCCCGCCGTCTTCGCGTTGCAGGCGCTCGCGGCGAACCTCTGCGGCATGGTGACGCCGTTCGGAAATCCCCAGAACATCTATCTTTACTCCTACTTCCACGTTGAGCTGGGCGAATTCCTCATGACGATGGCCATGCCGTTTCTCCTGTCCGTCGCGGGTATCGCCTTCGCGACTTGGTTCATGACGGGACGTGGCATTGTCGAAGACGACAGCGTTTCGATGCAGCCGCAACAGGACGCGTCAGACGAGGACGTCATGGCTCCCGCGACCTCGGCCGCGTTGCTCGACCGACGACGCCTCATAGCCTACGTGCCGCTCTTCGTCATCGCGCTACTCGCAGTCTTTCGCGTGATTCCCTTCGGCATCGCCGTCATCATCGTTATCGTGGCGCTTCTCATCTTCGACCGCGATGCGTTGCTCAAGGTCGACTATCCGCTGCTTGTCACGTTCCTTTGCTTCTTCATCTTCGCGGGGAACATGGCGCGTATCCCGGTGCTGGAGGAGGCGCTCCAGCCGCTCATGGGACAGTGGGGCTTGCTCACCTCCGCTTTGACCAGTCAGGTCATCAGCAACGTGCCCGCCGCGGTGCTGCTCTCGCACTTTGCCGACGCGTGGCAACCGCTGCTCATCGGCGTGAACATCGGGGGAGCGGGCACCTTCGTGGGGTCACTCGCGAGCCTCATCGCGATTCGCCACTTTGCCATCGCGCGCACGATGATCCCGCGCCTGCGCGAGCCGGATGCGCCGGACACGGCGTCCTTCCTTCGTCTCTTCGGCATCGTGAACGGCGTGTTCTTCATCATGCTGCTCATCGTCTGCCAGCTTGCGCTAGCCTAATACGGCAAGCTGGCAACAAGGGGACAGACCCCCGAACCCAAAGCTGACAATAGGGGGACAGACCCCTGGCAACACGGGGACAGACCCCTGAACCCCGTGACCCCCGCCCCCCTCTCTTTGCGCACGCACGATACTGCACCGAACCGATTACCGACATTCATCTACCATTAGCATTAATCCAATAGGGACATTTTGCACTTAACTATTTGCATGCGTCCAATAGATGCTATAGTCTCCGCGCTCAGTTACGATTCACGAAAGGGAGACCACATGAAAATAAGCAAGAAGATTGGAGTGTTGGTAGCCGCTCTTGCCATGAGCGCCCTGCTGACCGTGTCTCTCGTTGGTTGCGGCGGCTCAGGCCAAGGCAGCAACAACGATTTCATGGAAAAGGGCGATGGCGAGCATCTGGTATGCGCCGTCACCGGCAAGCTCATCAAGATTGCCCCGGCCATTCTCGCCGATCAGCTTGGCTACTTCGAGGAGGAGGGCTGCGACGTCGAGTTCCAGACCGTCGCACTCGCCGATGCCATGGCCTCGATGTCCGTCAACAAGCTCGACATCGACCTCTTCGGCATTGTCCCGGCATGCTCCTATGTGTCGCAGGGTATTCCCATCTACGTCTTCGGCGGCACCATTCTCGATGGTTCGGAGTTCATCTCCACCACCAGCTTCAATCGCGACCTCAAGACTGCCGAGGACTTCCGCGGTCTCAAGATCGCCTGCCAGCGCGAGGAGAGCGGCCAGATCTACCTGAAGGCCTATCTCCAAGATAACGGCCTTGAGCTGGGCAAGGACGTCGAGTTCGAGTACGTCGATAATCCCACCACGGCTCTCGAGGGCCTGCGTTCGGGTCAGTGCGACCTGTTCATCGCCAACAATGCCATGGGCTACACCTATTCAACCTCCATGGATGACATCAAGGTCGCTGGTGCACCTGCGGACGTGACGGGCGATTATCCGTGCTGCCGCCAGAACTGCTCCGACGATGCCTATCACAACAAATTCCAGTCCCTCGTTGACTTCGAGGTCGCCCTCATTCGCGGCTATGACTATTACCTCAACAACAAGGAAGACGTCATCAAGCGCATGGTCGATTACTCCGCCCAGACTCCCGAGTACGTCGAGGCGGCCCTCTACGGCACCGATTCCTATCGCAACATGATGGACCTCTCGCCCGATCCCCACACCAACGAGATTGTGGACTATTACAAGGCCATGCTCTCCATCGGCGAGATCGAGGGCGACGAGAACGCGATGAATCAGTACGCCACGAGCGAGGTCTACAAGCGCGCTCTCGATCGCCTGGTTTCGCAGTATCCCGACAACCAGACCTACCAGAAGCTTGCCGCCGACTTCGCCATCTACAACGGCTAAGTCCCTTTCGGCTGTCAGCGTTGCCCCAGGGCGGTCCTGTTTGCGCAGGGCCGTCCTTCCCCATATGTAAGACGAGAGACAAGAAAACGGAGGTGATGATGAGCTCGCTCGACATGATTGACGTGTCCTATGCCTACCCCGACGAGGCGGACAAGTTCAAGACACGCAAGCACCGCCATGTGACCGCAGAGGATATTCCCGATGAGGACCTCGTGCTCAAGCACCTGAATCTGCACGTTGCGGACGGCGAGTTCCTATGCCTGGTCGGGCATTCGGGGTGCGGCAAGTCCACCACCCTTCGCATCCTTGCCGGCCTGCAAAAGCCGTTGGGAGGAAGGATTCTCATCGGCGACGAACCGCTCGATGGTCCCGGCATGAACCGTTCGGTGGTCTTCCAGAACTATGCGATCTTTCCCTGGATGAAGGCGAAGCAAAACGTCGAGTTCGGCATTCATCAGGCATCGCTCGAGCTACATCGCGGTTTGAGCAAGGAACGCATCTCCGAAATTGCCGACGAATACCTAGCCAAGGTCAACATGAGCAAGGCCGCCGACCTGTATCCCTATCAACTCTCCGGTGGCATGCAGCAACGCGTGGCCATTGCCCGCGCGCTTGCGATGGACACCGAGATGCTCCTGTTCGACGAGCCCTTCGGTGCGCTTGACATCAAGACGCGCCGCGAGCTGCAAGGTCTCATGGAGGGCCTGTGGATGTCGGACGAGTCGCGCAAGACGGCCATCTTCGTTACCCACGACGTCGAGGAGGCGCTGCTTTTGGCCGATCGCATCGTGTTCATGAGTGGCGGCCGCTTCATCGACGAGTTTACGCTCGACATTCCGCGTCCGCGTGATCCCGAGGCCTTCTTCGAGACCGATGTCTACAAGGAATGTCGTGCGTACCTTATGGAGCTGTTCTACGCGGCCGAGGAGACGAAGCTCGACCAGGCCGACCGCGAACGCGTATACGAGGAGGTGATGTAGATGCCGCGCAAGATCAAAACGCACCTGGTCATCTCACACGTGCTTCTACTCGCACTGCTGGGCATCATTTTTCTCATGCCCAATACGCGTACCAATGTCTCGCCCGTAACCGGCGAGATTATCGCCATCTGCTGCATCGAGTTCTTCTATCTGCTCGCCTTGGCTCTAGGTCGACGCAAGGATCCCATGCCAGAGGGTTCATCCGACATCATCCTGATCGTCTGGGTGATCTTCATCGCCTGGGAACTTGTTGGTCCCAAGCTGGGCATTGCCCATAACGTGCTCATCCCCTCGCCGGAAAATGTCTTCAACGTCTTCGTCGAATACAGCGGCGAGCTTGCGATGAACGTGGTCTCCTCGTTGCAGCTACTGCTTACGGGTTACATTCTGGGCACGATTCTCGGCATCATCCTCGGCATCATCTGCGGATGGATTCCGCGCTTGCGTGCGATTTTCTATCCGATTGCCAACGTGTTTGCGCCCATCCCGTCGGTCGTGTTCACGCCGTTCCTCGTCATCATCATGCCCACCTACCGCTGGGCGGCCATCATGGTCATCCTCATCGGCGTGTTCTGGCCGCAGTTCCTGTCCATGATTCTGCGTGTCGGGTCGCTGCCGCCGGCCATCGTGGATAACACGCGCGTGCTCATGGTCAATACGCCGACCATGATCAGCAGGATCATCATTCCCTATATCATCCCGGACATTCTCAAGGGCCTGCGCGTGTCGCTCACCACGGGTTTCCTGATGCTCATGTACGCCGAGAGCTTTGGCGCCAAGTCTGGCATCGGATACTGGATATCCAATGCCAACGTGTTCGCGAACTACGCGAACATCTACGCGGGCATCATCACCTGCGGCATGACAGTCACGGTGCTCAACTACTTCTCCGGCTGGCTGCAGAAGAGGTTCACCACATGGCGTTAGGGGAGTGGTGGCAATAAGGGGACAGACCCCCAATCGCCGCAGGTGGCAATAAGGGGACAGACCCCCGATTACCGCAGGTGGTGATAAGGGGACAGACCCCCCACTGTCATTTCGAGCGAGCGGAGCGAGTCGAGAAATCTTGGAAATAAGGGGACAGACCCTTTACGGCGAATGCCGATACAGGTTGCAAATCAAAAAGCGAAAGGATTGAAATGAACAACGAGGTCAAGGAACTCATCGACAAGGTGTATGACGAGGGCGTGCGTGGCGCGTCCCAGCCGCGTGAGGTGATCATCAGATTGCTGGAGCTCGACCCGAGTTCCGAAGAGGTTTCCTATCTGAAGGAGAAGGCCGCCGAGCTGGCGCACATCGCCACGGGCAACAGCGCCTCTATCTCGGGTGCCATCGGCGTGGACCTGTGCAGCTGCGACATGAACTGCAAGTTCTGCGCGTTCGGGACCGAGTGGGGGCTTGTCGAGGAGGACGTGATCTACTCCAAGGAGGAGATCATTGAGCTCGTGCGCGCCTATGTTGAGGCTGGTGTCACCACCATCACCCTGCGTTCGACCGAGTTCTACGACATGAACGTGCTGTCCGAGTGGCTCGCCGACATTCGCGAGGCGGTGCCGGGCAGCTATCTCATCAACCTTAACGTGGGCGAGATGAGCCCGGCCATGGCCGAGGCGGCCTACCAGGCCGGTGCCACGAGCGCCTATCACGTGATCCGCATGCGCGAAGGCATCGACACCCCCTTTGACGTCGACCTGCGCTGGAAGACCGTCGACGCCATCAGCAATTCGCCGCTCCGATGGCTCACCTGCGTCGAGCCCCTGGGTGTCGAGCACACCAACGAGGAGATTGCGGATCGCATTCTGGAGAATCTGGCTCATCGCCCCTATGCGATGAGCGTCATGGCTCGCGTCAACGTGCCCGGTACGCCCTTCGAGGGCATGGATGAAATCAGCGAGGAGCGCATGTTGCACTTGCTGGCGACGCTGCGTCTAGTGGTGGGCACCAAGGTGCGCAGTTGCGGCATGCACCCGGCCATTCCGGCGGCTCTCTACGCCGGAGGCAGCAACTTCACCGTCGAGCGAGGGGCCAATCCTCGAGACACCACCTTCAACGAGGACGTCTGGCGGGGCTTTACCGTGGAGGAGGCCAAGGCGCTTATCGAGGAAGCCGGTTTCGTCTGCCGTCCCGAAAACCCCGATCCGCGTTTCCCCATCGACGGCAAGCAATGGTGGAAGGTGGGTGACCCTGCCGACTACATCATGCCCGATCCCGTCGAGAACGCCGGCGCTGGTTGCTGCTGCGGCCCCCGCAAGAAAAAGTAGCAGCTGGCAACAAGGGGACAGACCCTCGTGGCAACAAGGGGACAGACCCCGCAATTGTCATTTCGAGCGAGCGAAGCGAGTCGAGAAATCTGGTAACAAGGGGACAGACCCCTGTCTGTCCCCAATTTCCCTCCATTCCCCCAAAGCCGCTACAATAGGGCGCATCAATACACCGCGCGAAAGGAATCATGGGATGATCGAGCGCTACACGCTGCCCGAGATGGGCCACATCTGGTCTCTCGAGAACAAGTTCGACGTTTGGAAGGAGATCGAGGTCCTCGCTTGTGAAGCGCAGGCCGAGCTGGGGCAGTGCGGCATCACCGCCGAGGAGGCCGCGTGGATTCGCGCGCATGCCGATTTCACCGTGCCCGAGATCGACGAGATCGAGAAGGTCACCAACCACGACGTCATCGCCTTCACGACCGTCATGGCGAACTACATCGATGCCGACGTGCCCGAGGGCGAGCCCAAACCAAGTCGCTGGGTGCACTACGGCATGACGAGCTCCGACCTTGGCGACACCGCGCTGAGCTACCAGGTCACGCAGGCCCTCGATATCATCATCGCCGACGTGAAGCGCCTGGGCGAGACCTGCAAGCGTCGCGCGTTCGAGTTCGAGGATGCCATCTGCGTGGGCCGCACTCACGGCATCCACGCCGAGCCCATGACCTTCGGCATGAAGTTCGGCAGCTGGGCCTGGGCACTCAAGCGCGCCGAGACGCGCCTGCAGCAGGCGCGCGAGGTTGCCGCCACCGGCGCCATCAGCGGTGCGGTTGGCACCTACTCCAACATCGATCCCTTCGTCGAGCAGTTCGTTTGCGAGAAGCTCGGCCTCACGTCCGACCCGCTTTCCACGCAGGTCATCGCACGTGACCGTCATGCGCAGGTTATGTCCGCGCTTGCCGTTACGGCCTCCACGCTCGAGTCCATCGCCATGCAGATTCGCCTGCTCCAGCAGTCCGACGTCATCGAGGCAGAGGAGCCCTTCACCAAGGGACAGAAGGGTTCGAGCGCGATGCCCCACAAGCGCAATCCCATCACGGCCGAGCGCGTTTGCGGCCTGGCCCGCGTGGTCAAGGCGAATGCGCAAGTCGCGTTTGACGACGTGGCGCTTTGGTACGAGCGCGATATCTCGCACTCCGGTGCCGAGCGCGTCGTCCTGGCAGACAGCTTCACCGCACTCGACTACATGTTCTCGAAGATGCAGTGGATGCTCGACGGCCTCAACGTCTACGTGAACAAGAGCCTGCACAACCTGTGGCGCACGCGCGGTCTCATCTTTAGCTCGAAGGTCATCCTCGCGCTCGTCGATACGGGTATGACCCGCGAGGACGCGTATGTCATCGTGCAGCGCAACGCCATGAAGGTGTGGGACGACATCCAGCAGGCCATCGACGGCCCGACTTTCCGCGAGAACCTCGAGGCTGATCCGGATTGTCCGCTCACGGAAGCGCAGCTCGACGCCATCTTCGACCCGGAAAGCTTCCTGGGTCACAAGGCCGTCATCTTCGACAAGCTCAAGAGCCTGGAGTTTTAGGAGCACTCATGGAAAATCAAGCGCAGGAGCCGGAGTTTCTGTATCGCACGCATGGCACGTGTTCGCGTGCCATCAAGTTCGATCTCGACGATGAGGAGCGCGTGAAAAACGTCGAGTTTATCGGCGGGTGCAACGGCAACGCCAAGGGCATCGCCTCCCTTATCGAGGGCATGCCGGCGGATTGGGTCATCGAACGTTGCGCGGGGACGCAGTGCGGCGGCAAGGCGACGTCCTGTCCCGATCAACTCTCCCGTGCCCTCACCTGGGCCATCGAGCAACGGCAGGCGTAGATGAGCCACGACGGGGACGCGTTCGCAAACAAGAATCCGCAGCTGTCACGACGTGCTTTCTTGCGTCTGGGTGGCGGCGCGCTTGCCTGCGCGACGGTACTCGCCGCGCCCGCGTTGCTTACGGGTTGCGGGGGCAACTCGGATAGCGGCACGCCAAGCACGCTCGACGTGTCGACCAACGACGTTGTCACGCTCGATGCCTTTGCCGAAATCGAGGACACGACGGGATACTTCGAGATCAAGGACCTCGCGCAGTACCCCAAGGGGACGATGCTCTATGCATCCGAGGACGTGACGGCGGCGGCGCTGCTTACGGGCGAGACGGCTTCGCCTCTGTCGACCTGCTCGCTCGTCAACCTGGGGACCGGCGCCATGACGCCGGCACTTGATCGCGCCGTTAATCATGACATGGGCTACAGCATCTTTGCCGTGCGCGCATCCAAGGAGCTGCTCGTCTGGGTCGAAAGCAACTACCTCACCTCGGACTGGATGGTGTACTGTGCCACGATTTCCGATGGCAGGTTAACCGGTCAGCCCGTCAAGCTCGACGAGGGCAATGTCGAATTCGATACGCCCGAGATAGCCGTCATCGGCACGGCGGCGTACTGGATCGTGCAACCTGCCGAGGGCGGTCCGCGCACGACGGAAAACTCGTACCTGCGCGTTGCCACGGGCGGCTCGCGTTCGTCGGACATGATCACTTCGGAAGGCCGGTTCAACGGGGGTCTCTCCGTAAGCGGGCAAGTGCTCACGGCCATGCCGAGGGCCAAGGCGTCGAGCGGCGTGTACTACGAGCTCACGGCGATTGCCGCAGGCTCGGGGTCGGTGGTTGCGTCCCAGGTAATGCCGCACTCGTTCCGCCCGTCAAACGCCATCTACATGAACAACGCCTTCGCGTTCACGATTCCCGCGTCCTACGATTACGGCGGAGGTATCGCAAACGTCGGTACGTATTACCCGATAGCGGGGAATACGTGGCTGCGCCTGGCGCGACAGTCACTCACGCCGCCGGGCATCTGCAATGGCTGGCTGTTCGCGAAGTCGAGTTCGCGCACGGTGTTCATCGATACGCAAGAGCAGAAGTATTTCGTCGTCAACGCGCCCGATGGCTGTACGGATTATGGCGACTATTCGGTATGCACGGGCGAGGTGTCTCGCGTCTACAATTACGCGACCGTCAACAAGTACGAGGGCACCGAAAGGGCGACGCAGGTCGTCTTGCGCTCGATTACGCCCATTCCTGCTGGTCAGACGCCTGCTCCGCCTGCTCCGGATCCAACCGATCCCACGACACAGCCAAGCACGACCCCCACGGAACCCACCGAGCGATAGGCCTGGTGGCAACAAGGGGACAGACCCCTTGCATGTCGTGCGCGGCAATATGGGGACAGACCCTTATCTGTCATCTCGACTGAAGCAGCCGTTAGGATGCGAAATGGAGAGATCTCTTGGAAATGAAGGGTCTGTCCCCTTCTTGTCACCAGCGCTGACGCAGGCGGTGCGCAATGGTACACTGCGTAGATGGAAGAAAACCGAAAGGAGCCTCATCGTGGACACCGGTTCTGAAGCCCGTCGCATCTTGCTCGTCGAGGACGAGAAAGCCATTCGCGACGCCGTTGCTGCCTATCTTGAACGTGCCGGTTACTGGGTGACGCCGGCTGCAGATGGCCAGGAGGCCGTCGACGCGTTCTCCCTGCATCAGTTCGACCTCGTCATCCTGGACCTCATGCTTCCCAAGCTTCCGGGCGAAAAGGTCTGCCGCATCATTCGCGACACATCTGACGTCCCCATCATCATGCTCACCGCCAAGGGCGAGGTCGAGGACCGCATCGTCGGTCTCGAGCTTGGCGCAGACGACTACCTCATCAAGCCCTTCTCGCCGCGCGAGCTCGTTGCGCGCGTCCGCGCCCTGCTGCGCCGCGCCCACATTGACTCCGAGCCGCAGCGCGAGGTGCTCGACTTCGGTGGCCTGACCATCGATCTCAACGGTCACAAGGTTCTTGTCAACGACGAGGAGATTGACCTCACCGCCAGTGAGTTCAAGCTGCTCACGACGCTCGCACGCTACCCGGGCCGCGTCTACACGCGCATGGAGCTCGTCGAGAAGGTCCTCGGCTACGACTTCGAGGGCTAC
>OHWK01000522.1_pt1 | contig 18604 bp, 11 predicted proteins | sample 1579761 | NCBI WGS metagenome assembly OHWK01 (sample SAMEA3882516, study PRJEB24775) | human gut metagenome | biome: human-associated habitat; feature: intestine environment; material: feces | place: Netherlands | collected 2009/2010 | reverse complement strand
CCGGAGATAATTGTAGGTCTGCGCCATCTGCTTGACGTTGAACACCTTTGCCCAGCGCTCGTAGCCCACGCCCTTTCCCGCTTGTAGCTTCGCCTCGATGTCGATGAGCAGCGTATTCTTTTTCCGCGTGGCCTGCGTCCGTTTTTTGCGCGGCGTATGCTCCTTTTCTCCGGCGAGAACGGCGCGCAGCGCGTCCTCCGAATAGCCGTTGATGGAGGACAGGCGGATAAAGCCCTTGCGGTCCGGGTGCCGCAGGGACAACGTATTCCCGCGCCGCCTGACCTCACATCCGCTGTCGCGCAGCAGCTTCAAAAGCGCGTCAAAGCTATCGGGCTTCTGCAAAAGCGCCGCGTCGATGAGGCCGCAGAGCAGCTCCCTATGGGTGGGCTTCGCGTTGTCGCCCAGCCACTTGCCGTAGTGATTTTTCCCGCGCTTCGGATCGGCGATTACGGAGAGCCGATGATCGGTGCAGATGGCGTCGCTGAGCCGTGCGACCGCCCTGCCGGAGCCGAGAAAATCGCGGAACTTGTGCTTGCAGTCCAGCGTGGTGGAGTTCCAGATGATGTGATTGTGAATGTGCTTTTTGTCGGTGTGCGTGGCAACGAAAAAGGCGTGTCTGCCTTTCAGAAACCGCTCGGCAAACTCATGGCCCACGCGGTTCGCCTCCTCCGGTGTGATCTCTCCGGGCTTAAAGGACTGGCGCACCTGATAGGCGATCACGTCGTGCCGCTGCTCCCGCCCTGTGATGGTCTGGTACTGCCGCTTGGAGTAAAGAAACTCCGCGTCGGCGGTTTTCGGGTCGCATTCGTAGGCGGAGATCAGCTCGCCGCCCTGTGTCTTGTCTGGATTCTTGGAATAGTCGATGCGGTCAGCCAGACAGTCGGCAATCGTCTTGCCGTGATTAACGTGCATGGAAATGATGCGTGTGGTCGCCATGGGGCGCGGCCTCCTTTCTGTGAGACGGATTTGTAATTTCTTTTTTGAAGTCCTCCGTATTTTTCTTGTATGCTTGCGCTGCCATGTGCTATACTATGATATAAGGAGCGTGATACGAAATGACCTTTGGCGAAGCCATCATCAAGCTGCGCAGCGAGCGCAGGATCTCCCAACGTCAGCTTGCGGAGGAATTGAACGTGAGCTTCACCTCCGTCAATCGCTGGGAGAATGGAAAGACGATGCCCAATAAAATGACGGTGTTCGTCATTCGCAAATACTGCGAGGAGCACGGTCTGGATTTTTCTTATGACGAGGGGGTGCGGGCATGAGCTGCAAAATGACGATTGAACAAATATGTGGTGCGGTGGAATCGCCGCTCTTTGACCGCAAGAGCGCGCGGATTGACGCGAAAGCCCTTGCCGTTCACCTGATTGCATTTGCCAACGCGGACGGTGGCGTGATCGCTGTTGGCGTAGAGGACGACGGAACAATTACCGGAATTGACAGCTACGCAGAGAATATCAATGAGCTGCTGCGCGCGCCGTTTGACTTCTGCAAGCCCTCCGTGCGGGTGGAAACGGAGCGGCTGTCCTGCACCAACAGGAACGGAAAGCCCGACCACATCCTGCTGATCGAAGTCTTGCAGAGCAGCGACCTTCACGCGAATCAGGCGGACGAGGTTTTCTTCCGTGTCGGGGACAAATCCAAGAAGCTGAATTTTGAGGAGCGCTTGCAGCTTATGTATGCAAAGGGAACGCGGTATTTTGAAGACACGCCGGTTCCCGATGCAGGGCTGGACGACCTTGACCTCGGCTTTGTCAGGGAGTTTACTTCAAGGATCGGCTATCGGAAAAGCCCGGAGGAATACCTTCGGGAGAACAAGGAATTTCTCTCCGAAAGAAGCGGAAAAGAGGAAGTCAGCGCGGCGGCCATGCTGCTGTTCGGCAAAAATCCGAAGCACTTCTTTCCCCGCGCCCGTATCCGCTTCGTGCGTTACGAAGGAACGGAGGCAAGGGTCGGCGCAAGGATGAACGTCATCAAGGACGTGATGTTTGAGGGGCGCATCCTTCAGGTGACAGAGAAAGCGCTGGAGTTTGTGGGAAGCCAGATCAAGGAGCGCACCTACCTCGGCGCGGATACGCGCTTTGTCACGGAGCCGGAATACCCGGAGTTCGCGTGGAAGGAGCTTATCATCAATGCCGTTGCGCACCGCGATTACAGCATCAAAGGGACCGACATCCAAATCAAGATGTTCGACGACCGGATCACTGTGGAAAGCCCCGGCACTCTGCCGGGAATCGTGCGGCTGAACAATATGCGTCACGTTCACTTTTCCCGCAACCCGAAAATCGCGCAGTTTTTGCATGAGTACGAATATGTGCAGGAGTTCGGCGAGGGTGTAGACCGGCTCTATGAGGTCATGGAGGCCGCCGGTCTGCCGCAGCCGGAATACAAAGTAGAGGCGTTCATGCTCTATGCCACGATTCGGAATACGAAGTTAGGCGGCAACTGTGGTGGAACCACACCAGTCACCACCACAGTTATCGCCACAGACACCAGCACAGTCGCAACGATTTTGGCTTTCTGTGCGCAGCCTAAAAGCCGTGAAGAAATCATGACCATGTGTGGACTGAAAAACAAGAACCATTTTATTAAAGCACACCTCAAGCCCCTGCTGGAAAGCGGACAGCTTCGCATGACCATTCCCGACAAGCCCAACAGCCGCAATCAGAAATATGTTGCGGTTAAATCGGAGGACTGATATGTTCACCTATATTTCCATTGAAGAATTTGCGGACGGCGTAGTAAAAAACAACAAGGATACCAACCGCAGGGAGCTGATCGCCTCGCTGCGGGAGGCCCTTGCCGCCAAAAGGAGCGGCGCAAGGTGCATGATCTGCGGCGCGCCCATCTGGGCGGCAGGCAGCGGCGTCACGGGGACGTACCTGTGCTTCACCTGCACCACCGGCGAGGCCGACGACAGCGAGGACTACGAGATCGAATAAATGAACAAGCGCGGGGCGATATGCCCCGCGCTTGCTGTGTAATATGGCGTTTCTGAAATTGCACAAAAATATAGCTTTTCAAAATGTTTTGCGCGTTTCTAAAAATGTATCACCCGTAAATCCTGTCCTGAATCGCGTAGCGCAGGACGTGGAGCTTTGCCAGTAGCCATGTCGCCAGCATGGGCAGTCCGTAGGGGCTTATGAGGAACGCGATCACCAGCAGCCCCGCGCCGTAGCTGACGGAATCCACAAAGAGAATGAACAGACCGAAGAAGCCGAGAATGGCGGCGGGGATGCAGAGGATGCCGCTGGACAGGCTGACGACGAACACGAAAAACCATGTGACGACGGCAAGCACCGCGAGGATGGGCGCAAAGAGGATTTTCAAAAGGAAACGCATATCAATATCCCTCCAGTTTTGTTTGTTTCTGCTTTCAGCATACAGGAAGCTGCCTTGCCCTGCAAGGATGCCGGACCGCAAAAAAGCAGGGGCGGCTTACCTCGCAGCAAGCCGCCCCGCATGGGATATATACCCCTTTATTTGATGGCGGCAAGCCGGGACAGGATACCGCTTGCCGCCTGCCAGATCCGCTCCTGATTTTGGAGTATATCATCCATGTCTGCGGCGTAAACGCGCCCCGTTTCATGCACCCGCCGCGTGAGCTGATTGAGGTTGTTGGAGGAATACCGCAGCAGCGAAACCAGCTCCCGCAGCTCCGGCAGATCGAGCTTCACCACATAGCCGTCAATGGCCATTTTCCGAAGATATGCGCCCATGTTCGTCGTGCCGAGCTGCGCCATCTTCGCCTCGATCATCGCCCGTTCCTCCGGCGTCACACGGACTTTAAGCTGGATGTCCCGTTTCCGCTTCGCCATGTCACAGCTCCAAATCCTTCTTCTTTGCGCTGGTCGGCTTCTGCTCCGCCGTCTGTTGCAGCTTGGAACGGACGGAGGGACGCCGGAGGCTCTGGCTGCGATCCTCGTCCTTGCCGATCATGGCAAACACGCCCCTGCGGTCTTTGAGGGTCGTGAGGGCAAGGGTGGAAAAGGGCAGCAGCTTTTGCAGCGCCACCGTGTCCTTTGTTCCGGCGCGTTCCATGAAGTCACGGGAAACCTCTGCCATGAAATGCGTTCCGCCGGGGCTGTTGGGCTGCACAGGCTCTTGCAGCTTGCGCAGCAGCCGCGCCGCCTCCGCTTTGATCTCGTCGGCTGTGAGGGGCTGGCGCAGCCGCTGCTCATGCCGCGCCTGCGTGAGAAACAGGTCCGTCAGACCGGGGTGGGAGCAGACCACAAACTGCACCGAGCGGTCACTATCCATACCGTCTTTGTTTTCGTAGACGGGGATGGCATTCGCCCAGCGCTTGTTGTCCCGCGAGATGCGCCCGTCGTAGTCAAAGTGCCGGACGGTGGCCGCGAGAACGTAGAGCATCCGCTCCTGCCCGAACTGCTCCGACACCTGTCCCACCGCCGCAGTGTCAAGACGGTTGTCATGGTAATTATCCCGGATGGCGGCTTCAATGGCGTCCTTGCAGCTCACATTGGCGCGGAAGGACGCGCGGTAGGCGTCCAGCTCCCCTTCTTCCCGCGCGTGGCCGGCGGGATAGGGATAGACCGGCAGCTCACGGAGCTTTTTCGCCTCATCTTTTGCCGTATCCTCGATGCTGTCGCGGATCGTGTCCATGTAGCCGGTTTCCAGATCGGAGAACTTGTCGTAGAGGATCGCCATAGGTGAGGGAGACAGCAGCAGCGCCCGCGTTTCCGCCTCACTGAGCGTCAGCTCCTCCATGCTCATCAAAATATCCTCCCGCACGGTGTATTCATAGCTGTGATGGAGGATTTCCTCCGGGGGCTGGCCCTTCAGCCAGTCCCGGTACTTGTCCTGCTCCCGCGAGAGCTTGTCGTATAACGATTGCTGTAATGCCTCGTTCATATTCATCGTGCCTCCTGTTCGTGAGATTTTTTCCGGTCGCCCGCACCGTGGACGCAGGGCGCTTTCAGCTTGCCGAGGACGGAGGGGCGTTTCGCCACCACATTCTCCGCCGCCTGTTCCAATGGCGTCCGGTCGTCGATGTTCAGTTCCGCGTTCAGCTCCGCCAGCCGCGCGGATTTTTCTTTCAGCTCCGTTTCCTGCGGGAACGGCTTGCCCAGCTCCGCCTTTGCCGTCGCAAGCTGCGCCTGCACGTTTTCAAGCCTGCCCTGCACCGTTTTGTACCGCTCCGGCATCTGGGCGAGGGCGTTGTCGATGCGGACAAGGTTGCCCCTCGCGTCCTTGCCCAGCTCTACCCGGTGGCTCATCCTGCCCTTGAGGGTGAGAACGAAATCCTTGCCGAAGTTTTCAATGGTCAGAGACATGGCAAAGCCACGATAGCTGCCGATGGGAACGGGCTCCAAGCCCTTTGCGTCCTTGAACGCTTCCAGCAGCGCCGCGCCCGCATTGTCCTTGTCGGTAAGAAGGTCGCCCTTGACCTCCATGCCCGCAAAGCCGTCCTTGGGGTGGGGATGCTGCTCCAGCGTTTTCATATCCGCCTCAAAGCCGGAGAGGAAGCCTTTGTTTTCCTCGATCTGTGCCGGGAAATGCCGCAGGATGTTGTCCTCCAAGCGGTACTGCTGGCTCTGGTGATTGGCCTTCATCAGCCGCAGCCGCGCCACGTCCACGTCAAGGTCCATCTTTTCACGGATGCGCTCGTCTCCGGCGCACAGCGCCTTGATCTCGGCATAGGAGAGCGCCGCCTCGTCAATATCCTCACAGCTTCTCACCGGGGATTTTGAGGTCATGATCTGGGAGATGAATTTCTGCTTATTTTCCACCGTCTGCCAGAGGTAGGCGTCGAATGTGGATTCCGTGACATAGCGGTAGATGTGTACCTCCTTGTTGCGGTTGCCCTGCCGGATGATGCGCCCGCTGCGCTGTTCCAGATCGCCCGGCCGCCACGGGCAGTCCAGGTCGTGAAGTGCCACGAGCCGATCCTGTACGTTCATGCCAGCGCCCATCTTGAAGGTGCTGCCCATGAGCACCCGCACCTGACCGGAGCGGACTTTTGCAAACAGCTCCTTCTTTCGGACTTCCGTATTCGCCTCATGGATGAATGCGATCTGCTCGCGGGGGATTCCTCTGGCAACGAGCTTTTCCCGGATGTCGTCGTAGATGGTAAAGGGTGTATCTTCCGGTTCGGTTTCCGCGTCAATGGCAGCTTCCAGCGCGTGAAGCTCCGGGCTGTCCGTGCCTTTCGCGGCGATCCTGCCGCTCTGCGCCGCCTTGCCCTTGGGAGTGGACAGGTCGCAGAACACGAGCTGCGTCAGCTTCTCCGCCTGCCCGTCCTGCCAGATGCGGTGGATGTTGTCCACGCACAGATTGACCTTGCTGTTCGGGTCGTCCGGCAGGTCGGGGTTGATTACCCGCTGATCGAGGCCCAGCTTGCGCCCGTCCGAGGTGATTTTCAGCATATTGTCCTCCGTGGGAGCAACCGCGCCGGAATGTACCTTGGCGGCACGTTCGGACAGCTCCTGCACCATCTGCTTTTGCAGCGGCGTGGGCTGGCTGACCTCGTTGTGATAGACAGGCGTAGGCGTGGGAAGGTTTAGCTGGTCGGAGGTCTTGATGTCCGCAGCCTCCCGAAACAGGTTCATCAGCTCCGGCAGGTTGAAGAACTTGGCAAACCGCGTCCTCGCCCGGTAGCCCGTACCTTCCGGCGCAAGCTCGATGGCGGTGGTGGTTTCCCCAAAGGCGGAGGCCCAGCAATCGAAGTGGGTCAGGCTGTTGCGCTTGAGCATATCGTGCTGCAAATACCGCATCATGGTATACAGTTCTGTCATGGAATTTGAGATGGGCGTACCCGTGGCGAAGGTAACGCCCTTGCCGTGGGTGATTTCGTCGATGTACCGGCATTTTAAGAGCATATCCGAGGACTTCTGGGCGTCGGTGGTGGAAAGCCCCGCCACATTCCGCATTTTTGTGTAAAGGAACAAATTCTTAAAACTGTGCGCCTCGTCTACATAGAGCCGGTCTACGCCGAGCTGTTCAAAGGTCACAACATCGTCCTTGCGGGCGGCGTCGTGCAGCTTTTGCAGCTTGGCCTTCAGATTTTTCTTGGTGCGCTCCAGCTCCTTGATGGTAAAGCGCTCGGCGCGGCTGGCCTTGAGTTCTGCAATGCCGTCCTCGATCTCCCATATCTGCTCCTGCAAGAGCCGTTCCTGCCGCTCTCTGGACACGGGGATGCGCTCAAACTGGCTGTGGCCGATGATAACGGCGTCATAGTCGCCGGTGGCGATGCGGGCGCAGAACTTCTTGCGGTTACGTGTCTCAAAGTCCTTTTTGGTAGCCACAAGGATATTGGCGGAGGGGTAGAGCCGCAGAAACTCCGAGGCCCACTGCTCCGTCAGGTGGTTTGGTACGGCAAAAAGGGATTTCTGGCACAGGCCGAGGCGTTTGCCCTCCATGGCGGCGGCGATCATTTCAAAGGTCTTGCCCGCGCCCACCTCATGGGCAAGGAGCGTGTTGCCGCCGTAGAGGTCGTGGGCGATGGCATTGAGCTGATGCTCCCGCAGGGTGATCTCAGGATTCATGCCCGGAAAGATCAGGTGCCTGCCGTCGTACTCCCGGGGACGGGTGGAATTGAAGCGCTCATTGTAGAGCTGCACCAGCTCCCGCCGCCTGTCGGGGTCGCGCCATATCCAGTCCCGGAATGCCTCTTTAATGGCCTGCTGCTTCTGCTGGGCGAGGGTGGTTTCCTTACTGTTGAGGACGCGCTTTTCCTTGCCGTCCGCGTCCCTTACGGTGTCGTAGATGCGCACATCCCGCAGGTTCAGGCTGTCCTCAAGGATTTTATAGGCGTTGGCGCAGTCGGTGCCGTAGGTCATGCGGGCGTTGATGTCGTTGTAGGGGATGCTGTTCTTGCCGGAGATGTTCCACTCCGCCGTGAACTCCGAGTAGTTGACCTCCAAGGAGCGGCGGGCATACAGAGGCGGCTCCAGCAGCTCGAACATGAACTGCTGAATGTACTTCTTGTCGATCCACGTCGCGCCGAGGCGCACCTCGATCTCCGAAGCGTCAAGGTCTTTCGGCTGGGCGGCGCGCAATGCCTCCACGTTGGGCAGATAGCCGGGACTGTCAACGGCTGCTTTCTCCGCCTCCCGCAGCTTTTGCCGGACATTGCCGGAGAGGTATTCATCCGCTGTCTGCCAGTCGCCGTAAACAGGGTCGAGGAAAATGACGCCGTTCAGCTCGTCGATGATGTCGTCCTCGCTTTTGCCGGTGAGCTGGGACATATACGCCATATCCACGCGGGCTTTTTCCCCAATGGACAGGGCGAGGGCTTCTGCGGCGGTGTCCACGCTGGTGACGGACTGCCGCTGCCGGATGGTGCGCTTGGTGAACATATCCGCCTTGCCCTTGAGCTTTGTCTTGTCCTCATCGTCCAGCATTTCAAGGGAGCAGAGCAGATAATAGGAGCTGTCGTCTGCAAAGGCGAGGGCGTTGCCCCGGCTGTTGATGAGGCCGTATTTTTCGGTGAAGCGGTCATAGAGGCGGTTGAGCTTCTGCTGCTCGGCGCGGATGGAAATGTCGTCGGATTCCCACATCTGGAGGTCGATAAGCCGGTGAACGCAGTCCCGCAGCTCGGCCATGCCCTTGACGCGCTCCTTTGCGGTGGCGTTCAGGTTGGGCTTGACCATGACGGAGTTCTCACGGTAGTACACCTCGCCGTCCACCACGGCATAGCTGTAATTCTTCACGTTGGGGTCTGCCGGAATGGTATCCTGTATGGCGTCGTTCTCACCGAGATCAGGCAGCTCGGCAGATTCGTACTTGCCGCCGATATTCTGAATGGCGTATCTAAGCTGCGTGGCAAGGTCCAAATCCTCATACGGTTCCACGGTAAAATCCTGCCTGCCGTACTGCGTGCTTTCCGAGGTCTGTCGGCCTAATACCATTTCGGGGTTGTCGATGAAATACTGATTGATGGAAAATCCGTCCTCATTTTCACCGAGATGCACCCAGTCAGGTTCAATGTCGATGGGTCTGTCACGCTTTTGCAGGAAGATGATGTCGGACACCACCTCCGTACCGGCGTTGGCCTTGAACGCATTGTTGGGCAGGCGGATCGCGCCCAGCAGCTCCGCCCGCTGCGCGATGTATTTGCGGACTTCGGGAGATTGCTTATCCATGGTGTAGCGGGAGGTCACAAAGGCGATCACGCCGCCCGGACGCACCTGATCCAGCGTTTTGGCAAAAAAGTAGTCATGGATGGAAAAACCGAGCTTGTTGTAAGCCCGGTCGTTGACCTGATACTGTCCAAAGGGCACGTTGCCGATGGCAAGGTCGAAGAAATCCCGCCTGTCGGTGGTTTCAAAGCCTGCCACGGTAATGTCCGCCTTGGGATAGAGCTGCTTTGCGATTCTGCCGGTGATGCTGTCCAGCTCCACACCGTACAAGCGGCTTCCTTGCATCTCCTGCGGGAGAAGCCCGAAAAAGTTCCCGACGCCCATGGCAGGCTCCAAAATGTTGCCGGTCTGGAAGCCCATGGTTCCAACGGCTTCATAGATTGCCTTGATAACCGTGGGGCTGGTGTAGTGGGCGTTCAGGGTAGATGCTCTGGCCGCGGCGTATTCTTCGGGAGAAAGCGCCGTATAAAGCTCCGCAAATTCGTCTTTCCAGTTATCCTTGCTTTCATCAAAAGCGTCCGCAAGCCCGCCCCAGCCCACATAGCGGGATAGGATTTCCTGCTGCTCCGGCGTGGCCTGCGCGCCCTCAAACTCCAGCTCCTTCAGGAGATTGATTGCCGCCATATTCGCCCGGAACTTGGCCTTTGCGCCGCCGATGCCTAAATTGTCATCCGTGATACAGAAGTTTTCCGCAGGCGGCTTTTGCGGTGCAGGCGGCTCCGGCTCGGTGGTGCGGATAGTCTGGATTTCAATATCAAAGGGAAGATGATTTTTCTCGCCGGGGTAGAACGCTACGGTTTCCGTAGTAAACTGCGGCTGCTCCGGTTTTGCTGCTTCCGGTGGTGTCTGTTCCGGTTGGGAAACTTCCGGCTCTTGAACGGAAATGGTCTGTTCAGCTTGCGCCTGTGTCCGGCTCTGCGCCTGCGCTTCCTCCAGAAAAGCGGCGCGCAGCACGGGTGCGGTGTCCGGCCACGACAATCCGAGGGCGTGTATGCCCTTTTCTCCGTGCACCTGCGCCTGAAAACCGCTTCTTGAGGTGATGAAATCTGCCTCGGTGCCATCCTCCAGCGACATGGTGTCCGCGTCCGACGCGGCGAAAATGTTGGAAAGATACGCACCGATGGCGGCGTTGCCCTCGCCCTGCCGGAACAGCTCCCGCACCTCGTCCCGGATGTCAGGCGTGAGGATGCCGTTCATCAGGAGGTCACGGAGGTCGTCGTTTCTGTTCCGTGCGGGAAGGTAATCTGTTATGGCGGCGTTTCTCTCATCCCTGCGCAGCAGCCGCTCAAAGTTCTCGCGGCTTTCGGCGCGGAATACGGGATAGCGGAGCGCAGGGTCACGAAGCTGCACGTTGAGTGCGCCGACCTCCGTGATCTCGAAGGGCGTGTTGTCCAGATAGACGGTATCGCCCACGGCATACGGCGCACGGAAAATCATATTTTCCTGTTCGTTTTCGGCAGTGACCTCCTTGACAGGGTGCGTCTGCTCCGCAGCGAAGAAATAGCCGGTGTCGAGGTAACGCTCAAAAACGGTGCGGTCTACGCTGACCGTTTCCTGCTCCGGGACGCTTGGCAGAGTGTACCAAACATTATCTTCGTCTACACGCTCGACCACCATCAGAGTATCCCGCTGTTCGGCTGCGGTGGAGGAAAAGCCGTCGCCCACGCGATAGGCATTCCCCAGCGGCGTTGTGAAAACCGGCGCGTCCGGCTCCATACCGCGGCTGCGCTGAATACTGGAGAGGTAGTCAATGGCGTTAGATTGCTCCGCGAAGCGAAGCACCTGCCCACCCTCCTCATAGAAGCGGTCAAGGGCCGAGTCCCAGATGCCGGTAATGCCGCCCTCGTTGGGGTGCAGACGGATGGAAAAACGGTCCGGTGAGTCCATGTGCGCCGCCTGCGCTTCCTGCACCGCGATCCGCTCCACATCCGCCATAACCTGCCGGATGAAGGGGCTGTTGCGGTTTGCCTCCGCGTCCACAATGCGCCCGCCCACAATACCGCGTTCAGCAAGCGCTTCCCGGATGGCGATGGGGTCAATATTGTCAAAGTTGTCCTGTTCCTGCTCGGTGTAGAAGTTATCGGATTGAATGAGCTGCGCAATGCGCCGCTGCACCTTTGCCCATGACAGCGTGACCGGCTCGGAGCTGCCCACGGAGATTTGCAGCGGTTTAGAGGTATCCTTCAAGCCGTACTCCCGTGCCAGCCATGCGGCGGTGTCCCGGTCGCGGGCGTGAGCCTTCATATAGCGGACAACTGCGTGCTTGCTTTCAATCCTGCCGTTCCACTGCTGCAAGGCCGCGTCAATGTCCGCCTGCGTGACCTTGTAGGGAGAGGGCGTGACCGTGGTTGCCAGCGTGGGGTAAAGCTCGTCCAAAAGCTCCTGATGCAGCCGGTTGTGGAACGCAGGCATATCGAAATAGAGCCGTGTGAGCTGCAAATCGCCGGATTCCATGACAATGCGCCGGATGGCGGCAGCGCCCTCCAGATAGGCGTTTTGACGGTCGGAATTGCGGCAGGCGTTGAGGAAAGCGTCGTCCGCGACAAGCGCGTTGCCTACGGTCAGCTTATACCCCTCAAACAGCTCTGCCACCGTGGGCTGTGGCTGCTCTGCGGCAGGATCGCGGAATACCCTCGTACCGTCTGCGCCAAACTCGGCTTCGTATGCGTCAATGGCGGCTTCCGCCTCATGGTCAACGGAGCGCAGGGTATAGACGCGGCGCTCACCTCTAAAGTCCGGCGCTGCGGCAATGGTTACATCGTATTTGCCCCGCAGTTCCTCCACATAGTTCTCCAGATTGTGCGCCGGAACGCCGCACATAGCAACACGGCCAGCGCCGGGTATCGCTCTTGTGGTAAGGTTGAGGTCAAGCAGCTCCGCCGCCTGTTTTGCGTCCTCGCCGTACATCTCGAAGAAATCGCCCACCTGAAACAGCACGATGTCGTCCGGGTGGGCTTCTTTGATGGAATTGTATTCGTTTTGCGCCGTGCGTTCTGTTTCCTTTTCCTGTTGAAGCTGCGCGTACCGCTCCTTTTCCCGTGGGGAGAGGAAGCGGTCCTTCTGAATGAGGCTGTCAATCCTTGCTGCCACCTTCGTCCAGCTCAGCTCCACATTGGCACAGCCTGCCTTTTTCAGTGTAATGCCTTTTGCACTATGATCTTCATAGCTGCCGCTTGCTCCGGATACAGCATGGGTATGACCTCCTGTGCCATACTCATCTTTGAGGAAAGCTGCCTTTTCCTTGCCGGTGTGGTCGGCGGTGAAGTATTCGTAGATCCTGCCCTTGCCGCCCTCGACACCGCTGCCGCGATCCAGCGCGTGGTCGATCTCGTCCTCCGTGATGAAGCGTCCCAGCTCCGGCACTGCGGCCATTTCGGAGGAATATTCTCTGCGTGGCAAGGACATATCCCGCAGGCTCTGCCAGATGTTCTCCAGCTTGTGGTAATGGAAGCGCAGCAGGCTTCTGTTCTGTTCATGGGCGGCGTAAAACTGCGCGAACTCGCCGGATAGCGTATCGCGGGAATCTGTGTTTGTCAGTTGCTCTGCCAGCCGCGCCGTTTCATCAGGGAAGCCGCCGCCCCGCAGAGCATCCATGCAGGAGAGATAGCCCCGTTCCCGCGCCTCGTCGCTGAGGTCGTGCTTCAGATACCAGAGGGCTTGGGCAAGCTGCATCCGCTCATGCTGCCCTGCTTCGGCAAGCTCTACATTGGAGGCATACGCGCCACTTTCCATAAGCTGGGAAATGCGCGCAGCGGCGTCCTGCCATGCGATCACCTGCGCGGTGCGCACATACTCCGCGCTCCTGCCGGGGGCGATGTGGATGCCGTCAGCGGCATACCACGCGGAAAGCTCGCCCTCCGGCGTCTTAAAGCCGTTGCCGCCGTGGAAGGTGTTTTGCAGCAGCGCGGCAATGTCCTCCGCAGACTTCTGCTTCTGGAACGCGGCGGCAATGACCATGCGGGTATCGTCCTCGTTGCCGCCCAGCCGCAGCACATGGTCAAGCTGCGCCTGAGAAACGGAAAAAGCGAAGGGCGTCTGTGCGCTCTCCGCTTCTTCTATGGCTGTAATCTGTTCCGCTTCGGTGGGGAAAAAGGATAGCTGACCGCCCCGTGCGGCGTGTTCTGTTATGCGTAGATCAGCTCCGCGAGAATCACTTCCTCGGCCTGCGCCTTGCAGGTGTTCATCAGGCCCACCCATTTCATTGGGTCGCAGGCTTTCAGCGCTTCCGTCGCTCCGGCCTCCGACGCCAGCTTTGGCATCATCTGCTCTAAGCGGCTCTGCGCCGCCTGCTCGATCTCCAGCAGGTGCGGGAACAGGGTTTCCTCCAAGAGCATCTGGTTCCAGAGAATGGGACGATGCTCCTTCAGGTACTTCTGGCGCATCCGTCCGTACTTGCCGAGGGGCTGCTCCGGCACTTCGATTTTCAAGTCGGGAATCAGGTAATCTCCGTTCTTCGTGTAAGTCAGGTTGTTCTCCATGCTCTGCCGTCCTTTCCGCGCTGTGTTCGCGCTCATAATTTCGTATGGTGACTTCGATCTGCCGCAAAACCTGTTCGTTGATCTCGCTGACCGCCGTGCCGAGGGCTGCCACCGTGCGCGGGGTGTTGAAATCAAAGATGCTGAAAAAATCCTCGTGTTCAAAGTGATCCTCCGGCTGCATCCCGCAGCGGGACATGAGGGAGTAGGTGATGCTGACCGCCGCGGCGTTTTTGAACGCCACCTCGATGTTGTAATCATCATACTCCTCCAGATAGGAATCCGCAACGATGCCGAGGATGTCGCGGGAATGGTCGCGCCAGTATTCCGCAGCAAGCTGAGAAGCGACGCTCTCGAACTGCTCCGCAAGGCCGTTTTTGCCGGAAACGCCGTAATTACGCTCCAGCATGGCGCTCACGCTGTCGGTATGCGCGTCTTTCAGCTCCCACAAGTTGACGCGGCGGGCGTTTTCCTTTCCGCCGGTGTCGGAAACGTCAAAGACGTATTTGAGCCTTGGCTTGTAGCCGGTAGCGTCAATGAGGGCGATGCCCGTGCTGCCGCGCCGGACATAGCGCCCCATCTTCTCATTCCAGAAGTCATACTCCGCGCAGGCGGTGGCCTCCGGGCGCTGCATATAGATCATGAGCTGCTCGTTGTAGGGGTATTTATACAGCCTTGCGGCGGTGGTCAGAAACGCCGTCCACGCCAGATGGCTGCCGGTGATCTGCCGCGCGGTGCGCTCCGCCTGCTCCGCGTAGGCTTGCAGTTTGTTGGGCATAAGCAAAATCCTCCCTTCGTGGTTTTATCGGGGTTTTCATTTTTCCAAAGGAAACGCGCCGGACGATACATTCTTCATCCGGCGCGCTCCCAGCGGCGAATCTGTGATTTTTCCGGCTCTTGACCGTAAAACAGTCAGCTTTGCTCAGAGGTCAAAATCCGGCGTCAGGTCAAGGGCGGCGTACTCCGCGTCGGTAATGCCGCGCAGCTTTTCGAGGGCTCTGTCCGTCAGCTCCCGCAGCTCGGCCTCCTCCGCGTCCAGATACCCCCGCATTTCTGCGAGGTCCGCGATCAGGCCCTCGCGGGTGCCTGCCGCGTTGTAGATGCTCATAAGGCTGACTTCATCGTGGGTGAAATGCTTGTCGTTCATATCAAAGCTCTCTTTCCGCGCTCCGTTTGGGCGCTGTTTTGTTTTTCGACTGCTCCGGCGTCCTTTCCCTGAGCTTTTCCAGCACGGAGGGCTTCTTCTGCTCGCGGTGGGAGGCCGCAGCCAGCTCCGTCAGGGAAATGGAAAAGCCCGCCCTGACCTGCGCCTCCAAATCGGCCACGGTGGACTGCTTGGGGCCGTTGTTGATGATGCCGTCGATCATGCCGTAGTCGTCCTCCAGCAGCATCTCCACGTTTTTGAGGTAATTCTCCGGCTTGAGGAAATTGGGAAGCTCCCGGAAGCCTATGGGATCGACGTAATGACAGGATACTACGCCGTTTTGCTTCAAGGCAACGATGTCGCTGACCGACAGGCTGTGTCCCTTGAAATCCGCAGGGTGATCCACATTGAACCGCTGATAAATCATATCCAGATTGGTTCTGGCATTCCCATAATCCATAAACCCTCCGGTGTAGATCGCGTCGTAGCCGTCGCGCTCCGGCGTGACGCCCTTGCTCTGCAAGTAGTCGTAGTTCATGAAGCGGTAAGCGTCCAGCTCACCGCCGCGCCGAATCTGGTAAATGAGGAAAGCGTCCTGCGGGTTTTCCAGAAACAGCTTTTCCGTGTCTGCCTGTTCGCGCAGCGTCACAACGCCGCGCACCGCGTCCCATTCCTCACGCTCCACGCCGAACACGCCGGTGTGGGAGGAAATATCCTCGGCGTCCAGCGCCATGGCCTCGGTGTTGTCGCCGTAGAGCAGGAACACGGGAACGTCCTGCATGAACAGCTCCATGGCACGCTCCTTGGTCAGCGGCAGCATGGCGTTGCCGTCCGTGTAGCCGTACTGATACATTTCCGAAAAGCCGATGCCCGTATCCGGCATGGGATAGCCCTGCTCCAGCTCCGGCAGCGGCGGCAGCTCATCCTCAACATTCGGCGTTTCTGTTTCAATCTCCGGCTGCGGTTCTTCCTTTGCCCGCCATTCCTGACGGAACAGACCGTTGAAGCGTTCCAGAAGCCCATGGGAGCCGTTGTCGATGCCGATCTCGTCTGCCAGCTTGACGAAATCCTCCAGCTCCTTCCGCAGCTCTGCGTCCTCACCGGCAAGCAGCCGGTCCGCCACCGCCTCCGCCGTGGGTCTGTCCGAGCTGTCGGGAACGTTCAGATCCCGGCGCAGGAACGCCGCGTAGTCGGCGGCAAAGGCCAGCGCGTCCTCGCGGGTGGGCGGGATGGTGACAAGCTCATATTCCGTGTCCTTGGGAAGCTTGATGCCGCGCTCCTTGCAAACCTCCGCGAAGTGCTTTTCCACGTCGGTGATAATGCCGTTTGCGGTCTTGCCGATGGTGTCCAGACTGGCACGGAACTCCGGCAGCTCGGCGTTTTTCGACCACGTTGCCACATAGCCGAAGCTGTTCGCGCCGGTTTCAATGCCGAAATAGGCGCAGACCATGAAGGAGATGCTTTCGGCCTCCACTTCCTCGGCGTTGCGGCTTTTGGCCTTGCGCTCCGCCGCCTGCTGCAAGCCGTAATTATGGAGCTTGGCGTGGGCGATCTCATGGACGGCGGCGGATACCGTCTGCACCTCGCTCATGCCCTCCCGCAGCGTGATGCTCTGGGATTTGGGGCTGAAATAGCCGTCCATATCCGCAGACAGCGGCTTTACCTCCACCGGCACGGGCGAGGACCGGCGCAGCGCCTCCATGAACGCCTCATAATTCTCCACGCTGCCGGTCAGGTTGGCGACGGGACTGGCCACGCGCTCCGGCAGTGGCTTTCCGTCCGTCTGGGCGTAGTCGAACACCTTGACCGGGCGGAACATGGGGATTTCGATCTCCTTTTCTTCGGTGACGATTTTGCCGTCCGCGTCCAGAATGGGCAGCTTTGTGTCCGGGTCGAGCTTTTCCTGCTCGATTTTCTTCTTATACGGCGTGGGCGCGATGATGGTGATGCCTTTCTCGCCCCGCAGCACATGGCGGGAGAACTTGTCCCGCCAGCGGTTGTAGCCCGCCACAAGTGTGGCGTCCGGGCGCTGCAAGTGGATGAGCGCCTGATTGTTGAGGGAATAGTTGTGAAACCGGCTCATGGTGCGCAGGTAATTGCGGTACTTTTCCATATCGCCGGATTCAAAGATGTCGCGGATGCCCGCCTCGATGCGGTCGGTGATCTCCTTGAGCTGTTCTCTGTTTTTACCGGGTTTCTCTGGCATAGGGTCCTCCTTCCGTCAGGTCGATACGCAGGAGCTGAAGCCCCCGCGTGAGGTATTCCTGCAAATCCGTTTTTCCGCAGAGATAGCGGATGTCGCCTGCCTTGTCCTGCTCACGCAGCGTCCACAGGTCCGCCGACCACTGGACAAAAACCGCGTCCGGCGCGTTGAAGGGCTTTTTGCGGCGAAGATAGAGGCTGTGCCGCCCCAGCACCATGATCGTGCAGACGGTGTTGACCACATCAAGAGAGCAGGCGCTGAGAACGGCAATTCTTCGTTCATAGGAGGCCGCTTCCAGCAGCTCGCGCAGCGCAGGCTTGGCGTTTTCAATCAATGCCGGATAATCCGCTCTTGTCGGATACGGAGATTTTCGTGTCATAGGCACTTCCTTTCATTTCATGGGCTGTTTACCCCTAAAATGGCAGCGCCCGCGCAGGGGTAGGCTTTCCTGTGCGGGCGCTCGGTTCTTATTCATTTTCGGAGTATATACTCCTTGCGGGCGGCGTATATCCGGCGTTTTTGGCGCGTTCGCTGGCGGCTCTGCGCCGCTCGTCGCTGAACGGCTCCCGAACGCTGACGCAGCTTTTCGGCACGGCGTAGCTGACCGCGCCGGCATGGACGGCTTTATCCGGGTACACCTTGTCCGGGTATTTCTCCGCAAGGCGTTTGAGCTTGCGTATCAGCTTCGGGTCGTGGGTGTAGATGCTGGCGGTAGGTTCTTCCTCGTTGTAGAGGATGATACTTTCCTGCTCCAGCTTGGAGAGCTTCATTTCCTCGCCCCCTTGTCAAATTCCAAACGGAAGCGGACGCTCTCGCCGGTATCCTCCAGCACGGCGGTGGCGTCATAGGTGCCGCCGGTCTTTTCGGAGTAGAGGCCGGTGAGCTTCACACGCCCCTCTGCCAGCAGCGCGGCGGCGACCTTTTTTGTCAGAGCGGCGCGCTTGGCGGCAAAGAACCTGTTGTCCCGCCACAGCCCGAAGCGGCAGTCGTTTTTCTCGCAGAAGAAGCCCTTTTTGCTCTCGGTCACGTCGCTGCCGCAGCGGGGGCATTTGCCGATGACCTCACGGCCGGAGGGGAACAGCACCTCCGCGCCGGAGATGACCTGATAGGTTTTTACCAGCTCCGTGAGCATCTCCGCAATGCCGGTCATGAACTCGTCCGGGGAAAGCTCGCCGCGCTCCACCTGCTGCAAGCGGTATTCCCATTCGGCGGTGAGAAGCGGGGACTGGAGCTGCTCCGGCAGCACGGTGATGAGGGATACGCCGGTATGGGCAGGCACAAGGCTGACGGCCTTCTTCGCCCGCTTGCGCTCCACAAAGCCCGTGGCTACCAGCTTTTCGATGATGGCGGCGCGGGTGGCGGGCGTTCCCAGCCCCTTTCGTTCCGCTTCTTCCGGCATATCTTCCTTTCCGGCAGTCTCCATGGTGGAGAGCAGCGTATCCTCCGTATAATGCCTGGGCGGCGTGGTCTTGCCCTCCTTTACGGCAGCTTCGCCACACTCCAATACCTGCCCCTCCGACAGCTCCGGCAAGGCGGCATCCTGCTTTTCCTGCGCGAGATACTGCTTCCAGCCGGTATCAAGGACGGTTCTGCCTTTAACGGTGAACTCGGTACCGCCGCACTCCAGCGTGACGGCGGTTTCCGCATAGCGGTGGGCGTCGCTGACCGCGCGGAGAAGCTG
>OHWK01000519.1_pt1 | contig 18705 bp, 15 predicted proteins | sample 1579761 | NCBI WGS metagenome assembly OHWK01 (sample SAMEA3882516, study PRJEB24775) | human gut metagenome | biome: human-associated habitat; feature: intestine environment; material: feces | place: Netherlands | collected 2009/2010 | reverse complement strand
TTTTAAAACCGTTCCCTGATACGCCAGATCTCTTCCTGTACGTATTACATTTTCACTCATTCTTACTTCCTCCTGCTATTCTTTCAAAAGTATCTTTTTTAACTCCAGCCACTCTACAGGATCTGCCACCTGTAGAACTTGCCCGTGGCAGCATCTTTCGGATGTTTTGGTAACCGGCTGTTTCTCATACATACTTTTGTACACAAAATAAGAACCGGTTGACCAAAAATCAACCGGTTCCTGTCATTTCATTTATCTTCTACTTGGCATAGTCTGTAACTCGTGATTCACGAATTACATTAACTTTAATCTGTCCTGGATATTCTAATTCAAATTCAATCTGTTTCGCAATATCTCTGGCCAGTAATACCATATCTGCATCAGATACTTGTTCTGGAACTACCATAACACGAATCTCTCTACCTGCTTGAATTGCAAAAGATTTATCAACACCCTTGAACTGGTTGGTGATATCTTCTAATTGTTTTAACCTGTTTGTGTATGTCTCTAATGTTTCTCGTCTTGCGCCCGGCCTTGCTGCCGAAATCGTGTCTGCAGCCTGTACCACACACGCAATCAGAGTTTCCGGTTCTACATCTCCATGATGTGCCTCTACAGCATTGATAACTGTAGGAGATTCTTTGTATTTTCTACAAAGATCCACACCAATCTGAATATGTGATCCTTCTACATCATGATCGATCGATTTACCGATATCATGAAGAAGTCCTGCACGTTTTGCAAGTCTGACATCTAATCCGATCTCTCCCGCAAGAAGTCCGGATAACTGTGCCACTTCAATCGAATGCTTCAGTGCATTCTGTCCACAGCTTGTTCTGAACTTCATACGTCCGAGAAGTTTAATCAGTTCCGGATGAATTCCATGCACACCGACTTCCAGTGCCGCTGCTTCACCCTCTTCACGAATCATCGTGTCAACTTCTTTCTGCGCCTTTTCTACCATCTCCTCAATTCTTGCCGGATGGATACGTCCGTCAACAATCAGCTTCTCCAGCGCGATTCTTGCCACTTCTCGTCTTATCGGATCAAATCCGGAAAGGACAACTGCTTCCGGTGTATCATCAATAATGAGTTCCACACCCGTCAGTGTCTCTAAAGTACGGATATTACGTCCTTCACGTCCGATAATTCTTCCTTTCATTTCATCACTTGGAAGCTGTACAACCGAAATTGTAGTTTCCGCAACATGATCTGCCGCACATCTCTGGATTGCAGTTACGACGTACTCTTTCGCCTTCTTATCTGCCTCTTCCTTTGCCTGCGCTTCTAATTCCTTGATCATCTTTGCAGTGTCATGTTTTACATCTTCTTCAACAGTTTTTAACAAATATTCTTTTGCCTGTTCGGAGGTAAGTCCTGAGATTCTTTCTAGTTCCTGTACACGCTGCTGACTCAGCTCTTCTACTTTCGCTTCACGCTGTCTCAGCTCTTCTTCCTTCGCTGTAAATCCTGCTTCTCGTCTTTCAATGGCCTCTGATTTTTTATCAAGAGCTTCCTCTTTGGAAAGTACACGCTTCTCGTAACGCTGCAATTCCGATCTGCGTTCCTTTGTCTCTTTTTCAAGTTCGTTCTTATTCTTGATAGACTCTTCCTTGATTTCTAAAAGAGACTCCTTCTTCTTGGCCTCCGCTGTCTTTACTGCATCATCAATGATTTCTCTTGCCCTTGCCTCTGCATTACCAATCTTGGATTCTGCATTGTTCTTCAGGTTTGAGACTGTCAAAAAATGACTGATCACAGCGGCCACAACGATAAGTACGACTGCTACAGCAATCACTATTCCTATCGGCACAGGAGCACCTCCTTATTTAATTTTCATTGTACGATTATTACAACAGTTCAATTTTATACTTTTTACACAAATATGTCAAGCTTTCACTCGCAAACTTGTAACACATTGCGGACATCCTGATAACTGAATCCTTTACGCATCAGATAGCCCATCATTTTCTGCTTTTCCTTCGCATCCGCTGTTTCCGGGTTATAATTTCGTTTCCGCATCAGCGCTTCGATCGCCTGTCTGGAATCTTCCTCCCCGTAGTCCGCTTCTTCAAATACCTGTTCTACAATTTCTGATGAAACGCCTTTTTGCACAAGTGCCGCATAGAGTTCTTTTTTGCTTTTCCGTTCCTTCCTGCTGTCAATAAAACTTCTCGCATATTCCACATCATTAATATAACCAAATGACTTCACATACCGGATTGCCGCCTCAACTGCATCTTCCGCATAACCGCCCTGTTTCAATTTAGTCCGAAGCTGCGATTCCGTTCTTCCCATATCAGAAAGCAGATGCATTGCCCGGAGCTTCGCCCTTTTGGTAATAATCTGCTGAAGACTGTCATAGATATCGTCTTCGATCACAGATTCTTCCGCTATATGATAACGGGACAGTTCGCCCTTATACAATGTAAAAGCAAACTGTCCGTCTAAATATACTTTATATCTCGTCTTTGACAGCGGTTCGATCTTCGTAACCGTCATCATAGATTATTCTTCCTCTTTTGTAATTCCTTCTGCAGTTGCAGCTTCTTCGTTCTCTTCCACGTCACCTTCCGCTCCAATGTGATAGTGTGCACGGATCTTCTGCTCCAGTTCTTCCATGATCTCCGGATGTTCAGAAAGATATGTCTTCGCATTCTCTCTTCCCTGTCCAATCTTGTCTCCATTGTATGCGAACCAGGCACCACTCTTGCTGACCAGATCACACTTCACTGCAAGATCAAGGATATCTCCTTCTTTGGAAATTCCTTTACCGAACATAATATCGAATTCCGCCTCTTTAAACGGAGGTGCAATCTTATTCTTCACAATCTTTACACGTGTTCTGTTACCAACCATCTCACCGCTCTGTTTCAGAGTCTCAATTCTTCTGACATCCATACGTACAGATGAGTAGAACTTCAGCGCGCGTCCACCGGTTGTTGTCTCCGGATTACCGAACATCACACCTACTTTCTCACGCAGCTGGTTGATAAAGACGACCACACAGTTGGACTTGCTGATTACCGGTGTCAGCTTACGGAGTGCCTGGGACATCAGTCTTGCCTGAAGTCCGACATGGCTGTCTCCCATATCTCCTTCAATCTCCTGCTTTGGTACCAGCGCAGCAACCGAATCCACTACGATGATATCCATCGCTCCGGATCTTACCATTGTCTCTGTAATCTCCAGAGCCTGATCTCCACTGTCCGGCTGTGAAATATACAGCTCATCAATATCTACTCCAATATTCTTCGCATACACAGGATCCAGCGCGTGCTCCGCATCAATAAATCCTGCAATACCGCCTCTCTTCTGCACTTCTGCGATCATATGTAATGCGACTGTTGTCTTACCACTTGACTCTGGTCCGTAAATCTCTACGATACGCCCCTTTGGAACTCCGCCGAGCCCCAGTGCAAGGTCCAAGCTTAATGATCCTGTCGGAATCGTCTCAACTGCCACCTGTGCTGCCGGATCTCCCAGACGCATAACTGTTCCTTTACCAAAATCCTTCTCTAATTTTGCAATTGCCGCATCTAATGCACGCTTCTTATCTTCATTTGCCATTATAATTCTCCTTTTCCGTTCATCGAACGAGTGTTCGTTCTCTGGTTAATATAGTATTATACTTCATCCCGAATGTCAATATTTAATTTTCCCTCATTACTTTTCTTTTGTATATCTCGGAGTATTTTACAGAAATGTAAAAGAATACAACCATCTGTGATTCAGATATACTTAACATATCACAGATGACTTCCGGGCGTCAAGATAATCTCATCCCTGATCCGCATCTCCCCAGTCTCTTTCGATGAACTGTGACAGCATTCTTGGCGATTCCATACAAAGTCTGTCCTGCGCTTCCACATATACAGCTACCGCCAAATTTCCATCCCATCCAATATCCTCCTTTTCCCTGTCCATACGGTAAATGATTTTCTTCCCTTCTGCACATTCAAATTCTATCTGATCCAGATAGCGGATTCTGAACATACCATATTCGCACATTTCCCCCGGAACAACCGATTTTTTCCATTCGCGGCATTTTCGTCCGGCATTCCATCTGCTGATTACATAGATCAATATAAATAATAAAATATCTGCTCCTACAGTCAAAAGTGCTGTTTCACCCTCTAAAATCAAACATATTATCACAAGAACTCCTGTATTTGCAAAAAATACCGGCCCGATTCCTTTCATATGTTTCCTGACTTCCTTGCGATATTTCTTTCTGCAATATTTTTTCGAAGCAATATATCCCATTTTGGTCAATTTCAGAACATTCTCCTTATTTACTGTTTTTCCTTCTTCCCGTTCTCTCCATTCCGTCTCGAACCTTTCCTTTTCGTCTCTGTTTTCCTGTTCCGCTCTTAAGCTTTTTCTCTCCTTTTTCAGTCTTTCTTCCTGTTTGATCTTTTCAACCGGAACCCCACTCAGACTTATAACCATTTCTCCAAACATGTACAAATAAAATCCTATACACAGCATATCAGACCATGGCCTTCCGGACACGTGCTGTCTCCACACGAATATGACCATTGATGCATATAATCCCAGCCCTAATATAGCCAGATAATAATAGTATGTAACGATTTTTCGCTCTTCTAGTTTTTGTTTTCCTTTCATGATAATCCAACAAAGCTCCAGTGCATATGCAAGAAACAAGCTCAAAAGTATTACACGTTCTCCCGGTCTTTCTTTGATTCCATTTTTATACCACTGCGTGGTTCTGCCATCTACTTTTGCGAATACTTCTCCCAGAAACATATCGGCGTCAAAAGAATGAATCTCAACTTTCATTCCTTCCCGGACATTTTTCAAACCTTTTACCCTGTAAAATATTTTTTTCGTCCCGGTTTCTGTATCTTCCACTGTAACATGCCATACCCCGTCATCTGCATCTACACGCCACACCGGATCTGCCTTCACACATTCCACAATCATTCCTTCCGTACTCTGATATACAGGATTCATGATTCCCGGCATCAGTATCAAAACAATTCCTATCAAGAACCGGACGCCTTTAAAAATAGTCGTCCCCATACTTTCACGGGATTCTACTTCTCCATATCTGACATCTAATTCCCAAAATTTATTCAGTTTTATAAATGATACCGAAAAAAGCATTACCACAACAATTGTCAGATAATACATACATCTGTTATCAAACATACTTTCCTTTTATCCTTCCCATATTTTATCCATATATGGTAACCGTTCAAGTCTCATCTCCATTGCCGTCGGCATAAAAATAACCATAACTGTTTCTCCGTCTTTTACCTTCGCTTCCTCGTCTAGATTCATTCTCCATATTTCATCATGTCCGTCACTGCATCTGAATTTCATATTCTCAAACACGTCTTCTTTTATGCAACAATATTCACACGGGACCCGAGATTCCATCTCCATTTTATAGGATTCCCACTTCTTTCCAAATATTTTTGTTCCCCATATTATCATAACCAGTGCAAAAATAATTCCCGCTACCACAATTCCCCAGATACTTGCATCACTCCCCGAACCTAAGGTAACAAGCCAGGCCAAAAAAGCACTATCTAATCCCACAACTACACATGCCCACTTATCAAACCTGACCTCTTTCATTCCATTTTTATATCTGTACCGGCAATATCTTTCCGAGCTGCTGATACTCATCTGCTGCATCTGATGTACCTGATAAGAAATTTCCTTGTACTTTGGACTTTCCTCTTCTGTATCAGAATCCTCTCCTTCTATATGCCATATATATCTGACTTCCTCCCACAGCTTCCAGTTAGATCCAACATTTGCCTGCCATGCCAGCCTCATTTCCGCAATCACATAAAGAATCAGCATAATGACCTCACTCCAGCTCAATACCCTGCCATATTGCGGATATTTTATAGCCGCCAGTGGAACAAGAATCGTTAATTCAGCTAAGACCGCTGCAAACCAGAACCAGCGTCTTCCTTGTTTCCTTTTTCCATGTTTCACATACTCCCTTCCGGATATGATCAGCATTTCTATTGATTGAAGCATTAACAATAACAATACTGTCTGCGTCTTCACATTTTTATGTTCCATTATTTTCTTATAATATTCTGGAGTTTTACCATCAATTCTGGAAACAAGTGTTCCGTAAAATGAAGACCGGTACGCATCTATTCTTACATGCATTCCCTTTTTCAATCCGATTCCTGACACAACCTTTTCTATGGGCCGCTCCCTGCCGTACAAGGTCACTTCATATATATCAAAATCATCATACTGCGTAACTGTATCAATCAGAACAACATCTTTTATCACGCCCTCCTGTATTTCCATCGTACGGTTACAGGTATCCAGTAACTCATGCATTCTCCATCCATAAATACTTAATGCAGCTAGCAAACACACGCAAATCCAGAATACATTTACATATATTTCTATCGTCTCTTCTACTTTAAACCATATATTTCTATACCACCAGCCCGACAGTATAATCCCCATGCCTGCAATTATCATTATATATAATGTTATGCTTCCTCTTCCCATGCTCTCTCCTGTATATCTCTTATCCCAAATATGATTTCAATGTATCATTCCCCGATAACAATGTCAAAATATTTTTCAGGTCTGTTAAGCCAGATGCCGTCACTCCCTTGCCAGGGTACCGCAATTCAAAGCATCACACTTTTTATAATCCAGAATATACACCATGAAAAATCACGTTTTGCTACTGTCTTTTCGTTTTTCAATTCATATTCTGCCACCTTATATCCATCTAAATAATATATCAACATTCCAATCTTTTCACCTTTTTTCAGCGGTGCATTCCAGTATTTTGCAAGTTCCAGCTTTGCCCGCAATTCTTCCCCGTCTCTCATAAGAATTTTAGAGTTTTCTTCCGCCAGTCTCTCAATTTTCACAGGAACATTCAAGCAATACTGATACGGCTTTTTATCATCCACGCCACCGGCAACTTTTATTTCCGGTATCTGCATTTTTTTATCTATATCCCGATATTGATAATGCTCCAGCCCATACTCCATTAACTTCCTGGTATCTTTCCATTTATATCCTTTATTATTCGGCCATCCGCATGCCAGAAGTGCCACGATAAATGTACGGTCATCCCATCTTAAACTTCCCACGTAACAGTATCCCGCATCTGCCGTAAATCCCGTCTTGCCGCTCAGTGCCCCGTCCATCATATCCAGAAATGCATTATGATTATGACACGAAAATGTACGCTTCCTGTCAGCATCCTGAAACTGATATTCCTTCGTCCGGGTCACTTCAAGAAATGTCTCCTTTTCCCCGGATGTCATAATACAGTACCGCATGATCTTCGCCAGGTCTTCCGCCGTTGTAGAATGTACGCCGCCTTCATCTTCCGCATCCAGTCCGTTCGGCGTAATGAAGTGGGTGTTCTTGCAGCCGATCTCTGCAGCTTTTGCATTCATTTCTTTTGCAAATTCTTCTACACTTCCGGCAATGCCCTCTGCCACAGCCACAGCGCTGTCATTATGCGATTCCAGCATCAGAGAATACAACAGGTCTTTGATGTAGAACACTTCCCCTTTCTGCATCCCAAGATGTACCTTCGGCTGGGACGCAGCCTGATCCGATACTTCTATCGTCTGATCCGGATGTTCCCGCAAGTATTCCAACGCAAGGATACACGTCATGATCTTCGTTGTACTTGCCATCGGACGGACCACATCTGTATCCTTCCCGAACAATACCCGGCCGCTGTCCGCATCCATCAGCACCGCCGATCTGGCATAAAGTTCTGCCGGTTCATCCCCGAACACCCGCTTCGCATTCTGTGCAGCATCATCGTTCTCCGTTCCATTCGTCTGCTTCTGTGCCTCTTTTTTCCCCGATTCGGTCAGAATCTTTCCGGCAGTCTCCGTATTCTCTGTCCACCTTTTATTCCTTGATTCCAGACTCTGTATACGGCATGCCATGCCCATGCCGGCAATCAATACCACCAGCAATACCACCGATACGATTTTATGCGGCCGTCTTTTCATATTTCTCCACTCCGGGTATATTCCGTTAAGAAAATATATGCCCGAAAAAACAAAAAAATCACTCCACCGGCTGTCTGCCGCGTGAAATGATTTTCCATGTTATTTCCTGCCACATCTTCTATATATCTAATTTTAACTGTACTTCTTCTTCCGCTTCTTCTTTAAACGACTCTACCTGTTCCGGATTCGGACTTGGAAGGTCATCCAATGAATGAATACTGAACCTTCGCAGAAATTCTTCCGTTGTTCCAAAAAGAATTGGTTTTCCCGGAGCATCCATTCGTCCTCTTTCTGATACAAGATTATATTCTACCAGTTTATTTACCGCATGATCTGACTTCACACCACGTATCTTTTCAATCTCAAGCTTTGTAACTGGCTGCTTATAGGCAATGATCGATAGTGTCTCAAGTAAAACATCCGTAAGGACATGCTTCTTCGGCTGCGATGCCACACGGATCAAATATTCATACATCTCCGTCTTCGTACACATCTGATACGCACCGTCCAATTCTATGATGCGGACGCCTCTGTCTTCCGCCACATATTTATCCATCATTTTATGTATTACTTTACGCGTAGTTTCTTCATCCTGTTCCAGCGCTCTTGCGATCTTTCCGATCTCTACAGAATCCCCCATTGTAAAAAGAATCGCCTCGATGATCCCTTCCATCTGTTTTATTTTTAACTTTGCCATGTTATCTTCCTTATACTTCTTCAACTTTTGATGTAATCATAATCTCATCAAATGGCTGATCCTGCTCTATAAAGATCACGCCTTCCTTCATCAACTGTAAGATTGCAAGAAACGTAACAACCACCTGTACCTTGGAGCTTTGCTTTTTTAATAGCGCCCGGAATCCAAATTTCCTGTGCGACCTGGCATATTCCGTCACATAATCAAGCTTGTCCGGAAGTGTTACTTCTTCTTTCTCAATTTTTCCAAATTTACTTCGTACCGGATCAACCTTACTTTCCTGTCTTTTCATTACTTCTTTGAAAATACGGTTAAGCTGCACCAGCGTCAGATCTCCCAGAAGTTCATCCAAGTTCACCGGCGGTACATATCCTTTTACCTCATCCGGAATCGTCGCCGACTTATACATAACCCGGTCACCGTCCAGTTCACGGTCTTTTAGTTCATATGACATGAATTTATACATCTTGTATTCCAGCAATTGTTCTACCAGTTCCTGTCTCGGATCCTCTTCTTCTCCTTCTTCATTCACTTCTTTTGGAAGGAGCATTCTGCATTTGATATCCAGAAGTGTCGCTGCCATCACAAGAAATTCACTCATAATATTCAGATCTTCTTTCTGCATGGCTTTAATATATTCCATATATTGATTCGTGATCTCGACGATCGGAATATCGTAAATGTCTATTTTATTTTTTTCGATCAAATGTAACAGCAGGTCTAACGGACCTTCAAATACCTGTAATTTTACCGGAATCCCCATACATATCCTCCATTATCATAACTTAATTATTATACAGGACATTTGGAAATTACTCAAGTCTTTATCTTTCATTTCCGGATAATTCCAGAACAATCAGCTCCGGCCAGTTCCACAGTCTTAACGGCACCGAATGCGTCCCAAGTCCGCGGCTTACAACTGCTGTCTGTTCTCCTTCCTGGTAAATTCCCCCGGAATACTTTGGAAACAGTGTAAAATTCGTCGAAATGACTCCACCGATCCCCGGGAGTTGTACCACACAGCCGTGATAATGCCCGCCCAGGATCAGATCTGCCCCATATGCCAGATATTCTTTCATATATCCCGGATGATGCGCAAGCAGGATCTGATAATCATCCCCGTGTTCTCCGATACGGTCTGTGATTTCTTTTAACGAAAGTTCTTTCTTTCCAAATCTTGCATACGCTCCAAGCGGGATCTCCAGGCCAGAAAGTTTCACAGGCACTTCGTCCAATTTTACTGTCTCTGATGCATTCTCTAACATGTGGATTCCAGATGCCGTCAGTGCTTTTTTGTACTCTTCATAAGATTGTTCATACTTATCCGGCAGTTCTTTTAATTTCTGTTCATGATTACCATTTGCACAATAAACCGGGCAGATTCCCGGCAGTTTTGCAAGAAAATGAACCGTCTTATCATAAGAATTTCCATCCTTTCTGACCAGCATATCACCGCCGATCAGAATCAGATCCGGATGCTGATTCCGAATACTTTCCAGCAGGCGTTCATTCTCTTCTCCATACATCCGGTTGTGTAGATCGCTTAAGAATATAATCTTTTTTTCCCTTTTGATTCCATTTAATTTCTGTGAGCAGATCCGATACTTCGTCACGCGGAAATCCCGCAGTTCTCTTATCATTTCTATCAGGCAGTACACTATAAAAACTGCCACAATTATCAGAATTATTTTTATCAATTTCTACTTCTCCTTTACATCCGGGTTTATTATATAATTCTTTCTGTTCATTTTCAATTAATTGTGCTAAAATTCATTCTTGTAGGTTATTCAATTCATTATAAGGAGGTTTTTGTTATGAATATACCAGAACGAATCTCCGCTCTTCGCGCATTAATGGAAGAACGAGGATATGACGTCTACATGGTTCCTACCGATGATTTTCATCAGAGTGAATATGTCGGCGATCATTTTAAAGTAAGAGAATATATCACAGGATTTACAGGTTCTGCCGGAACTGCTGTCTTCACAAAGGATGAAGCAGGCCTCTGGACTGACGGAAGATATTTTCTTCAGGCTGACCAGCAGTTAGCCGGAACAGGCGTAAAGCTCTATAAGATGGGCGAGCCTGGCGTTCCTACAGTAGAAGAATTTATTGCTTCTGCATTACCTGAAGGTGGTACACTCGGATTCGACGGACGTGTCGTTGCCATCGAAGAGGGAGCTGCACTGGAAGAAGCCGTTGCTTCTAAAGATGCCAAGATCAACTATTCCGAAGATCTTGTCGGAGAAATATGGGCAGACCGTCCTGCGCTTTCTGAAAAGCCGGCTTTCGCACTCGGCGAAGAATACACAGGTGAAAGTACAGAGAGCAAACTTGCACGTGTCCGTGAGGCTATGAAAAAGGCAGGTGCCGATGTACATGTTATCGCTGCACTTGACGATGTATGCTGGATCACAAATTTACGTGGAGATGATGTAGATTTCTTCCCATTATTACTTTCTTATGCAGTCATCACAATGGACGAAATGAAGCTTTACATCGATGAACGCAAATTAAATGACGATATGAAAGCTGATCTTGCAAAGAACAACATCACCATCCATCCGTATAATGCAATCTATGAGGACATCAAGAACTTAGACACCGCATCTACGGTTCTGGTAGACCCGAACCGTCTGAACTATGCACTGTTCAACAACATTCCTGGCGGCACAAAGGTTGTTCAGCAGGTGAACCCGACGATTGCAATGAAGGCAAAGAAAAATGATGTCGAGATCAGAAACATCATCAACGCTCATAAAAAAGATGCCGTAGCCATGACAAAATGGATGTACTGGCTGAAGACAAATATCGGCAAGATCGAGATCACAGAGCTCAGTGCTGCTGCCAAACTTGAAACATTGCGTAAAGAACAGGAAGGTTACTTATGGCAGAGCTTTGAACCAATCTGCGCTTCCGCTGAGCATGCTGCGATCGTTCACTATGAACCGACTCCGGAGACAGATGTTCCTCTGACACAGAACGGATTATTCCTGACCGATACAGGCGGAGGATACTTAGAAGGTTCTACCGATATCAGCCGTACTTTTGCATTTGGTGAACTCACACAGCAGATGAAAGAAGATTTCACAACTGTATTACAGTGTAACTTCAATCTTGCACATGCCGTGTTCCTTGAAGGAACTACCGGATACAACCTGGATGTTCTGGCCAGAATGCCGGCATGGAGACGTGGCATCAACTTTAACCACGGTACCGGACATGATATCGGATATCTGATGAACATCCACGAAGCTTCCTGCGGATTCCGCTGCGCAATCCGTGAAAAAGAGCAGGCTCCTCTGATGGCCGGACTTGTCATCACAGACGAACCTGGTATCTATATCGAAGGCAGCCACGGAGTCCGTACTGAAAATGAACTTCTGGTAAGAAAAGGTCCTAAGAATGAATACGGACAGTTCTTATACTTCGAGCCTATCACATATGTTCCGATCGATCTGGATGCAATCATTCCAGAGATGCTGACAGATCAGGAACGCGAGCAGTTAAACGAGTATCATAAGAAAGTTTATGAGATTGTTGCTCCGCATCTTAATGATGAGGAACGTGAGTGGTTGAAGGAGTATACTCGGGCTATTTAATCTTGGGAACCGGACTCCCGGACCTCCACAAAACTTAACAAGCCATTCCTGTTCAGATTCCGTCGGCAGGAAAATCTAAAGGGACAAAATTCTGCTAAAAGCAGGCTTTCAAAATTTGAAACTCGGCATACGCCTCAAACAGTCAAATTTCGAACCTCTAACGCAGAATTTTGTCCCTTAAGATTTTCCAACAACAACCTATTTCGAGCATATACTGCTTTTAAAGTACATACTCTTCCAGCACATTCTCTAATGCGCTTCTATAATTTTGTTTCTCGATTTCTTCTGTCGTGATGATGTCTATGGATCCGATTCTTTTACCGTTCAGGTAATACATTGTTTCACCCACTTTTTCACCTTTTTTTAATGGTGCTTTTACATTCTTATCTTTTCTGGTTTTATTTTCTATCTTGGTCAAATCTGCACCTGTGGTGTCTACATAGGTGAATGTACCTTGCTGGCGTACCTTTACCTGTTTTTCTCTGCCACCCCTGACTTCAACCGGTGATATCTTCTTTTGTTTCTTTTCTGTGTATTTCTGACATTTGCCGAAACCATAATTCAATAAAGTAATCGCGTCTCTGACTCTGGCTTTGCTGTCATCTGCTGCCATGATCACGGCGATCAGATCGATGTCGCCTTTCCTTCCGGTTGCGGATACACAGAATTTGGCTTTACTGGTAGAGCCGGTCTTTAACCCGGTTGCATATTCATACTGACGGATCAGTTTGTTTGTATTCGTAAGTCCGAATTCTAATTCGCCCTTTTGGGTTTTATGTGTGATATTCTCCATCCAGATGTTGCAGTAATCGAAGATCTGCGGATATGTAGTGATCAGTTCTTTTGACATCAATGCAATATCTCTTGCCGTTGTCAGATGACCGTCTGCATCCAGACCGTTGCAATTTACAAAATGTGTATTCTTCATGCCAAGATCCTTTGCCCGTTTGTTCATCTTTGTAACAAATTCTTCTTCGTTTCCGCAGATGTATTCGGCCATCGTCACACATGCATCATTTGCACTTGCCACAGAGATGCATTTGATCAGTGTATCTACCGTCTGTGTCTCCCCCGGCTCCAGAAATACCTGTGAGCCACCCATGGATGCTGCATATTCAGATGTTGTCACTTCATCCCCAAGCTTGATCTGCCCACTGTCCAGTGCATCGAATATTAACAACAATGTCATAACTTTTGTTACACTTGCAGGCGGTAATTTCTCATCCGGATTTTTTTCATATATAATCTGTCCTGTTGATGCTTCCATCAGGATTGCCGACGGTGCACTGATCTGCTCTTGTTGTCTTTTCTCATTCTCTGTATTATTTTCTTGTGAATTTTCCAGTTGATTCTCTTCCGACGGAACTGCATATGCAGGTTGTAAAAAGAGTACAAAAGACATTAGTATTGCGCTGATACATCGTCTATGCCGCATCTTTTTTGATTCCTCGCTGACATTTTTTCGATTATTATTATCTTACTCGGAGAAATTGTATATTATTCCATAACTCTATTGTTTTCCCTCACCAAAAATCATATAATAGACAGGAACACTTTTTGAAAGGATGACAAATTATGAAATTTATATACCCTGCAGTATTTCACAAAACTGAGGAAGGACATTATAAAGGATATTTCCCGGACCTGGAATGTTGTTATGGAGAAGGTGAGACTCTGGATGAAGCCATTGAAAGTGCCAATGAAGCGGCACGTGACTGGATCACACTGGAACTTTCCGAAGATGAACCGATGATCCCATACGTATCTGATATTGAAGATATCGAAGTAAAAGACGGTGAGATCGTCCGCAATATCTCCATGAACATCCGCTTCTACGAAGGCTGGGACGAATAACCTGTGTATAAAATTTTTGAATCTGAAATTTCTTCCAGATTATGAAAACACTTCTAGTGTATTAATTATATTTCTCCACATACTATGGATGTAACAACAAGGAAAAAGTTACAAAGTTACCAGAAGGAGGAGTATAAAAATGGCAAATCGTTCATCAAACAAAGCAGCCGTACCTGAGGCAAAGGGTGCATTAGACAAATTCAAGTATGAGGTAGCAAGCGAACTTGGAGTTCCGTTATCAGACGGCTACAACGGAGACCTGACCTCAAGACAGAACGGATCTGTCGGCGGTTATATGGTTAAAAAAATGATTGAACAGCAGGAAAAACAGATGGCAGGCAAATAGTCTGACACCGCAGACTGGAAAATTGCAAAAAATCAACACATGATTTCTATTATTACAAAGTTGTCATGTGTTGATTATTTTTTGTTATATTCACAGAGTCTGCACATTGTGGCTTCTTTGTTATATCCAGCGGATCCATCTGCAGTGATTTCCCCCGTTATGTTATATCACAACTCCTGCCGCATTCTCATAATTCGGCAGTTTTCTGATCCATTCTTCATCTTCTTCCGTAAGCTGATCTGCGGACTCATTTGCCATTTGAAGGATCTTCGCATCCTGATAGATATCTCCAAGCTTGAAATTCATAAGTCCGCTCTGGCGGATGCCAAAAAGGTCTCCGGGACCACGTAGTCTTAAATCCTCGCTTGCAATCTTGAATCCATCATTTGAGTGATTTAGAATATCCAGCCGTTCTTTCGTTTCCTTTGATTTTGAGGCACTCATGAAGATACAGTAAGACTGATATTTTCCACGTCCCACACGTCCCCTTAACTGATGAAGCTGCGCCAGACCAAATCGTTCGGCATTTTCGATCATCATGACGGTTGCATTTGACACGTCGATTCCAACTTCGATAACTGTGGTTGACACCAGAATCTGAATCTCATTTCTTCCGAACCGGTCCATAATATCGTCTTTCTGTGCCTGCTTCATCTTTCCATGCAGACAGGCCACCTGGATCTGATCACCCATCTCTTCTTGAAGTGCTACTGTATAATCCGTTACATTTTCAGCTTCCATTGTCTCGCTTTCTTCTACCATCGGACAGATCACATAGCACTGGCGTCCTTCTGCGATCTGTTTTTTCATGAAATTATAGGCTTTATTGCGATATCCGGTATCTACCACACAGTTTTTAATCGGAAGACGGTTCGCCGGAAGTTCGTCAATCACTGATATATCCAGATCACCATATAAAATAATCGCAAGCGTTCTTGGGATCGGCGTCGCACTCATAACCAATACGTGAGGTTCTCCACCCTTTAATGCAAATGTTTCCCGCTGTTTTACTCCAAATCTGTGTTGTTCATCAGTTATGACAAGCCCGAGGTTATCATAGCTTACAGCCCCCTGGATCAATGCATGCGTTCCGATAATAATTTTCGCCAGTCCGCATTCAATCCGGTCATATGCACGCCGTTTTTCTTTCGCTGTCATAGAACCCGTAAGCAGTTCAACCTTGATCGGGATATCATAATCTTCGAACATCTTCGTTATATTCTCATAATGCTGCCTTGCAAGCACCTCTGTCGGTGCCATCATTGCCCCCTGATAACCATTGAATGCCGCATTCATCAGCGCAAGTACCGCAACGATCGTCTTACCGGAACCGACATCCCCCTGTACCAGTCTTGACATTGTCTTGTCCGAACCAAGATCTTTCTCAATCTCTTTCCAGACTTTTTGCTGTGCACCGGTCAGTTCAAAAGGCAGATTTTCCAGAAATTTCTGTACCTCCGGCCGGGACTGCATCGGATAATTATTGTCCAGACGTTCATTTTTCTCCTTTAGTCTTCGGATCGACAAAATGAATTCCAGAAATTCTTCGAATACCAGGCGCTCTCTTGCATGATAAAAGACTTCCTTATCTTCAGGAAAATGTATTCCTCTCACCGCATAATTGTATTCTGCCAGACCATATTTCAAACGCAGTGAATCCGGCAGGATCTCTCTTGTAAGATCCAGACCATCCAGTGCCTGCTTCATGGCCTTCATAACCATGTTGTTGGATAATCCGGCCGTCAGACCATATACAGGCTGTAATGTATGCAGCTTCTCTTCGTATTTTGCAGAAGGATAGAAGATCTCCGGATGTTCCATGACCAGATCGCCTGTTTTCTTACGGACGACTCTTCCACGCAGTGTGATCACGCCTCCGCCGGATAACGTATTTCTAAGGAAGGGCATACGGAACCAGATTACTTTTAACGTTCCGGTAAGATCTTTTACATGAAGTGTCGTTACCTGCATCCGGCTGCTTCCGGATACCTGTACACGTCCATAGATCGCACCGGTAACTGTCTGAATCTTATCCTCCTCCAGCTCACTGATGGGTACTGCTTCCTCATATACATCGTATCCATGCGGATAATAGCGGATCAGGTCGCCTACTGTATAAACATTAATCTTTTCAAAAAGCTTCTTCGTCTTCTCTCCGATTCCTTTTAAATCTCCGATGTCTGTCTTTTCTATCATACCCTTCTTACTTCTCCTATCTTATAACTACAATCTCACATTGCAAAATCACTTCCGGTTCATGTATGCAGAGAACCGAACCCATACACCTAAAGCATTGTCACTTCCGGTATATAAATTCGGTTCTATACATATCTGTTCCAATTATAAAACTGAACAGATTTTGTTCATTTATAATTCTGCACCTTGCTTACTCTACAGCAAGAACATAATAATAGATCGGCTGTCCGCCAAACTGAATATCCACATCTACATCCGGATACAGTTCTGTGATCTCTTCTGTAAATTTCTCAGCATCTTCTTCTGATACTTCTTCACCATAATAGATACTGATCAGTTCTGAATCTTCATCTACCAGATTAGCGATCAATTCTTTTGTAGTCTCTTCCAGATCTTTTCCAACTGCAAGAATTCCGCTGTCACCGATACCCATGATATCTCCTTCATGGATCTCTTTATCATCAATGTGTGTATCTCTGACTGCGTATGTTACCTGTCCGGTCTTTACATTCTTGATCTCTTCCAGCATTGCCTCTTCATTTGTCTTGGCATCTGCGTCCGGCATGAAATTAATGATTGCTGTAATTCCCTGTGGAACTGTCTTTGTAGGGATTACAATAATCTCTTTTTCTTCTACCAGTGATTTTGCCTGATTCGCTGCCAGTACAATATTCTTATTATTCGGGAGAATAAATACAGTGTCAGCATTTACCCGATCGATGGCATTTAACATGTCCTCTGTACTAGGGTTCATGGTCTGTCCACCTTCGATGATATAATCTGCTCCCAGTTCTTTGAATATCTCATTCATACCTGCTCCGATAGAAACTGCGATAAATCCCATCGCCTTTCTCGGCTCTGCAGGCTTCTTTTCTTCGTGTGCTGCTTCTTCATTTGCCTGCTGTTCGGCAAGTTTCTCTGCATCACGGATCAGCTTCTCCTGATGTTCTTCACGCATATTATCAATCTTCATCTTAGAAAGCTGTCCATAAGTAAGTGCCTTCTGGATCGCAAGTCCCGGATCATTCGTGTGTACATGAATCTTGACCACATCATCATCTGCAACACATACGATAGAATCTCCGATAGAACTTAAGAATTTCTTGAATTCACGCTCATCGTCTTCCGTAAATTCTTTCTCTGTCAGAATGATAAATTCTGTACAATAACCGAATTTGATATCTGCGGTATCTTCTGCATTTACTTTATTTACCGTTACACCTGTGCTTGGTTCAATTACACTGTAATCAATCTCTTTACCAAGGAATGCATCATATGCTCCTTTGATCACTTCCAGAAGTCCCTGTCCACCGGAATCTACTACACCTGCTTCTTTTAATACCGGAAGCATCTCCGGTGTCTTTTCAAGAACTTCCTGCGCATAGTTGATCACTTCTGAAATAAATGTATCCAGATCTTCTGTTGTCTCTGCAAGCTCTGCAGCTTTCTGGGATGCTCCCTTTGCTACAGTAAGAATTGTTCCTTCCTTCGGCTTCATAACAGCCTTATAAGCAGTTGCAGTTGCACGTTCACATGCCTTCGCAAGTGTAATTGTGTCAATCTCTTTATGTTCCCTGATCTCCTTTGTAAAGCCACGAAGAAGCTGGGACAAGATAACTCCGGAGTTACCTCTTGCTCCACGAAGAGAGCCTGAAGAAATTGCTTTTGCAATCGCCACCATATCAGGATTCTCCAGCGCCTTTACTTCTTTTGCCGCTGACAAGATCGTCAGTGTCATATTTGTTCCTGTATCACCATCCGGCACCGGAAATACGTTCAATTCATTAATGAACTCCTTCTTTGCCTCAAGATTCGCTGCTCCCGCAAGAAACATCTTCTGAAGCAATTCGGTGTTTATCGTTTTAACAGCCACAATTGTTCCTCCTTAATCTATCACTCTGACACCTTCAACGAAGATGTTGATCTTATCTACTTTCATACCAGTAAATTCTTCTACCTTATATTTAACATTGCTGAACAGGTTGTCTGCCACAGCGGAGATGCTCACAC
>OHWK01000494.1_pt1 | contig 19436 bp, 20 predicted proteins | sample 1579761 | NCBI WGS metagenome assembly OHWK01 (sample SAMEA3882516, study PRJEB24775) | human gut metagenome | biome: human-associated habitat; feature: intestine environment; material: feces | place: Netherlands | collected 2009/2010 | reverse complement strand
CAATCTCATGTCATTCGTCCCTCATCGGACTGTCTAATACATTGTAGCCAATCCATCGCGACCGACGTGCTCGGCCCGGACATGCCGACCATGGGCGGCCTACGGGACATCATCGGCACCCCGGAACAGGACGTGCCCGTCGACACGCTCATCACGGACCTGGTCGGACAATGGCCCGACGCCACGCCGGACAGGGACACGCTGACCGACCGCGACCACGCCGCATGGCGCATCCTCTCTCCGATCCAGCAGAACGCCCCGGCCCCGGTCGAAGGCCACATCTACGGCCTGCTCGGCATGCTCGACCACGTCGAATACCTCGGACGGACGGGCGAGACCGGACGCATGCACGCGGAACGCGCGCTCCGCTTCGACCCGTCCGACCGCTTCGCGTCCGCTGTGCTGGACACGGCCCCCGCCGCGGACGGGTCCACCGGACTGGCGGAACTCGCGGACATCGCGCAGGACAGAGGGGCGTCGCGATGAGCGGCCGCGACGGCATATACCGGTATTCCATGGCCGTTCCGGAGGATCCGGGGAGCATCCCGGACGGATCCCTCACCGGGACGGATCTGCCCGGCGATGCGCACGCGTCCGGCGCGGCCACGCCGACACGCTGAACGGAAACTTGTAGACGCGGTGCACCGTTCCGCCGCCGCGGAGGCCGCAACATTGCATGTGGGACGCCACAAAGGCCGTGACGCCCCACCCCCTACGACGAAAGGACGAAACATGCCGCAGACGATGCTGACGGTAAGGGGCAACCTCGGCGCCAACCCCGACTACCTGCCCGAGAAGACCATGGAGGACGGCGCCATCCTGCCCTCCAAACTCCAGGCGGTGGTCTACGAGAACCGCCGCGTGAGGACCGCGGACGGCGGCTGGGCGGACAACCCGCGCGGACCCGTCAAGACGACCGTGCAGCTCTTCGGCAACGCGGCCGACACCGTGCGCCGCATCGACATGAGGCAGGGCGATCCCGTCATCGCCGGCGGCAGCATCGCCGAGCCCGCCGCCTACGCCAGCTCCAAGGACGGCCAGCCCGACGCGCGCAACGTCATCAACGCGCAATGGCTCGTCTACGACTCCATCCTCTACCAGCGCCGCAAGGAACGCGCCGCCGAAGCGGAGCAACGGGCCGGATCCTCCCCGTCCGAGACCCAGCCCGCGACCGGGGAGGAGCGTCCATGATGAAATTCCTCGATGACGAGGGAAGGACGGGGACGGGGGTCGGCAGGAAGGCGGTCCTCCGCGCCCACGCGCCCCGTCCCGCCATGTCCGGGGCGGAATGCTCATGCGGGGAGAGGTTCGCCACATGGGAGGAATACGGGCGCCACGTCGACGGGCTCGTCTCCACGCCTCCCGAGACAAGGGAGGAGGCCATCGAGAACGCGCTGGCCGACCACCTGGGCGACCCCTACGGACGGGGCGTCTGGGACGGCCGCCTCGAACCCAGCGTCGGCGACCATGGACTGTTCCACTGCGGATGCGGCTGGAAGTCCTCGGTCCCGGACATCGGCGAATGGAGGCGGCACATGGCCGACGCGATCCTGGCCGAGCTCGCCGAAGTGCGGAAGAGGGGATAGCGGTGGACGTCGATCCGAAACTCCAGACCAACAGGGTAGCCGACCTGGGACGGACCGTCAGGCCGTCCAGCCGCGCGGCGGGAGTCGCGCTGCTCGTCGCATTGGCGGTCATGTCCGTGTTCGGCGCGATATGCGCGGCGTCGGGCCACGGGTTCGACATCTTCGCGCTCCTGTACATCCTCTCCGGCCAATGGGAGTTCACCGGCGCGCAGTGGGCGCTGGCCGGACTGCTCGTCATCCTCGCCGGAGCCCTCGCGGGCCTGTGCTGGTGGCTGCTGGCGCGCAAGGTCGCCCCGAAGGTCACCGGAAGCGCGGACCGCACCAGGGTCGACGTGTACGCGCCGAGCATGGGCCACGGCGAAGCCGTGTCCAAGGTCACCCGGGAACGGGCCGAGAAGATGGCGTCCCGTCTCGTCAAGGACTACGACCCGAAACGTATGGAGCCGGGCTATCCGCTCGGCCGCAACATCGTGGACGGAACGCCCATGAGCACCAGCTGGGAGGACATGGCGATCGTGCTTGCCGGACCCCGTTCCGGAAAGTCCCTGTGCTACGCGATCCCCGCGGTCTGCTCCGCCCCCGGCCCATGCCTCGCGACCTCGAACAAGGGCGACATCCTCGACGTGACCCGTCCCGTCCGCATGCACGACCATCCCGACGGGCGCATCTGGGTGTTCGACCCGGAACGCATCGCCGAACCGAACCGGAAGCACACCACATGGGTGTGGAACCTGATCGACTCCATCCACACCATCGCCGACGCGAAACGCATCGCCGACTGCTGGCGGTACGCGTCCGGCCAGCCGTCCACCGGCGGCGACGACTTCTTCCCCGGAACCGCGGCCCAGCAGCTCGCCGACTACCTGTTCGCCGCCCACCTCGGCGGCAAGACCGTCGCCGACGTGTTCCGCTGGGCGTCGAGCGAACGCAACACCGAACCCGTCACCATCCTCACGAAGCACGAGGGATACGGCGAGATCGCCGCCCGCGTCAGCTCGGTCATCGCCCTGACCCCGGAGACCCGCAGCGGCGTGTTCGGCTCGTTGCAGACCATGGTCGCCTTCCTCGCCGACCCCGACGTGATCGAATGGGTCCTGCCCCGGGAGGGCGACGGCACCCCGGAGGGGCGAGACGTGTTCGACCCGCTCGCCTTCGCGACCAGCGAGGGCGACACCCTCTACCTGCTGTCCGCCCAGGGGCGCCCGTCCACGGCGCTGACCGCGAGCCTGACCGCGGTCGTCGCGTTCACCGCGTTCCAATACGCGCAGTCCGAATGCACGGACAACAACCGGCGTCTGCCCAGGCCGATGTGCTGCGTGCTCGACGAGGCCGCGAACATCTGCCGCTGGCCCGAACTCGCCGACGTGTACTCGTACTTCGGCTCGGCCGGCATCCCGATCATGACGATCTGGCAGAACCCGGACCAGGGCAAGGCCGCGTTCGGCGAGACGAACTTCGGCAGCCTGTTCAACAACGCGAACATCCTCGTCTACCTGGGCGGCATCAAGGACGCGAAATGGCTCGGCGAGATCAGCAGCCTCGTCGGTCAGAGGGAGATCGTCCGCGGCAGCCTCAACATCGACGGGCAGGGCAGACGCAGTGTGAACAACAGCATCCAGAAGGAGAACATCCTGGACGTGTCCGACCTGGCCGAGTGGCCCGTCGGCCGGGCGCTCGTGCTCGCCTCGCAATGCCGCGCCCAGATCGACCGGACCATGCCGTGGACCGAGAACCGCGTCTGGGCCGACATCATCCGCAAGGCCGCATGACATGGGCGTTGGAACATTCCTCGAAAGGATGAAAATGGTATTTCCAGGCAAGAATCCATCGGAGGACCGCGAGATGCAGCACGGCATCCGCGAAACGGTCCAGATGGCGCCGGGCCGGGTGGGGCCCGTCTTCCCGGAAGCTGCTGTGGCCACGACGGTCCACGCCGTTCCGGGACAGGAGCCGGATCCCGGCGCGGCCGCTCGTCCGCAGCCTCCCGACCACGCCGCCCGTCCCGGACAGGGCCGTCCCGCGGACTCCGATACGGCGTGCGTGGCGGCGGTGGCCGCGGCGAACCTCGCCGTCGAAGGCGTCGAGGACGTGACCCGGTACGGGCTGACCATCCCGTTCACGCGATGGCTGTTCGCGTACAAGGCCGGCCTGGCCGCCGAGGACTTCGCGATCTCGACCAAGGAGGACTTGGAGCTGGCGGAAAGGGAGCGCGCGGCCGAAACGACTTCCGCCGTTCCCGGCGTTCCGACGGACGGGAATCGGGATTCGACGCCGCCCGCCACACCCTCGGACGAAACGCCGTCCGACGACACCGGGAAGGACGAGGCCGAAGACGCCGTCCCGGACGCGCAGGGGAATGAGGGAGAAACCGACGCCACGCCGGAGCCGAAGAACGGCGCCGATGGCGAGCCCGACGGGGAGGACGTGCTTTCGATTCCCGAATCAAGGGAGATCGGCGACGACCAGGCCGAACGCGAGGCGCTGATAGGCCAGTTCGGCGCGCGAACCCAGATGCGGGACACGTACTATCCGAACCTCGCAAGCTTCGTGGAGCTGCACGTGGCGAACATGTGGCCCTACCAGCAGGGCGTGATGACGAAGTTCCTGTGGGTGCCGGACTGGTGGCGGTACCCGCCGCTCATCTACCAGCTCGATGCGTTGTGGCGCGCCTACGAGAACGCCCGACGCCAGCCGGGTCAGATGATGATCTTCAACATCCAGGCGTTCGGCCTGCTCGACCGGGTGTTCAACAAGGACACCGGCCTCGTGGCCTCGCTCGGCATCGACGAGAACGGGCACACGACCGGGCCGGGCGAGCCGCTGCCATGCGAACGCCCGCCGAAGGGCTGGCGGCGCAAGGCCATGGAGCCCCTGCGCCCGGTGCGCCCGAAGGAGATGGAGGAGGTAGCGGCGGCCATCCCCGACAGGGAACGCCCGCCGCGCCGGCCGAACATAAAACTGCACGCGATCGGTAGGAACCAACAGGAAGGAGGCCGATGATGTCGGCGATGGATCCCGAGGACGCATTGGACCAGCTGCTCAACAGCACATGGAGCAACATGGCCCAACAGCTGAGCATGCTCCACCGCTCACTGAGCGCGGACATACAGCAGCAGCACAGGGAACGCAAGGCCGAACAGGCCCAACAGGCGAGGTTGCAGGCCGCGGAGATCAAGGAGATGGAGGCGCAGCGAGCCCGCCTGCTGTCCTGGGAAAGCGCCCACAGGCGCGAGCTGAACAACGGGTTCGAGAGCGTGCTGAACGCGACCGTGCTCGGCACGAGGGGATGTTCCCCGTTGAGCGACACAAGCCTGCTGAAGGCCTGGAACGTCAGCGAAATGCTCGTCGGCACGGATCCGGGCTACGCCGCCCAGCTCAACCGGGCGCGCAACCTCATGGAGACGGAATGGTCGCAGCGCCATCCCGGCGAGACCATCGGACAGCAGGCCGACCGCGTCATGAACAACGTCACCATCACCTACGTGGACCGCACGCCCGCCCTCGAGGACACCCTGGCCGCGTTCGAGAAGGCCGGCTTCACCGTCAGACTCGACCACGACGACACCTCGCCGGACGAGTTCAGGGCCCGGCACGACGGCGAGACGTTCCATGTCGCCCCGGAGAACGGAGAGGGATGGAACGGGCAGCGGAACGATCTGATCGCCGAATGCGTGATGATGCAGGCCGTCGTGTCCGTGGACGAGGCCGGCCAGCAGATCAGCCACCTGCGCGACGCCGGACTGCCCGAATCCTCGGGCGGGGACAACCGCAGCGAGGGAGACGAACCGTCCAGCCTGTTCGAGGGCTCCATGAACGAGAACGAGAACGCGGCGCCCGTCTCCGACCTGCCCGAACCGTCCGGAGATGACGACGTGGAGAAACACGACGGGACGTCCTCCGGAGACGATCCGGTGGCGGACGGGGGAAAGACGGACGACGTCCCGACCGAGACGCCGGCCCCGGAGAAAAGAAGGAAAATGACCGTCGAATCCGAGACCGGGGGAGACCTGTCATCCAGTGAGACCACCGGAGAGGACAAGACCGACCTGGTAGACCTGTACGAGCCGGAGGAATGGGACGGGCCGGACCTGTTCGGCGCGTACAGTCCCGAGCAGGAGGCCAGGATCACGCCGCCCGCGGCGCCGGCCATGGAGCCGTCCCTGCCGGACGTCCCCACCGTCAAACAGGCCGGACGGTAGGACGCGTCCGACGTCTCGGTCCGCGGCGGCGGACGCGTCGTCTCCCTCCTGTGGGATGAATGCGGTTGATTCGGCCGCGCCGGCCGGTAGAATCGTGGAATATGATGGCTTTGATTGATTTCGAGGGGTGCGAGAAATCCCGTAGGTTCTATGCCGGAAACGCGGGCCGCAAGATCGGCGTCGTCTGGAACGGGGGCAACTGGATCCTCAAGTTCCCGGGGCTGACGGGACGTCTGCAAGGCTCGGTCCCCTCGTACACGACGGCGCCCCTGTCGGAATTCCTCGGATCGCATGTCTACGGGATGCTGGGCATCCCGGTGCACGAGACCGTGCTGGGCATCCGAGGAGGCAAGGTCGTGTGCGCGTGCCGGGATTTCACCGATGACGATTGGGAACTGGTGGAGTTCCACGATCTGAAGAACTCCCTGTCCGACGACGAACCGGGATTCACCGAATCCGCCTCCACAGGGTCGGGGGTGGTGCTGGCCGATGTGAGGGCCGCCATCAACCGCATCCCGGAGCTCGCCGGCATCGATGGGGTCCGGGAACGTTTCTGGGACATGTTCGTCACCGACGCGTTCATCCGCAACATCGACCGCAACAACACCAATTGGGGCGTCCTGTCCGACAGGAAGGGCCACTACCGGCTCGCGCCCGTGTACGACAACGGCAACTCGTTCAACAACAAACGGACCGAAGCCGCGATCGAACGGCGCCTGTCCAAAGACGAACTGATCCGTCAGGATGCCCTCGACGTGAGGTCATGCTACATCACCGACAAAGGCAAGCCGATCGCGCCGCTCAAATACATCGCGTCTGGACAGGATCCCCAGTGCACGCTGGCGTTCGGCCGGTTCATGGAACGCTACGAGCCCGACCGACTGTACTCCCTGATCGATTCGATCCCGGAACAGGCCATGGGGGTGACCGTCCTTCCCGAAGGTTTCAAGGAATACCACAAAGCGGTCATGGCATGGCGGTACGAGAACGTGTTCGTCCCCGCATGGGAGGATCTGCGCGGTTCGGCCGTGTCCGGCGCGCGCCCCGGCGATCGGGACCTCGGTCCGGCCGAACCGTTTGGAACCGGGATCCCCGGCGTCTCGGCCGAGACGAGGCCGGGTCCCGTGAGATGATACTGGTCCGCGGCATCAGGGCTTGTGGGCTTTCCCATTCTCATCGCGCCCATCGTCTCCGATCGCGTCGGCCGTCTCGGCCGAGAGTTCGTCTTTCATGATCTCGGCCGAGAATCCATCCCCGAGCCCGTACCGTTCGGATAGCCTGTCGAACACGCGCAGTCCCTCGCGCAGCGCCTCGTCGTATGCTTCCGGCTCGTCTTCCCCGCGTCTCACGTTCACGGCGACGTGGAACGCCTCGTCGATCAGCCGTTCCATGTCATGCGTGGAAAGGTCCGCAGGCCGGCGCTCCAGGCCGTCGGCGAGGAAGGGCGGGCGGTTCTCCATGCTCGCGCGCCATTCCTGTACCGCCAATGATTCGGAGCGCGCGTCATGCGTCCAGCCGTCGCGCAGTTCTTTTAGCCTCATGTCCGCGCCGAGGTCGGTCGCGTTGAACCGTTCCGTCCAGCCGTCCCTGCTGCGCCATGTGATCCGGTATCCGACCACTTGATCCGGCGAATCGAACGAATCCCTGGCCGCGCCCTTGCGCAGACGCGGGTCGATGCTGAAGCCCTCGCGGCGGACGCGTCGGATGAACTCGTCCTCGCTCCGTGACGCCTTCGCGCACGCCTCCACGATCCGGCCGACGTGCTGTTTCGGCATCGTCTCCGCGGCCACGGTCGCGATTCGCCGGACGCGCTCGTCCCTGTCGAGCGCATGCCAGGGGAGCGGCCCGTCGTAATCCTCCTGTGCTTTCCATTCGGCCCAACGCCGCCATTCCGCGTACCGGTACCTGACCTGGCTTTCCGTGTTCGACCGGCCGATCTCGACGAGTTCGGACCGTTCCCGTTCCATTCCGCGGCATGATCGCTGCGCGGCTTTCATGTCGTTGTACGTGTTGATCCATCCGTCGTCCGTGGCGAGTTGCACCATCACGTGCACGTGGTCGTTGCCGTTCCTGCTCAATCCGTGGCGCACCGCGAGCCATGTCACGCCTGCCGCGCCGTCGTCGGGAAGGATGCTCATTCGTTCCAGATAGTCGCGGACGATCGCTTCCCATTGCCCGTCCGTGAGGATGCCCTGGCCGGCCTTGATGGACAGGGAGCAGTGCCACACGCGGTCCTTGCCGTGCTCCCCGCCGGGATTGTGCCTGCCGCGCCGGTCGCGGGGGAAGGGATCTCCCTTGCGTTCCCTGACCCGGTAGCGCCGGTCGAAGCGTTCCCCGATTTTCGCGTACGATTCGTCGGGATGCCCGTCGAATCCGAACGAGTCGAGCAGGTCGTCGCTGCACGCGACGAGATGCTGGTTGGCGTGCTCGTTGTGCCGTCCCTTGCCGAACAGATACTTCACTAGTCCCGCGGGATCCGAACCGCGGCTGATCTTCGGAATCATGTCATTATCCTCGGTTGGAAACCGACCATCGATGGCACACGGTGTCTACAGATTCGTGATTGAACGGTCATATCCCATCCAAAGATGTCTGGAACGATCCGTCGATGTCTAAGCGAGATTGGATCAAACCGACAATTTTATTCCGGGAAAAAGGGAAAACCACGACGGCCCTTTTATATCATGCCTGTATAACAGGAATCATATGGAGGAACAGGAATGGACATCGAAAAAATATCGAAGTATCTTCTAACCACTGTCCTGAAATTATTGAAAGGTGTTCCTGATTTATGGAGGGCGGATGTCTCCCGCATCATCAAGGAACTCAAGGAAATGGTGGAATTGGAATCGCATGCTGGTGAAAGACAGCGATCTGTTATCAGAGCCCACCGTGAGTTTCTTGTCGACGAAGCCGTGGAACGCCTTGCCTACGAGACTTACACGCGGAAGGGACTGAGATTCTGGGCAAACCAGCAAGAGCTGGTATGCGGTTATTTTTCGCTTTTCCTCGTCGGAGGCTTATATGGGATTGACGTCGGACTGCTGCTACTGGTCTGTGTCATGTCTCAAGATATGAACGGTGCCGCGGCGGTGGGTAAGCTTCTTATCGCCTTTGCCGTTACCGCCTCATCGACCATACTGGCCGCAATGATTGGCAAACGGATATACACACACGTGGCGTTGAGGAAACAGTTCCGCCTCGACATCTTGGAACGAATTCGTGATGGGGGCAGTGGAATGGATGCTTCGTTCACGCAGGCCATGGAGAAGTCATACAAGCGTTTGCATGAGTACGAGGAAACGAGAAGAGTATGGAAATATCGGATCCTCGTTCTGTCGTGCCTCCTCACTGCCTCCTTGCTCGTGCTCGTCGCCGCCATGGCTTTTAACTGGTGGAGCGGTCTCATTCGTTGCATTGGTGCGGTTGCCCTATGGGGTCCTTTTCTCGTTTTGACAGTCGTGCTTCTGCGTGCGCCGAAACTGTCGGAGGAGGGAGGAACGGTCAATCAGACAGCTCCGAAAATGGAAGCGGAAAGTCATCTGGACAAGACGGTCGCCGACGAACCGGCAAGAGCAGAGCGACACGACGTCCACCATCATGCCATGAGAATCCTTAGGTATCTGTCTGTATTTCTCTTTGCGTTTTCCCTGACCGGGCTTGCTCATTCCGGTAAACGGTCTGATCCAAACCATCGTGTCCGCGGCCGCTGCTGACGTTCCAACAATGGTAAGATGGCGCCCGTCGTTTGCGTCGCCGCCGAGCTTGATTTCGGGATCGAACGGACATATAGTCGTCCACATGGATTGGGAGAGCCCGATCGGCGAAGGCCTTGGCAGAGATTCCAAGGCCTTTCGTTTTTCTTCGTCCATCTCCCCGCTCCCGTGATCCCGACTTAATAGATGGCATCCATTCCATCCGGCTGGCGAACGGTTCAGCGGCCAATCTGATCCGACAGGCGTTTGATGGTGTCTGAAGCTTGGACGAACAGGCGCGCGCAGTCCCTCACGGCCTTCGCGGCCGAGTGTTCGTCGTCCATGCTCGCGCTCATGTCGCGGTTCGTGTTGCGCGCGATCTGGTTGACGTTGTGTCCGATATGCCAGATCTCCGTCCTGATGGCCTCCAGTTTTTCGACGATGGGGGCCGTCTCGCATTTCTTTTTCGCGGCTTCGAGGTCGGTGCACGTCTCGTGCGCCTCGACCAGGTAACGCGAGACGCTGACGCCGTTCATGTCCGCGGACGCGCGGATCTCCTCGAATTCCTGGTCGGAAACGCGGATGAAGATCCGCCTGCCGCGGGTCCGTCCCGTCCTGTGCTGCTGGTTCCTGCCCATGGGGCTCATGCTCCTTTCCATGTTTCCGGGCGTCGCGGCCGTTTCGCCGTTCGCCCTCGCCGACGTCGCCGGCGACGTCGAAACCACCGTCATGGCGCCGTGTGCGGCGCCGTCCAAAAGCCTTCGGCACTCGGGTCAATGCCAACCGCCATGGCGTGGTCGGGGCCGTTTCGGTTTGTGCGCACAAACCGTATAACTTGCTACACCATCTTTTTTGGTCACATGACCGGGCTAGTGACCAGTCACTTGCTCGGTCGCATTCCCGGTCACATGATGAGTCATGTGACCGATCATGTGATTGGCTTTATGGCGGTCGCGCGCTGGCTCATGCGACATGTCACATGAACAAGCACATGGTTGGTCACATGATCGGACGCTTGGCTGGTCATTCCATGCTTCCCGCAGTAGCGGGCTCTTCCATCTTCCGGAGCACGTCGCGTATCTCCTTCTCGACGGATTCGTTGGTGATGCCGTCCGGGAGCGGCCATCCGGATTCGTTCGCGATCCGGACCTGTTCGTGGATGACCTCGGCGACATACGCCGACCGGACGAGCCCGCGCTTCGCGGCGCACCGGGTCACCGCCTCCCATCCGGCGTCCGTCAGCCAGATGTTGCGACGCGTGCGTTTCGGCCCCCTGTCCTTCGTGTTCCCGGACGGCAGTGGCCGCCGCATCATCACATCCGCATCGTCCAGGTTTCCCGTATACAGGTCCTCGACACTTTGGGGAATCAGCATCCACCGTTCGATCAAGGCGATCTGGTATCCGCGCGCTAGGCTCTCTTCCTTCAGCTTTTCGTATCCGGCATCGTTGATCATCGCCACGATGCGGTGCGGAAACGCTTTGCCGTGTCTCATCATCCAACATCCTTTCCGTATTCACGGGCGAACTCGTCCGCCCTTCGACTGCTCATCTCGGATGGGTTTTGGAAGACGCCTCTTCCTTTTTTGGAAGAGGCGTCTTCCGGCATTCCAGCCGGGATTGCATGCGCCCCGTTCCCATCCGCATGCTCAAGCCAATCATGTTTCGGATGGACGAACGGTGCACGGCGTCTACATGTTTCCGGTCATTTGCCGAAATCGGCCGCGACGCCGCGTTCCTTGTCGGCGACCAGCCGGGCGTCGAACTTTTTCCCGCTCTTCGATGTGAATCCTTTGACGAGGACGGCCTGGCCGCCGAGGATTTTCCGCACCTGCGGGTCGGTGAGGGTCTTGCCCGCGATCGTCGGGAAGATCCGGTACCCGCATCCATCGGTTCGTTTCCATGTGCCGTCGGCCTGCTTCTCGTTGCGGTTGGTCGAGCACGTCCACGTCTTGCCCCGTTTCACGACGTTCCCGCCGCAGCGGGGGCAGCGGCCATACGATTCAGTCTTCCCGCCGCTCTGGCCGACGCGCTCGGCTTTCACGTTGGCGGCGGCGTCGGCCGGGATGGCGCGCGCGTATCCGCGGAACTCCTCGTACACGGCATCCGCGTCGGCCTTGCCGTGTTCGACGTCGCCCAGACTGCGTTCCATGTCCGCGGTGAGCGAGACGTCCCGGAGCCTGGGGGAGACGACGTCCACGAGCGTGCGTCCCGCCTCGGTCGAGTGCAGCTGTTTGCCCTTGCGCTCCATGTATCCGGCGTGGACGAGCTTTTCGATCACGTCGGCGCGGGTCGCGGGCGTGCCGATGCCGCCGGAATACGATTCGTCATCGTCCAGAGCGGCCTTCAGGTCCTTGTCCTCGACGTATCGGCTTGCGTGCTCCATCGCGGCGAGCAGCGTCGCCTCGGTGAACGGCTTCGGCGGTTTCGTCCTGCCCTCCGAGACGGAGGATTCGCTTACCGGCCTCAACGAGACTCCCGTTGAGAGGTTCACGGGAATGACATTGCGGGCGGAAGACGCCTCTTCCTCATCCGCGTCATCCCCGCGGTCGGCCTTCGCCGGTTCGATCGCCTTCCATCCCAGGCTCACGGGCTGGTCGGAACGGCTGGTGAAACGGCATTCGCCCTCGGACAGGCGGCATCCCTCGTCCGGATGGCTCTCGCACCAATGCGGATTCAGGTTCGCGATGACCTGGACCGTGTCATGCACGTAGTCGTCTGCCGTCGCCTCCCACATGCGGCGCACCACGCGCACGAGCGTCAGACGCTCGTCCCCGCTCAATCCGTCCAGCACGGTCCTGTCGACGTTGCGGGTGGGCAGGATGGCGGTGTGTCCCGAGACCTTCGTGTCGTCGACGGTCAGGTCGAACCGTGGAGCGGAAGGAAGGTCTTCCATGCGGACGAATCCATCGACGCGCCCCGGACCCTTCGCAAGATCTCGCAACGTGTCAAGGTCGTCGTGCGTGATGTACTGCGAATCGGTGCGGGGATAGGTCGCCAGCTTCTTCTCGTACAGGGATTGCAGCGCGGCCAGCGTGCGCGCGGCGGTCAGCCCGTGCAGACGGCTCATGTCCTTCTGCAATCCGGTCAGGTCGTACAAGCGCGGCGGACGCTCATGCACGGTCCTGCGCTGCACGGAGAACACCTGGAACGTGAAGTCCGGCGCGTCCACGATCGACTTCAGCGCCTCCGCGTCCGTCCTGTCGTCGAGACGTTCGCCGGTGAGCGTCCATCCGCCCATCGGGACGACGACCTTCCAGAACGGCTTCTCGACGTGATGGGCGATCTGCCGGTCGCGGTCGGCGACCATCGCGAGGGTCGGGGTCTGCACGCGTCCCACGGACATGCGCCTGTGGTAGACGAGCGTGTACGCTCGTGAGGCGTTCATGCCGATCAGCCAGTCGGCCTTCGCGCGGATGTCGGCGGCCTCGGCCAGTCCCCGGTACTCGTCCTCGCTCCTCATCGAATCCAACGCGTCGCGTATGGCGTCCTCTTCCAGGGACGCGACCCACAGCCGCAGCATCGGCTTGCGCGCGCCCGCGTGCGAGACGATGCGGTGGAAGATGCTCTCTCCCTCGCGGTCCGGGTCGCACGCGTTGACCAGGACGTCATACTCGTCCGACTTGAGCAGACCCGCGACGACGCGGTACTGGCGGTCCGCGCCGCGCTGTCTGTTGACCTTCCACTTCCATCCGCCCGTCGGGTCGAGAGGCAGGGCGTCCATGCTCCACTTGTCCCAGCCGCGGTCCTGGTACTCGTCCGGCGTGAGCAGGTCGACGAGATGCCCCTGGGCCCACGTGACCGCGTCCGCGCCACATCCTATCCAGCCGTCCTCGGCCTTCCCTCCTCCCAATGCCGCGGCTATGGCCTGGGCTACGGAATGTTTCTCCGCGATGATGAGTCTTCCCATGATGTCCTTCTTGTTCCTTTCCGACCGTTGTCTCGATGGGTCCCGGTCCTTCCGGGATATGGAAAGGCCGCGTCCATGATGGGCGCGGCCGGATTGTTCGTTTTCGACGTCACAGTTTGACGAAGCCGAGCAGCGGCGCGAACACCGCGGCCACGCCGAACAGGGCGACGATCAGGAAGACCACGCCGAACACGTACGCGGCGATGCTCACGGCGGTCCTTCCCGCGACGCTGCCTCCTATGTCCATCATCGGACTCTGCATGCGTTTCGCGACGATCGCGCACACGCCCGACATGACGACCGCGAGGAGGACGAGCACGATCTGCAAACCGCCGTTCAGATGCACGGTCCAATCCCACAGTCCGCCGAGCATGCCGGCGACCTTCTCCAGAAGATTCTCCATTCCTGTTCCTTCCTTGTCTGGTTGTCGAATGGCCCTCCCATCATGACGCCGGCCCGCACGGCCGGCGGTGCACCGCGTCTACAAGTTTCGCCCGGAGCCACGGGACCGGAAAACTTGTAGACATCGTGCCCCGCCTCCCGCCCTTCCTCGGTCCATCCTTGCAGGGGAAGCATCAACGACCGAGACAAGGAGCCGGATTTGTCCAACAGCAACAAGGCGCGAGACAAGAGACGCGACATATCGAAGGCGATCCGCGAATCGCAGCGATCCAGGATGGACGCGCTTGAGGCGTTCGCCCAAGGTCTGACGGATCTCAAGGCCATGCGGACGGAGGTCAAGAGGCTCGAGGCCCGTGTGGACGGCGAGCTTCGGGCCAACGCGAAGGCCGCGGGCAACAGCGTCGCGGACATCAGGAACGTGGAACGCATCGTCAACGAGCTCGCGGACAAGGAAGAGGGCTCTTCCGAACCGTCCGCGTCGGACGGGCCGGACACGGGAAGCGGCGACGGCGAGGGAAGCCAAGCCTGGACGGAGGGAGAGTGATGGCCGGCAGGAAGGCCCCTCGCCCGTTGCCGCGGCCGGTCCGCTGGCTCGCGATGTTCCTGGCCCTGGTGTTCGTGGTGTCCCTCGGCATGGTCGTCAACCACGAGTCCTCGAAGGCGACCGGCGGCGCGTCCGACGCGTCATCGTCGACTCCGGCCAAATCCCCGAAAAGGAAGAAGACCGCCAAAACCGGCGGCTACGGCGGACTGAAGGCCGCCGGCATCCCCACGCCGGGAGACTGGTCCCGCCAGCGGGTCCTCTCCATCGTCAAGGAACAGCAGGGAGACGAGCGAAAGGTGTCCATGAAGCCCGTCGGAGGCAAGGGAGGCCCCGTGGACGTCGCGTTGGACACCGTCGACAGGATCCTCGACCCGACGCCGTCCGACGAGGAATGGAACGACACGATGCAGCAGCTCTTCCAGCCGGACATCGCGGGCCAGTCCCACGGCCCGTCCAACATGGCGCGCTACTGGTGGAGCCAGCGCAGGCTGAACCCGGACCTCCTGTGCACCGGTCGCCAGTCCGACAACCTCATCATCCAGTCCTACGACTGCTCCACCGACCGCACGTACCAGGGAGACGCGGACGGAATCGTCAAGGACACCCAATCATGGATGCAGGGCTCCGACCGGGTCTTCTTCGACATTCCCGGGTCGATCGGCTCGTCCATCGCATCGTCGACCGACCCGCAGTCGGTGATCTCGCAATACTACGACGCGGTCGCCATCCCCATGGACGACGGCATGTGGTACGTGACGGTGGCCTGCCCCGCGGCGGCCGACCACCCGTTCATGGACGAGAACGGCGACGAGACCGGATACGCGTCGATCGACGACGTGCCCGCCGGCTCGCGGGAGGCTCCGTCGGAGTCGGCACGAACCAGCGCCCGTGTCGTCCGGTCGAGATCACCGTCGGCGGACAGCGGCCGTTCTGGTACATCGGCGCGGACGACGGGAGCGACTGACATGTCCGGCCATCCACGCCGCGGCCGACCCGGGCCGTTCCACCGCCGCCTGCTTCCCATCGTCGCCGTGCTGTGCGTCGTCATGACCACCGGGGCGTGCAACCCCCTCGACGTGCTACACTACCTCGCCGGCTGCAAGGACGGCTCATCGTCCTCGTCATCGGCCTCGTCGAGCACGGTGGCGTCCACCGCCAAGGGGGAATGGACGAAGCTCATCGGCAAGACCGAGGGCGAGATCAAACGCATGTGGCCCGACTACGTGACGCCATGCTCCGGCTACAACATCGTCTACGGAGGCAGCGGACTGCAATGCACCTGGTGGGCGTGCATGCGCCAACGCGCGCTCGGCCACGACCTCGGCCAGGGCTCCTGGGGCGACGGCGGCATGTGGGGAGCGTCCGCCAAGGCCCACGGCTGGAAGCAGGGGGCCAAGGCCGGCGGCATCGTCTCCTGGACGCCAGGCGCGGCCGTCAGTTACATCGGTTCGGGCGGCTCATGGACCGCCGACGGCGGGTACGGGCACGTCGCGGTCGTCGAACAGGTCGACGGCGACAGCGTGCATATCAGCGAGGGAGGCAGCGGCTTCAAAAACGCCAACGGCGTGGTGTCCATCCATTCCGGCGTCATCAGCGCCAAAAGCCCCGGCGCGACCTTCTGGTATCCCGACGGCAACACCACCGCCGCGAGCAAGCCGTCCGACGGCATCTCATCGTCCTCGCAGGGCTCGTCCGCGACGTCGACGAAATGGACGTGCTCGGCCTCCTCGTCGGACGATTCGGACACGGGAACGGTGAACGTGAAGTACAGCGGGAACGGCTACCACGCCAGCCCCGAGGACGCGAAGGGCATCGCCAAGCAGATGATCGCCAGCGGCTACAAGGAATGGGACAACGACAACGACTGGCAGGCGCTCGTGTGGATCTGGCAGCACGAGTCCGGCTGGCAGTGGAACGCCACGAACCCCACGTCGGGCGCGTACGGCATCCCGCAGTCCTATCCCGCGTCGAAGCTCGCGGCCGCCGGAAGCGACTGGAAGGACAACGCGGCGACCCAGATCAAATGGGGGCTGCAATACATCAAGCAGCGTTACGGCAGCCCGCACCAGGCCAAGGAGTTCTGGCTTCGCAACAACGCCTACTGACGCCCCGTGGGCGGATAAGCGGATAAGCATGTAAGCACTTGCTTATCCGCTTATCCCGTTCCTGTAGACATCGTGTCCCGTCCGCCCGACGCGCGGGACGGAGGATTGTGACGACACGGCCATCCACGACGTCTCCGGGCGGAGGTCCCGGCATGGAAGCCAAGGAAGGGGAATACGGCGATGGCGCAGAACTTTATAAACGGAATCCTGATTCCGGAGGACGGGGAGCCGCGGCGGGTGGCTCTTGAGACCGACGGGCGCGGGCTGATGGGAGACGCGCTGTCCAGACTGGTCGGCGGCTGCTTCGACACGTTGCCGATCGTGATACCGGGAGTCGACCTGTGGGTCAACGACGACGGCACGTCCGAATTCGGGCCGAACCGAGCCATCTACGCCACCCGGGCGATGGAGGAGAGGGGCTACCTCAGCCAGATCGACTACCGGCACGTCCCGGCCGAAGGCGAGCTGTACACGATACTGCACGGCCCGATCGTCGCGCTCGGCTTCGACCCGGACAGCGGCGCCAGCGTCTCCCTGACCGAGGAACAGGCCGAGACGGTCACCGAATACTTCACCGAGACATCGCCCGCCGGAAGCGGATTGCTGGAGAACCTTCGTCTTCGTCTCGGCCTGCCATCGTTCGCCGCCGACCCGACGGACACGTCCGACCCGACCGGCATCGCCACGTCGTCCGACGTGGTCACGCCATCCATGAAAGGACTGTGAGCATGAGCGAAGAGATGAAAGGCACCACCAGATACCTCGACGCGACGGTCATGGAATACGCTCTGCTCGACCACGCCCGGCTGCGCACCCCGTACGGCACGCAGGACGACGTCCGCGCGTACGCGGCCGGCGGCGAGAAGGCGGCCCTGCACGACCTCGCGCTGGCATTGGCCGACATGGCGTCCCGGACCGGAATATCGTGGACCACCGCGTCGGACACGGCCCCCACGTTCCGCGACGGAGGGACGGAGGCTTACGTGGAGCTTAGGCGCGACCAGCCGAACGGCCACTACTCCCACCTCGACGCGGAAGCGTACCTCTGCACCGCGGACGGGCCGCGATGCATCGCGCGGCTCAACCTCACCGAACCCGGAGACATTCCGTCCACCGTCAGCGGGGCCGACGGCCTCGCGTCCAGGATCGCCGACCGGCTCAACCATCCGCAGTTCCCGAAGGCCGGCGCCTACGGGCCGACCGCCGGCCGCATGGGCGACTGGTACCGCGGCGTCGAGGAGCGGTTCGCGGCCATGAGCGAGGAGAACCGCCGGACCCGCGCCATCGAACCCGACGAGGAGGCGTACCACGTCGGCACGGGCATGTACGTGACCGCCGAACAGTTCGCCGACGTCCTGCCATCCCCCCTGCTTGCGAACCGGTTCGTGATCATGTCGTTCGGATACGACGCGGACCAGGCGAGCCTGCACTGGAACGACATGGACTACTGGAGCGACGAGGCCGCGGAGACCGCGATCACGGACGGCGACGAGGACGGCTGCTACTGGACCGGCTGCATGTGGGACGAGGACGACTATCCGGACCGGTTGGAGACGCCCGGCATGGAGGAGTCCGCCAGTCCCGGCGGCAAAACCATCTAGGAACCAGACGGATAAGCATGCACGTACGTGCTTATCCGCTTATCCCGTTCCTGTAGACATCGTGCCCCACCGCGCCGTCCCGGCCGACGGACGCTGGAACCGGCCGGCCGCGCATGCGGACGGCCACGATCCGACGGATGGAGGAATGATGGTTTGGATCAACAAGGACACCGGCGTCGTGCTCAGCAAGGACGGGCACACCCTTTTCGTGGACCTCGTCGCCGAGGACGAGGTGTCTTTCGTCAAATAAATCTGCGTGTCGTCACCAGCTAATCTGAACACCGTCGGCGTTCAAAATGGACACCATCACCAGCGGCCGGGTTGGTTCCGCTCTTTTCGTTTATTTCATCAGGGAGTGGCTGTTGCGGTATGACTCGCCACGGAACCTGACGATCCTTCCGTGGTGCACGATGCGGTCGATGACCGCGGCGGCCATGTCGCCGTCTCCGAACACCTCGCCCCACCGTCCGAACTCCAGGTTCGTGGTGAACACCACGCTCCGCTTCTCGTAGGAATCCGCGACGACCTGGAACAGGAGCCTGGCCCCGTCGATGTCGATCGGCAGGTAGCCCAGCTCGTCGATGACCAGCAGCCTGGCGCGGCCTATCGCGCGCAGTTCCGCGTCGAGCCGGTTCTCGTCCCTCGCCCGCCGCAAACGCATCACCAGCGACGACGCGGTGAAGAACCTCACCGGCATGCCCCTCTCGCACGCCAGCATGCCCGTGGCGATCGCCATGTGCGTCTTGCCGCATCCCACGTCGCCGTAGAGCACGAGGTCCTCGGCCCGGTCCACGAAACCGAGGTCCATGAGCTGCTCGCGCCCCCAGTCGGCGGGGAACGACGCCATGCCCCAGTCGTATCCGTCGAAGCCCTTGACGCACGGGAATCCCGCGTTCCTGATCAGCCTGGCGCGCCTGGATTCCGTCCGGCTGGCGTTCTCGGCCCTGAACAGGTCGGCCAGCACGCCGAGCTGGCCGGGCGTGGCGCCCGCGACCACGGAACGCAGCACGCTCCTGGTCAACGGCAGCCCGCATGCGAGCTCCATGACCTCGTCCGGGGTGGACTTGCTCACGGTCCGCCCGCCCCTGCGTCCGCCCGCCGCGGCGTCCGTCGACTCACTCATCGCCGTCCTCCCTCATGAACCTGCTGTACGTGTCGAGCCTGGCCCTCGATTCGGGACCGTCGCCCTGCGCGATCCGCCTGGCCGTCTGGTCGATCGCGGCCCTGTCGGGCCTTCTGCCCGCGGCGACGATCTCGACGACGGCCATGACGGCCGCACGGAAGCCACTCACCACGGCCGCGTGGCGGATGTCGTCGACCAGCAGGCCGCGTTCGCGCGGCTGGATTGGCTACAATGTATTAGACAGTCCGATGAGGGACGAATGACATGAGATTG
>OHWK01000480.1_pt1 | contig 20317 bp, 22 predicted proteins | sample 1579761 | NCBI WGS metagenome assembly OHWK01 (sample SAMEA3882516, study PRJEB24775) | human gut metagenome | biome: human-associated habitat; feature: intestine environment; material: feces | place: Netherlands | collected 2009/2010 | reverse complement strand
GCTGCAGAAATGTACGCAGTCTAATCACTCGCTAAGAATCCCACGGTGTCCCCACCGTGGGAGAAGTCAATACCGATAGAATCGCGGAACGATTTTATCCCCGTCCCTATCAATAATCATAGCTGCAAAATCCTGCATATCGTTTGGAGTGAATTCTGCGGTGTATTCGAGCGTGCCGCCAGACTCCTCCGCAATATCGTTCATCGTCTGCAGGAACTTTACGAACTCCGGAATCTGTTCATGTTTCAGCGTGACGCCGGTGCAAATGGTGATGCAATCTTCATCCACATCGGCAACCTCATCGCCCTCTTCCCTGCCGAAGACGCTACGAACCGAGGCAATTGTTTCCTGTATCTTGTCGACCTGCTTGACGGTGAAGGTGTCCCCGGCATCCAGCTCCATCTCGAAGGTGTAGCAGAACCATGCGTCGATATCCTTGACTTCTTCCTCCGGTACATAGTCCGGGTTGTCGCATAGTTGTTTGCCGTCAAAGTAGAGCATCACCACATTGCTTTCCACATCGTAGTATTCCAAGCCGTGATACCGTACTGCCTCACAGCCGAATTCCTGCAGCGTATCCATCCAGAACGCCGAACCGTAAAAATTCTTATTGCTGAAGTAGCGAATCATATCATAGGACAAGAACACTTCGACATCCGCGTTCAAAATGATTTGCTCGATGGCTTTATGAATAGTTTCTGTGTGCTGCCAATCCTTATCCAGACCGGAAAGACCCACGCCGCCAGTCTTGTCGGAGACATCCAGAACAGATTCTCCGTCAATCTTGATAGTCAGTTCGTGCAGTGTCATGGACTCAATGCTTGCAGAGTCCAGAAACTGCTGCAGATAGTTGGCAAGGCAACCGCGAAGCGCGTCCGCATCGCCATTGTCTTTCTTGATGTTAATGCGTTCGATTGCTACCAATTCCGTACTCATGTTTTATTCTCCTTTTTACTTTTTGTAATATCGATTTCCGTTGCCTCTGAAAGAATTTTATTTCCTTCCATGTTTTTTTGTATGCTTGTTTATGTTTTTCAATTCTCTCGCTTTTTCGCATTCTATTCTATATCGTTCGTTTTGTAGTGCAGTAATTCGTTTGTCTTCTGCATCTGCTTCTTTTTTATCGGTTGTATGATAATATTTAAAACGATTGTAAACTCTACACGCCATTGCAGCAGCTATTGCAAAAATTTCAGCAAGAACCAAGAGTATAAAGAGGAGCCATTCTTCCTGCTCTGGAATATCATGGTGGATACGGTCTGGAGGGTATCCTAACATTAAGAACAACGCACCAAAAATAAAAAGTGGAGCGATAAATCTAGCGCGAGGACCAAGGAAAAATCCATCTGTGCCGCCCATTGCTCCTGATATACTGTTTGCAGCACCTGTTACGTTACCAACGGAGGCTTGTAAGGCTGCATTGGCAACTTGCGCAGCTTTTATATTTTTCTGCGTTTTTTTTGACATCTTCTTTGTATCTGTTGATGGGATGCAAACAGCAAAAGCAAGAAGACCAAAAATTCCCGGTAAACCGGCAAGTCTACCATACAACCAGTATTCATCAAATGCATAGCTGTTTCCGGAATAGCCTCCAATTTTATTACATCCTACTATGCAAAACGCGATGACGGTAAGATATGCAATGATATTAAGACCTACTAAAAGCATATATCTATGACGTAGTTTTCTCTGAATTTCATCAATTCGAATCTGGTCTGTTTCAATCATGACTTTTTACCTCCAAATGTATTGGTAATGTAATAGTTGATTTATGACTTCTACTATTTGTGCTACATTTAGCTGCTTGTATTCGTTTGATTTGTACCAAGATATCTTCCGGTTGCATTGATTTTATCTCCGCTGGAATAACACATACATCATCTTGGTAATTCTCGATTATAGAATGGCTTTTCATCTATTGTACACTTTAACTCCCAAATTAAAAACACTTCTATTGGTGTCGTAATGACCATCCGAATCCAAAATAGAAATACTTTTTAGAACATGCTTAATATTGATGGCAACACGATATGTTTCATTTCGATTCAATTCTGAAAACTCATATGTCGTAGTAAGTTGTGGCTCACCAATGTGTGGAAGATATCCCGGAATTTCATCATACTGAGACTTTTCTTTGTAGACAAATATCCCGTCGTAATTGTCTTCCAAATATTGTTGAGCAAAGGAAAGCTCTTGTTCAGATGTGATTGTATTGTTTGCTGTAATGGTGTTAAATATATCCCAAAGCCTGCACCCAGTTAATGTGAGCGCGAGTGCTATTGCAATCAAAGCAGAAAGACAGATGCTTTTTTCACGGTAAAAACCTCCTTATTTCCCTACGTTTGTTTTGGTTTTATTGTTCGCAGAACTTTTGTGCAGTTTCAGTTAGCAAGTTTATTGTATCTGCGGTATAGCCAAAATTAAAATAATTCATAGGAAGCGTCTTGCCTTCTTGCTTCCATTTTTCGCACAGAGCGATTTTGTCTTCTTGGATGAAACGGAATATATGAGGATACTTCACCACAGTTTTCTGCAGCGCATCTTCGCTGGTGTCGCTGAAAATATATCGATTTTCGGTATTTGCCATTTTTTGGACGATTTTTTGTAAATCGTCTGCGGAGAACGATTTCGTTCTGCAAGTATTAAGACAGTTGGCGAGTAACGTATCCGTATAGATTTTCAAACAGCACATGGTTGACACTCCCTACTTATTGGCTAAAAATAATTTATGGCTTTCACCGCCCTAGAGACGGTGTTGTTTTTTCTCTCTTTTGAGTTTTGATTTTTTCGTTACATTTATCGATGGCTTTTTGTACTTTATCATAGTCTTCTTGTAAAGGAGCTTGGTTCGCAAAAGCGCACATTTGAACAATACGGTATTTGTTTTTATTTATTCCAATTTCTATGGTATTACGTGTTCCATCCGGCTTTCTTTGTGACCAAATTGAGCATTTATCATCATTCACTTTGCTGATATATGTGGCAACACAATTGTGCTGGAAAATTCCTTCCATAACCATCTGTCTTGTTGTTGTCAACCTGACACAATCTTCCGGCAGTTTCAGATTTTTGAATTTAGAGCCTTTTTTGATTTTCATTTTCTCGGTTGTTGCATATGTGCCAACCGGGATTATATTATCATGCCATTCTCTGATTTTCTTAACGGACGTGAATGAGACAGGAATGAGTTTTCGTTTATCATTGCTCATTGTGATAGCATCTTCAATACTATCTAAAATAAATGGATTTTTTGCTTTTTCATCTTTTGGAAGAGTATCGTAAATATATTGTGCAAGAGGTTTTACTAAGTCGTTCTTAGCTCGTCCAATGGAAATATATTCGGGGTTAAATCCGAATAATTTTTGTAATTCTTCTGGTTTTACTATGCGAGATACTCGTGCTAAGAAAATACCATATCCAATAGGCTCCTTGTTGTTCCGCTTAAATGCTTTGTCTTCTCCGTAATATTTTGCAATGAGCTCTCTTCTGGAATGCGACTCATTGATTACAGAAAGAGGTATAGCACTGTATGCAGACTGTTCGGTATAGTCCTTTGCCAAATCATTCCAGAGCGGATTCGTCTCACCAAAGAAAAGCATGATGAAGTACACGACACTCTCGAATAGCCCGCTATACGTGTGAACGGAGAACAAGTCTTTCATTGTACAGGGCCAGTGCTTCGTTCCTTTCGCAACGAAATTCATAGAAAGCAATGGCTTGAATTCTTTTGGCTTAATACGTGGTGTAGAATGACCATATAAAATGCCTTCTTTGCTGAAAGAAAAGCCCCTTATACGTTTTTCGCTTTTTATAAATGTATCCAGTTTATATTCGATTCCATATTCGTATGCGATTTTATCTGCAATGAAAAAACCAATGTAGAGAGACTGTGCGTTTTGGCTGTAATTGATAATTACATGGTCTATTATGCAGCTTATCATTACACTTCTTGACTCTGTTTTGCTAAGTAGTTGTTTTACCTCTTCTTCACAGTTCCAAATGTCTTTATTTATTGACCGAGTAATTTGGAGGGTAACGTCGCTCTCGAAAATCTTGTCGTTTTTATTTTTGGCTAATGGAATGAGATGTTCTTTTAAATACCTAAACAGCTCTAACGCTGCGTTCTGTTCCATTTGTTCTATGTTCACACCCATTTACTCCTTGATATACTCCTCGCACACCTGCAGTGGAAACGACGCATACTTACTATCACCCGTAATTTCAACAAGGAACTCACGGAGCTGCGTCTGCAATTTCTCTTCTGTCATGGCTGCCAATGTTTCATTGTGTTCTTTTGGAGGCCAAAGCACATCACAGAAAATCATTGCGTTTCCGTCATAGTCATGTGTGCTAAAGAAACTGTTGAGAGGGTATCCGTAGCTTTTTTCGAAGATGTAATGCAATGCGTCTGAGTAAATTTGCGATGACTCATCTGCGCAGCAGCCTGTGTTATTAACTTCTCGATGAAATGACCAAGCATCTTGCGTTATTACCATCCACTTCTTGTACAAAGGCCATGTTTCATAGCCGTCTAATTCCTCATCGCGGATGTCATGTAGCTTCAGCTTCAGCGCTTCATCTTTGGTAGGAGTATGCTTTGCGATGAAGTCTTCGTTGTAATGGATTTTATCCACATCGCCAAGGCAAATACCCTTGCCAATACGATTCACATGATACCAGCCCATGAGTAGCCTCCGTTCCTTTTTGTGTTTCGATTTTTAAGATGTAGTTTTGAGTACCTAAAACTGTAACTCGTTTTTTGCTTTTGTGCGTATTTGGGATAGTCTAAGAAATGAATTACACCTGTGTCTCACCTTCGAGAATTCGTTCGTATTCTATTGTGGACTTATAGCTGGCAATGACTAAATTACGCATATCGCGTTCGTATTCTTCCTTTGGATACCAATTTTCATCGTAGTCATCGCCAAGAACTTCCCGCGCCAATTCATCAATACTATGAAAAGTTTTTGACTCCTCTCCATTTTCGAGACGCTTTTTGACATCATCTGTTTCTTGTTTTATTCTTTCAGCTTCTCTTTCCATGTCTTCTGGATTAAGACCGAAAAAGGTCATTTCCCAAAGGACGCAGGCTAAGCAATGCTCAAGACCGTATCTTGCAATACTGATTTCTGCTAATTTCCATCCAAGAATTTCTTCCCATTTACAAAATTCAATGGCATATGCCTGCGGAACTTTGATTGATATGCAAGCATCTAAAATATCGTTTCTATCCATGAATGTCAGCGTTTCGTCACTGATGTATTCGGAAATGGACTGGTTTTTCAAGTGACGTTTTTTCCATAAAGCAAAATCTTTTGCTTCTACACAAAAAACATCATCTCCGGTATCTTCAAATGATTTGCAAACAATGAGAAGGTCTTGCCGATTCGATTCTATTGGTTGAGTCTTTTTTATGCGTTTTATCGCAGTTAGAACCTCTGTTTCTATAGAATGAAAGCAGTCGCTTTTACCGTCGTCTTTATCTTGCTTTTGATGAAGCAAGCTGAATTCACGAGCAAGTGTATCTATATTGCAATTAAGGAAAGCTTCTTTCGTGTTTTTAAACATACTGTTGTTGCCTTTCTGAAAAAGTAAATTGATTAGCAGTTATTCGCCAGAGTCTTCTGTTGCCCGCTATCCGCCTACGTGGAGGCTACTGCGTTTTGGATAGCTGCGCGGGAAAACCCGCGCATTTCAGTTACATTTCTGCATTAAACAGGTTGCGCAGCTTGTATGTAATGTCTTCGCTGTTGCCAACGATGGATGCAGCTTCATTGATAGAAGCAAGCTCCGATAAGCTGTCTGCAGCATAGTTGTAACTGATTGTGTAAATAGGAATGTTCATTCCCGCGATAATGTCTTTGGTTTCAGAGAATCGGCATCCCGTATTACTGTCACCGTCTGTTAATACAAAGATGATAGGCGTGCAGTTTCCACCAAGTTCTTGAGATTTCTGGTAGATGCGGTCCATAGCAACACAAAGACCATTGTACATTGCTGTGTTTCCGCTTGCATCAAGGGAATTTACTGCGCCTTTGTAAAGTGTCTTTTGGTTCAAGGAAAACTTGTCGATAGGGAGATATTCACGAACTTCTGAATCGAAACCAATGATGCCAATATAATTGTCATCGTTGATGTACTGAATCGTGTTAATCATCGCTGTTTTTAATGCGTTGATTGGTTCGCCACGCATAGAGCCGGAAGTGTCTACAACAAACTCAGCAACAATAGGAATGCCGGAATCTTTCTCTTCTTTCCAAACGCTCTGAGCCTGTGCGATAGTGTTTCCGTCGTACTCTTTCCCCGCGTAGGTGTAATCATCCATGCCATTAAAGCCATCTTTTGTTGCTACGGCTTTGTTTTGCTCACAGAAAGAAACGAATGCGGTGATAACCTCTTTCTTGTCAGCGGAAATACTTCCTACAGAATATAGAGGATTATCGTGGCGTACACCAAATGGAATATATTCGTAGTTTCTTTGTAAGGTTGGGTCATTCTGGTAAGACTGAAACTCCATTACAAGTCCATCGACAACACCTTTGTCTGCAGACTGAACCATCTGTTGAGTTGTGAACGAAACCAGTGGGACATTTGCTTGAAACTTTTGAAAGCTCTCTACTGCCGTTGCATCTACAATGTTGTCGCTTCCACTGTTTGCCAATGCGGAAAGCAAGAAATTAAGACCTGTTGCACTTGTATATGGGTTTGAGTAACCCATCATCATTTTTCCGTCAATTGTCGCGTTCAAAACAGAATTCACAGATGCTTCGCCATAATCTGTACGCAACATATCTGCCGTGTTCTTTGATACGAGGATTCCAGCGACATTTCCGGCGAGACGCGGTGTTTCAACCGTTAATTCAACGCCTTCATTTTTTACAAGCTCGCCAAAAAGTGTGTTGGACGGGGTATAACATTCTGGCTGATATTTTCCTGTGGAAATGTACTCAGCCGCTGTACCGGAAGGAATGGAACGCAAAGAAACACTCATGGTTTTATCGCCTGTTGTTTTATTGCGCTGATTATTAAACTTCTTTGCCATTTCCGTAAGAAATGAGTCTGAGCCAGATTCTGCCGCCTTTTCACCAGAAGAAAAAATTTCGATATTCACATCTCCTGTTCCTTCTACTACAAACGGATAGGATGACTCGATATCTGGCAGTTCATCTTTTGCATCCAAAAACTCTGACACATCCAACTGCTGTGGTGTGACAGTTACTTCTTGTACTCCGATTCGCTTCATTTTGCTGCTCAGGTCAGCATACGCTTGTTCTGTTGTCATCGTACTTGTACTTACATTTGAGTCTCGTAAGACCGTTTGTGAGAAAACTACCAGAACCACTCCAACAACAGCAATTGTTGCGACTATTGGAAAAATGCTTTTCTTTGACATGTTAATTACCTCCAGTCAATGTGTCGTACCGTTTCAGTGCTTCTTTGCTGATTTCTTCGTCTTGTTTAATATCTTCCTCCGTTTTACTGATGACGGTATCGAGCTTTGTCATAGCAAGAACAACATCGGTATCCCACGGATTTTGTGCCGAGCGCTGATTCAGTGCATACGCAAGAGAATCAAGACGCAGGATGAGCCGTTCGTTATCGTAAACCACTTTGTTGACTGTGCTTACGATACCATCGTAAATTTCTTTTTTCTTTTTAGCTTCCTCTTTATCTCCAAATGAAATGGAACCACGGCAGAAAGCGTTATATTCCGTTTCATCAAACATCAAAGCGGAACGAATGGCATCATCCAATCTGTCATAAAATATTCTTTCTGCAGAGGCAAGCAATGTCAAACATTTCGCCTGCTCGCCAGATGTTTTACTATCTTGTGTCATGCTGTAGGCTACTGCCATTTTTTGCCCAAAGCGTCGCACTTGATATAGCATTTGGTCTGCTTGTTCAGAAAAGACACTTTTTGTCATTACGGAGGATTTGATTTTTTCCGTATATAGTTCCTCTTTGTTTGTTGGCTGTTCTATCGTTGATTTGTTCTGTGCTTCTCGATTTTTTGAAATTCTACGATATGCGATATAGGCGCACATGAGCAGAAATATAACAGGAGTACAATACTTGGCTAACAGCACAAAGAACAGAGATGTGCCGTGCATGTACTCGATGGCATAATAAGTATTGATGTACGCCTCGACCATGTAAACGATAGCTGCTGCTACAATAAGTAGACTCACACTGAGCATTAAGTTCACCTCAATTCCGCTTTTTACGTGCAACATTTTTCTATGGCTTTTGTTCAATTTTTCGGGTATTTACTTTTTGCATGTGCGTTTTATCCATCAATCTTGATTCCGCTCAAACACATTGGTGCTGAACCCGAACCAATATATCCATCAACAATGCTGCTTGCATCGATGTTGGAAATGTACGACTCGTCTGCATCTGGAAAGACGTAGATAGTAGTTACGGATGTTTCTTGATGATTTTCTTTGCCATCGAACTGGTCATAGCATTCTGCTGCAAGCGTATAACCATCGCAATCCCAAACCAGCCAATAATCCTTAGCTTCCCCTACATCCTCATAAGTTGCGGCTTTCAATTCATCAAAAGATGCAAATGCTTTACCGCCAAAAGAGGTTGTCTTCCAGTACAATCCGGACGGATTGCCAAGATGCTCATAAAGCGCTTCAAACTTTTCTTTTGCAGAACTACCATATTCCGGAAACCAGTCAAAGTCATAGACATTGATGCGGCTGTAATACAGGCCCTTGTTAAACGCCTCATCAAACGTCATGTTTTCTTCTTTAGCAGCGTCTTCATCCAGCATCATGGTATATGAACCATCGGTGGCGTATGAGCCGATTTGATAGTAAACACCATTTTCTCCGGCAACACAATAATCCTGAATATTGCGGTCAGGCTCTTTTTCTGAATCGTATTCGTCGTGAACTTCCTTGATGCTATACCCTTCGTCTTCCCGATTGAGAGCAATATACCCATTGATAGGAAGTGACTTGAGTTCATCTGGTGATACACTTACCTCGTTATTGTTTCCGTCTTTCCATAGAGCTAATTCATTTGTCCAGTTTGTGTTGTTAAGAGGATTTTCTCCAAATGGAACGCCACTGTTTGGGTCTTCCGTAACAGACGGAGTCACTGTTCCTTCCGACCATTCCGGTAGATTGTCGAGTAGTGACCATTGTTCTTCTGTGTCTTTTTCTACTATTGTACTAGCAGATGATACGCTGCTTGTGTTTGATTTCGCTTCTGAACTTTCTGTTGCCTGTGAAGTACAGCCAGATAACGCAACAATAGCGATAGATGCAAATGCGACGGCTTTTAAATCCTTATTTTTCACGGTAAGAAACTCCTTTATGTTCAACTTTTTTATATTTGCATTATACCTACACACAGAAAAAGACGCTCACACTTATGTTCTGGCAAAACATAATGTGAGCGCCGTTCCTGTTTTGGCAAATACCCCTGTTTTTACATAGTTCGATTCAGGTAAGATTTGTTGATGGCAACCAACAGCTCTTCGATTTTCTGCATATTAGGTTTTGCAGGAAGAACGGACTCTTTTACAGCCTTTTGGAATCGTGTTTCGAAGGAATCAACCATATCAAAAAATGCAGGCTCGTATGTCCCGTCTTCACGCATGTACTTACCATTACGAATGGCTAGTAGTTCTTCGTGTTCTTTGTCTCTACGAGTGATGATTTTTCCCTGCTCCAAAATGTCAAATGCAGTATAGTACAATCTTACAATGTGCATTGCATGTTTGTTGATATGGACTGCATCTTTCAATGCTTTTGGATTCTGTGGCTTTTCATACTGTTCAATAGTCGTGCAAAGTCCCTTAAGCATGGATTTGAGCGAAGTTACTGGATAGTTACTCATGTTTCCGGAAATCAAAAGAGGATGCTTGCCATCTTCATCTTCATCCTCGCTGATGCTGAGACTGAAATCATCCAATTTATTTTGTGCGGATAAAACATGCTCCAGACTTCGTTTTTCAAATTTATTTTTGAGCCATTCCGGAGAGTTTCCGTTGCGAAGCAATCCCATCTGAAGGCGGCGAAGCTGGTCGTTTGCAAATCCGCCATAACTGCAGGCAACACGCTTAGAAAGGAACAACTCCTTGTTATCAAGGAGCATTTTACCTTCCGGTGTCATATTCACGTATAGCTCTGGGTCATTCCCAAGTAGTTCAATGATATTTGGATTACATTGGACAAGCATACTTACGAACTTGCCAATCGCAAAGATGACGGTATCCGTTTTATTGTCGATGACTTGTTCAAAATGATTGAATCCTAAGATATCAGGAGAACCAGCTACACCGCGCACATCCACGTCGGAGTTTGTGGCGTTTGTACCGTAGGCGTTGCTTCCGCCCAGAGTCAGGAACAGGATGTTTTTGCCGAGGTGCTTATTGGTACGAAGAAAATCGTAGTCTTGCCCATGCAGGAGAGTCTGAAACTCAGTGGTTGTCATGTATGAATTCACCTCAATTCAACGCATTCTTTCTCAACACGGTGCCATTTATCGGTGCTTGCATCGTATTCCAGCACGTCTTTTCCGACCATCTCCCCGTTTTCGACGTACTCTAAAATGTGTCGAACTCGCATTGGCGGATTGTCGTTTTTTGCATGCCACAACGCGATATCCTTGTTGTCGATGACAAATGCAGGTTTATAGCTGACAAAGGGGCTACCGAGAGGCTGCGTTTGCCGACTTGCCTCGTAGTACGATTTCACATAGCCGTCACGAGAAGTATTGCGAATAGCACGAGCGCTTTCTTTGTCGCCTTGCTCGTCCAAGGTTTGTGCAATTTCATCCACACACCGACAAAAATGCGTTGGGTCTTGACTGTATTTGGCAAAAATCAGTTTTCTGATTAACCGCATTGTGTCTTGCTGCGTCACAAGCATGCTCCTTTCACTTTTCTGTCGAAACCAAAAAAATTTTCTTAGAGAAAGTTCCCTTGGCACAGTTGAAGTAGAACAAGTGGTTTTTGTTTCCATCGTTTGTTGCTTGGATTCCGAGAGCAGCAGCCTTACTACTGTCATAGTAGATGGCATCGCGGCTGTCGTAGTCTGTTCCCTCTTCACCTTCAAATTTCACTTCAAACCCTTTTAGAGTTTTTGGAGTGTAGATGTCCAGATGTGGATACATCCAATCAGAATATGTGTGGTTCTTCGTATTAGAAGCAATGGCACTTACGCTTTGTGTTGTTGTGCTATTGATGGTATTGGTATCCGCATATGTGTTGACACCCATGTGATGCAGATAAATTGAATAGGTGGTTGTCAAACCGCCCTTTCCACTCTCTGCATCGATTTTGTGTTCACCGGACGAAGTATAATAGGTTGCACTGGCTACGCATCTGAAATAGTAAGATGTAAAGTCTTCTGAATTATAGACACTCAACGGGACATTGGTTATTGTCATCGTTGATTTGATAGCATAGCAACCAGCATATTCTGCTTTGTAGTATTTGCTTCCCGGCTGAAGCTGTCCCAAATCTTCGTTTTTGACACTTATTGATGTCGATGTACTGAACTTTGAGTGAGCTGAGTCGTTTGTCCATGCTCTCCAGTTGCCATCGAGATACGTACTGTACTGCCAGCTTGGGTTAATGTTAGTCATAACCTGCGGGTCTGGCTGATAATATACGATGGCAGTATAACCAACAGTATCGGTAGCAATAGCTCCTTTATCACCCGTTGAATTATTACCAGTCAAAATAACTTCCTGACCGTATTCATCGTTCAGAATCTTATCTGGATGATTTTTGCTAACATCTTCTGTTGCAGCCTTCTGCAAATCAATGTTCATCGCAGGAGAAATTCCATCCAAACGAATCAGGACACGTCCGTCGACATAGAATGGAGCACTTGCTGTTTTGTCATAGCGACTGTTTCCGCCCTGTTCATACTTCGCATCTGTAATGGCAATGTTTTTTCCGTTGTATTGGATGGAGGTGTTTACGAAACCGGAACCACCGCCACCATTGTGGGCGTAGTCGCCGCCGCCGCCGAACCAGCCGCCGCCACCAGCGCCTGAACAGGATATACCATTTGCACCGTAGAAGAATGAACCGTAGTTACGTGCCTGTCCATCTTCATACAAATATGTGATAGGGTCAGTATGAACCTGAAGACCAGTTGCGACATCAATGTATTTTGTAGCGGGGTCATAAAGTTCACCAAGGATTGTATAGTGATAACCGTAACCTGCTCGCGTCTGTGTTGCATCATATACATTTGCAGCGGAGCGTTCAGCATATGTCAATTTACGGCCATTTGTTGGAGTAGTGCCACCAACAGTTGCATCAAAGGTGAATTTTCCACGTGCAAGACCATCAGCATAATAACCTGCATTGGTAACACCGCCACCTTTAATACCACCGCCAGAACCACCGCCACCAGTAGTTTCACCAGCACCGCCACCGCCACCAGCTAACAGGATAACGTGCTTCTTAGCGACCTCTGCCGCAGCATCATTCTGTTTTTTCTCGGCATCTGAGTAATCATGAGCAGCTTCTCCTGCTTTATCCATCGTCCAATTGTCAATGGTGACGTAAGTTGCACCGCCGCCACGTCCAAATACGTGGTACTTTTCTCTCTGACCGAGTTCTTCAAGTGGAATCCAAGAACGGTCCCATGTTGTTTGTCCACCGCCGCCACCAAAGGTTCTCTCGGTAGACCACTTGCCTCCTGCTTGACCGAGATACATATAGATGGTTTGACCTTTTTCAAGGTGGATTTTTCCCTCAGACATACCACCACGTCCGGGGTTGCCATAACCATCATATTTGTTCAGACCTGTACCACCGTTTGCACCATACGCTGTGATGACATAATCTCCTGTATATGGAGCGGTAAATGTCTGAGTAAGACCGTGCTTACTTGTAAATTCGAGTCCCTCGAACACCAAATCCTGTTGTGTGTAATTTGGATAATCTGTCGGGTCAAGAGATATCGTTGCAATACCGTCGTTTTCGGAAGCGCTATTATACGCATCTGCGTTATCAACGAGGTCAGCATCTACCTCTTCGTTTGATTCGTAAACAGCAGTCAATGTATAGGCATCGACACCGTCTTCGAATGTCAGTGTATCCGTATCTTCGTTATACGAACCACCGGATACATCCCATCTTACGAAGTGGGCATTTTCATCCAAAGACAGTGCATCGGGCACAACGACAGAACCCTTATCCGTTACATGTACAGTAAGGGTGTCATCATTATCTTCGTAGCTGAGTCCGCTATCCGCATCACCGTCAAGACCGAGCGCTGTAAGAGTCGCTTCATCCCCATCGGCATGAGCAGTAAGTGTATCCTCGTTGGCTGTATCCAGCCAGAGGTCTTCAAACTTACCGCCATTACGGTTAATGGTCAGTGTCACAGACTCATGTGGAGTTGCTTCTTCTGCGTCGCTTGTATCATCGGCAGTCTGTACGGTATCCTGCTGCTCACCAGTTTCCTCTGAATCTGATACTGTGTCCTCGGAGCCAGAATCCTCAGAATCAGCATCAACGGTATCGGATACTGTTGAATTTGCTTCGGATGCTGCCTTTGATTCCTCAGAAGATGGTACTTCTTCTGCGGAACTTGACGAATCGGATGCTGGTGTATTGTCATCCGTAGATGACGCATCCGAAGATGCTGCGGTATCGTTACTGGTTTTACTATCAGTGACATCTACCGCCTCACCCGGATTTACTTGTGCATCGGGACTTTCTGTTGCTGTAGAAATTGTTGACGATGTATCATCGTCTGCATACGTCAATACTGGCGAAGCACATTGTGCTGCCATTACGCCTGCAATTACAGCACTCGCTATCCGATGCCACGTTTTCTTTCGCATTGCGCTTTCCCCTTTCATCTAGCGATTCTTTGAAATTTGTCTTCACAAATTTAGGTGTATTATACCTACTTATGGTCAGTCTTGTAGTCAGCCTTGCACAAAATAAAAAGAGCCGCCCACCAAACGGTGAGCGGCTACTTATTACATTGTCATTCTGAAAACAGCATAGACGTTATGGTAGTGTCTACCGCCATATACGTCTTTTTCTCCTGCGTAATATTCCGGCGCATCCGAAAAACACTCCTTAATATCACTATCGGTAATGGCAGCAGCTTCTCCTTTGGGACATTCCTCCGCATCGGTTTCAAGTGCTTTGTTTGCTGCTGCTTTTGCTGCATCAACCGTGTCATAGAGTTTTGGCATGACATAGCACAAGCCACTGTCTCCAACGTCTTCGTCTGATGTGTGCTGGACAACAACATATCGCGCATTATCCATTTTTCTTCTCCTCTTGCAGAAGCTCTTTTGCGTGTTTGATGACTGCATCATCTACGGGTTTGCCGTTTTGATTGATGGCAATAAACACTTCCAGAACCTCTTTTTCCGTTGTTGATTCAGGCAATTCCAACACGCTTGTCATGGCTGACTTCAGCCAGTTCTTGTCTTCCTGCGGCAAATCGTTGTATGTATACCCATGGTACACAAAACGATTTTCATAGAATGCCGTGAGAGTCAGCAATCGCTGTTTTCCATCAACAACCTCATAGAGACAGTTTTTCGCCAGCGACTCATCGTAAGGTACACGACGGAGCACAAACTTTCCAATTGAACGACCAGCAAAAATACTGTCAAGGAGTTTTGCTCTATCGGTATCATCCCAAACAGAACCTCTCTGGTAATCCGGGTCAAAATCGATACCGAAACTGTAATGCATATGAATCAGCGATTCGATACTGCGGTTGCTGAACGAACACCTTACAAGCGGCGAGTCCTTTTGAGCGAAAACAGCTTCGCGTCGTGCAATTACTGGGCGAACACTCGTCCAAGCCCAATAACCGTAGTCCTGCATTTCGTTTCCGCTTCGGATGCAGTAATAACGTCCGTTGTCACACACCTCATCAACAATGCAGTTGCGAAGGTTGCCAACAGCTACAGCATCGCCAACAGAAAATTTATAACTCGGTTCACCTGCGTGTTCAGCTTCTCGAATTGCAAAATCAAAGGATGCGGATTTTTTTGCTTTTTCCTTTGGACTTAACTCTTCAACGATTTTCTTTTTTCGAGGCATTAGATATCACTCCTTTTTTGTATCAGCAAGACGTTCTGCAGCAGTAACCTCATCGCAAAAGCACAGCAATTCACGACCCGGCATATATCCATCCGTCCCATCACTATACTTGTAATCGATACGCCCATAACGGTCACGCTTTGCCAGTTTGTCAAAGGCTTCACGCAACGTGATTTTTCCGTCGTTAATGGCGCTCGTTACCATGTCGTTGAGTTTGTCACTCATAACAACAGCAACCGGGTCTGGATACATCATATAGTTTGCGTATTCCTTGAAATCATTTACGTCGATGAAGTAGTTTTCTTCAATTTCGCAATGAAGCGGCGTATTAAGTTTAACCAATTTTGTCCTCACTTTCTTATTTGTTAAATTGCCAAATTTCAATATTAGAATTCCAAGTGTGTGCAGAGTCTGTAATAATGTTCAACACTTTATCCCAGTCCCCTCCGGCAAGACCGCATCCCATTCGGTATGGAATGCGAATCGTGCAATGAGGCATATCCTTCATCAACTGAAAAATTGCGCACGCTAAAGCCACATAGTTCGTCTGTCGCTTTTCTGTACCATAGGATAACTGACCGAAGATGTTTGCAACATAAAGATGCGGCCCAACCTTTACCATGTGGTAAGTGCCAAGCATATCCTTTGTGCATCTCTTACGGTACTCATTATATACGTTCGGCCACTTTCGACGGATTTGCGCCGCAAGACCTGCACCCATAACGCCCATGCAATTTACCTGCTGACAGATGATGGTATCGTGCGAGTTGTTTTCAGGCAATGTGGTAATATCGCCGCGTAAGCATTTAAGGTCCATTTTTTCTCCTTACTTTGAAAATTTCAGCTTGATTTCGTCTTTCCCCCAGAACGGATTTTCCCAAATGACTTTACCTCGGCTAGAAATGTTTCTAACCAATGTCATGGGAATATCATAACAATGCTCTCGGTCTTGAGCAAAACGTGCGAGGAAAATTTCTACACCATATTTTACGGCTTTTGATTGGATAACATCTGTATCCAAGCGGCATTCCGAAAGAGTCATGTAATTTGGAATTTTATCCGCTGGATACTGAAAGTCGGTCTTTTCGGTTTTACTTGCGTCTTCTGGGCTCGGAACTTCGATGTTCACGTGAACATTTTTTATGCCAACGATGGCTTTGCACATATCTTTGAACACATGTTCCCAACAAGACACATCATTTTCCATTTCCGCAAGGTACATGTTTGTCAGAGATTCGATAACAACATGCTCTCGTCCATCTCCATCCCGATAGGAACGAGGCTCTCGACCAAGACGGTTGGTTTCTTTTTTTGACCATGTATCCATGATATCCATCGTTCTTGCAGCCCATCCATCCGGGTTACTCAGATAATCAATGATAACAGAATCATCAAGATACCAATCGGCTTTGATTTCTTCCTCCAGCGATTTGCGTTCTGCCCCAAGAGCATAACAGTTTGATGCGGTTATATAAGCTGTCTTGTTGTAATAATTGCTTTCCGCATCTTCCTTTGTGATAGGGGTTGTCGATACCAGATAATTTGCAAGAACTTTCGTCATCTCCGTTTCGATTTCATCTTTTGATAGGACTTTCTGATTTTCGCTGCAAAAATCACTGATATCGTGGATATAGTAATAGATGTCTTTACCATCAACGACGATACAGCATAATTCCATGTTTGCACATGTGTTGAATGGCATACCAACGGCAGTATCATCGTCATATACACGCTGATAATACAACGCATCTACGTGATGCTTTCTGTTGGCGATAGGGTATTTTACGAAACGAAAGCCTTTCCTCAGTCGTTTACCGTAACGTTCTGTTGTAGTGTACCCTTCCAATGCGTTTCTTGATGTGTCAGACAAAAAATCGTTAAACATTTTGGCATTGATTTCCGTGGTAACGTTGATTGACATTTTCTTTTCCTTTCTGCCCGTTTACGGGTTTTGTTATAAGTTTCCGTCTTTTGTGACGGTTTGCATCACACAAACAAAAAAACAGTCTTTACGATTTCTCATAAAGACTGCTTTTCGATGCAGGTTATCTCAACAGTTAAAATTTAATTTTGCTTGTGCTAAGATATTATACCCACATCTGTCACACCCCGTGCGGGGTGCGACCATGGACGCAGCAGCTTGCCCGCGCTGCTATTGGATTTCAATCTTTCAATCTAACGCACCCCATGCGGGGTGCAAGCGGGACGTTGGGTTGCCAAAATTATTTCAATCTAACGCACCCCGTGCGGGGTGCAAGAAGCCTATATAGCGACTTGCCCAACATTATGGCCTGTTTCAATCAACGCACCCCATACGGGGTGTAAATTACAAGCTGGTCGCCAACATTGGAGATGTATGCATTTCAATCTAACGCACCCCGTGCGGGGCGCGATGTCTAATGTTGTCGCGTTTCACGACGACATTAGATTTTCAATCTAACGCACCCCGTGCGGGGCGCGATGGCAAAACTATACAATCTAAATATGCCTTAGTAGCACATAGGATGTATGGTTTTGCTAATTATGTGCTTTACACATTAAAGCACTCACCTACTTACTGCATTGGAATCACCTTCTAACTTTTGATGATTTCTGGTGCGAAGTTCCCAGCAATTTTGTGTTTATTTAAGGTTCGCACTATTGTGATGGTTTTATTATAGCATATATTGTATTACTCCGCATCCGCTTTGCTTCTGCATTTTATTGTCAGCATGGTCGCATCGCTTTTTTCAACTTTGATTTTTGTACATTGACTATCGTTACCAATTTGTCGGACTAAATAAGCTGCAAGAATTTTTGAATAGATATTACAAGAGATTATGCGATTCTTGTCTTTTGCCGAAAATATTTTTTTGACTTTGAACTTGTTTTGTACAAAAGATGTGTCAGTTTGTCTATTCAAAAATCTGAAACCAACATATTTTGTACCAGAATCATCCACTTTTTCTAAGACAAACAAGTTGTCGTAAAATAGCAATTCGTTAATTAGAGCACAAGCATTTACATTGAAGGTCAATCTTCCTCGTTGAGCGTCAATATAAAGTCGCGGTGTTCCTCTATGCTGTGGTACTTTTTCTGGAAACGAAACTTCTTTCCACATATTGAAGGTATCTGTTTCTAACATGTTGTTCTCCTTTTTAAATTATTTCTGATTTTTCACCAATAGAAAGTTGCTGATAGCTGTTAACGATGTCTGCCATTCGCGGATAACTATCAAGTGCATTTTCAAGTGTTACGTGTGTTCGACGATGTTCTTTTGTACGAATATAGGCTTTTTCTAAATCGAATAGCAGGAGATGTTCATCGCCATATCGAATTGCAGGTACTACGTATGTCGCTTTTTTATCCCAGCCGAAAAATTGCCGAAGGCTTTGGCTCAAGATTTTGTTTCCGATGCATATAGGTGGCTTGGAAATCAGATTCTGTTCTGAGTCAAAAGCACAAAAAGGTACGGTGAATTCATTTCTAACGGCAGAACGTACAACCAGTTTTTTGTTGTCCTCTGACAAAAGGAAACACACATGTTCCGGATATCCAAGTTCTGATATAGTGGCTCTGTTGAATAAAAATTTTGCCGGAGCAATTCGTAGTTCCGCGCCGGATGTACGGACATGCTTTGGTGCAGGAAGAACCAACTTATACTTTGTTATTAGCATTAAGGTTATATCATCCTGACTGATGTTTGTTTTTGTTTGCATTATAGGACCTCGCTTGCAATTTTGGTTGTTATGGAAATAATATATATTTTAGTGGTTCTGTCACTTCGGAATCTGTATCTACAATGATTGTGTCATCTGACAGAATTTGTTCAAGATTTCCGTTGCCTAATAATATTTGTGCTTTTAGGAATGTATCTGCATCAATCAATGGCTCACAGTAATTTCGTCTTAGGTATTGTCGCTCTTGACCAGTGTTTTTTACAGACCGATGTAGGAACATATCAACTCTTACAGTTTTTTGCATCAATGCATTTCCGACATACTTTTCATTGGAAAGTATATAGGCAATAGTTGCTCTGCTCCACCACTCGTTTCCTTTTGGGGATGGAATTTTCCTTTTGTGTAAGGTCATTTGAAGCCATTTTATACTTTTACCTCTATGAACGTATGAGTAAAACATCCATCGGACCACTTGCACGCGAATGTCATCGTTATCGACTAATAGTTGGTGTCCTACCCTTTTAAATGCGTAAGTGTCAACTATGCGAGGAATACCGTGAGCGAAGCGATTTCTTATTGCCCACTTCATTGATGTTGATTTATTAAGCGATTCCGATTCGGCAAATGATGCAAGCAAAGAAAGCTGTGCATCTGCTCCCGGTGCTGTTGTGATAATGTGTTCTGTTTCAAAGTATACTGCAACAGGCGGATTTAGGTTTCGCAACATTCGTATCATGGAAATTGCGTCAACCACATTTCTTGCAAATCGAGATACAGATTTTGTAATGATGAGAGACACTTTTCCAGCTTTGCAGTCTTCAATCATACGATTAAAGCTTTTTCTGTTTTTCATAGATGTAGCAGAAATGCCTTCGTCCGGATATACATCAACCAATGTCCAATTTGGGCGTTTTGTCACAAGTTCCTCGTAGTATGCTTTTTGTAGCTCATAGGATTCTACCTGTTGTTCGGACATAGTTGAGACGCGACAATATGCACCAACATACTCTTCTTTTTCTTCGTTCTCTCCGTGTATATCTTTTGATGATGGGATTATTTCAACGTCTGTGTCAGCGTTGAATTCATCAATGAATTTCTTGCTTTTTTGAGTTCTACTTTCTTTCATACACAACCTCAACAACCGTTTGTTTTTTATGTTTTAATTGTACAGGTTGGAAGAAACAGATTCAATGGATTCAACGGGTCGCAAGAGCGGAAATGGTAATATATGGAAATTTGGAATAACATAAATGAAAAGCCCCCACCCAACAATGATTGTCGAGTGGGGGCTTATTACTTTATAGGGTTACTGTTTTGCTTTAGGTTTCAGAACCGTCGCTTTCGTTGTTGCTGTCCTCTTTGTTGTTGTCATTGCGCTTTTTCTTAAAGACGACAAATCCGATAGCACCGATTACAACGATTGCGATGCCTGCAATCACGCCGACAGGCACGGTGTCTTCAGGATAGACTGTAACTCCCGAAGCCTGAGCGGTTTCAGCGGTTGCGGTTTCTTCTGTGCCAACACCGTTCGTTGTAGTACCTGTGCGCGGGATAGAAGTGATTCCGCTGATGGCAGAAGCTGCCTTGGAAATCACTGTCT
>OHWK01000456.1_pt1 | contig 21209 bp, 13 predicted proteins | sample 1579761 | NCBI WGS metagenome assembly OHWK01 (sample SAMEA3882516, study PRJEB24775) | human gut metagenome | biome: human-associated habitat; feature: intestine environment; material: feces | place: Netherlands | collected 2009/2010 | reverse complement strand
TTGACCGGGTCCTCCTGCCGGTAGTCCCAGCGGATGGATTTGCTGTGGCTGTCCGCGGCGCCATTCACCACGTCAAAGGACAGTTGCACCGGATTGTAGCGGTCCGGGGTGTTCAGGGATACCGCGTATTCGGTTTCGGTGCCCATCACTCGTTTAACGGTCATGTAGTGCTCCTTGAGCTTGAGCTATTCGGCGGTGCGGATGCGGCGGATCGGGTCCATGCCGTTGATGCGCGACCATTGTTCGGGGTCCACGTCGGCCATGGAATCGCGGGTCTCGCGGTATTCGTCTTCCACGGCGGCAGCGAGCAGCGGCACGGTGAGTGCCACGTCCAAGCCGGTTTCGATGGATTCCTTGACCGCTCGGGTCTTGGCCCGGTCCACGATGTTCTTGAGCATCGCGCCGGAGACCACGTCGGCCAGGAACAACGCATGCCACTGGCCGTTCTCCTCCTGCACGTCGCATAGATGGCGGCGTTCGGAGGTTCCGTAGATGTCATGCACCAGCACGGCGGACAAGGCGTGCGCGTCGACGCCATCTTCCAGAGGCAGGTCGTCGGTGAGGTAATGGTCCACGATGGCGATGGCCTGATTGGTTTTGGGCCGGCCGACGCGAATCTTGACGTCGAGACGCCCCGGTCGCAACACAGCCGGATCGATCATGTCCACGCGGTTGGAAGCACCGATTACCATCACATTGTCGAGTGATTCCACGCCGTCGAGTTCGGAGAGGAACTGGGGCACAATCGTGGTCTCCACATCGGAGGAGACGCCGGAGCCGCGGGTGCGTAGCAGCGAATCCATCTCATCGATGAACACGACCACCGGATTGCCGTCCGCGGCGCGTTCACGGGCGCGCTGGAAAATCAGGCGAATCAGTCGTTCGGATTCACCGACGTATTTGTTGAGCAGTTCCGGGCCCTTGACGGACAGGAACACGCCCTTGACATGGGTTTCGGCCGGACTGATTGCGCCGTCGCCATTCGAATCGTAACCACCCTCGCATAGGGCGTTCGCCACGGCCTTGGCAATCATCGTCTTGCCGTTGCCGGGCGGACCGTACAGCAGCACGCCCTTTGGCGGCTTCAAATCGTAGCGCTCAAACAGCGCACGATGCTGGAACGGCAGTTGGACGGCGTCCCTGATACGACCGATCTCACTATCCAGGCCGCCGATGTCGGCGAACGTGACATCCGGGGTCTCCTCCAGCACCAGATCCTTGTCGCCCTCGGCGGGCAGCGCTTCGATGGCGAGGCGGACGGACGGATCGACGATAATACGGTCGCCCTGATTGATACCCGCATACGCGAGCGCGCCGGAACGGCGGATGAGCACGGGATTGCCGGAGGCGTCGGTAACGATCAGTCGACCGTCGTCAAGTACCTGCTTGACACTGCGAATCTGGCCCACGGTGTCAGCATCGCGCTGCTCGACCAGCACGAGCTTCTCGTTGAGCATCACGGTGGCCCCGGCGGTCAGGCGGGCGGCGTTGACGTTGGAGGCCACAGGCACCACCATGCGGCGGGTGCCGGAAATGACTTCGGCCGACGCGTGCTGGATGCCGTCTTCATCGGTGCGGGTGGAATCGACCTTGACCATGGTGGCGAAGGTGAGCGGCGGCTGAGCGAGCTGGGCGAGCTGTGACTTCGCCTTGGTCAGTTCCTTGCCGGCGCGGCTCAGCGCTTCGGCGAGCGCATGGTTCTTGGCCATCAGGCGATCGTTCAGCGCGGCGAGATCTTCGGTGTCGCTCATGCGGGTTCTTCGCTTCCCTTCTATCCGGGATTTTCGGCAACTTATGGCAGTCGGCAGACCCTATTCGTTGCCGTCGGCGGATTTCCTGTTACGTATAACAGTACGCACTTTTCGCACCACGAACCATACGATGACCACAATCACGGCCGCGATGACCACGTCCTCGAACACGCCGAGCGCGCCTTGAATCGAGCACCACTGGTCGCCGAGCAGGTAACCGGCGGAAACGAGGATGGTGTTCCACACGGCCGAGCCGAGCAGGGTCCAGCCGGTGAAGTGCAGGAAGTTCATGCGGTTGAATCCGGCGGGAATCGAAATCAGCGAGCGTACCACGGGAATCACGCGGCCGATGAGCACCGACCATGTGCCGTATTTGGTGAACCAGTCGTTGGCTTTGCTCACGTCTTTGCGGCTGACGCCGGGGATTTTGTCTGCCGCGAGATTGATGCGATGCAGGCCCACCCAGCGGGAGATGCCGTACAAGGTCCAGGCACCCAGTACGGAGCCGATGGTGGCCCAGATGATTGCGCCCGGCAAACTCAAGGTGCCGCGTGCGGCGGTGAAGCCGGAGAGCGGAAGGATGACTTCGGACGGGATGGGCGGGAAGATGGATTCGAGGGCGATGGCCAAGGCCACGCCGATACCGCCGATGGTTTCCATCAGCATGATCAGCCAGTCGGTGATGGTGCCGATCAAGCCGGGTTCGGTGGTGGTGCAGATGGGCGTAGAGTCGGTTGCAAGAATAGTGGCGGCTGCCATGGAAAAACTCATAGAGGGCATTGTCCCAAGGTTTTCCAAGAATCAGAAGCATGACGCAAGAAGATGTGCATTTTATTGACAAGTCCGCCGAGAGCGAAGTTGGGAGCCCGGTTGGTTCTGCGGTTTCTGTGCCGACGCTGAGCGAGCCCGGCCTGCTGGTTATGGATGTGGACTCCACGCTCATTGACGAAGAGGTTATCGACGAGTTGGGCGTGGTGGCTGGCTGCGGTGAGGAGATTGCCGGAGTGACCGCACGCGCCATGCGCGGCGAACTGGAGTTCTGCGATGCGCTGCGCGCACGAGTGGCCCTGTTGGAGGGCCTGCCGATCTCCGTGTTCGACACGGTGCATGACAAGCTGCATTTCACCAAGGGTGCGCTGGAGCTTATCGACACGCTGCATGAACACGGTTGGAAGATCGGCGTGGTGTCCGGCGGCTTCCATGAAGTGGTCGATATGCTGGCGGCCGAAGGCCATATCGACTATTGGATCGCCAACCGGCTTGAGGTTGCCGATGGGTGCTTGACCGGCAAGGTGCTCGGCGAAATCGTGAGCAAGACTGTGAAGTTACACGCCTTGCAGACATGGGCGGACCGTTTGGGTATTCCGATGAGCCAGACCGTGGCTGTGGGCGATGGCGCCAACGATATTCCGATGATTCAGGCCGCCGGTCTGGGTCTCGCGTTCTGTGCCAAGCCAAAGACCCAGCTCGCCGCCGACAAAGCCATCAACGACCGCGACCTAACCCACGTACTCGATTACCTGCGCCGGTAAAATTTTACCGACCTCGGCTCCGGCACTTATAGTTGAGCCATGACTACTTCAGGCGCAGAACAGTTGACGCTTGCGGGGCTGGCTCCCCGCAAACGGCGTAAACGTGCGTCTGCGGAGCATACGCCGGCCGAGCAGCATCCCATAGCGCAAGTCGTGTTGGATGTGCAGGCGCTCCACCTCGGCCAGACATTCGATTACTTCATTGATGAAAAAGACAGCGAGGCCGCACAACCGGGTGTGCTGGTGCGCGTGCGGTTTGGCGGTCAAAGGGTCAGCGGCGTGATCTGGGCACGCACCGATACCAGCGATACCCCGCGCTCTTCGATTCGCTATATCGAACGGGTGTTGAGCCCCGATGTGCTGGTTCCCGCATCGATGCGTGAGGATATCGGTCTGATTGCCAAAGCCTATGGCGGCACACGGGCCAATATTCTGCGTTTCGCTGTGCCACCGCGCGTGGCCAAGGTGGAGGCCGAACAGCGGTTAGCCGCGTCGTTCCGCCGACCGGTCGGCGGCTCCCTACCAGATAATACGCAAGGCGGTTTTGCCGGGCGTGGCACCAATCCCGATGGGACCATGCCTGCTGGCTCTACCTTTGCCGCTGCCAGTACCGTTTCGGAGGGGGCTGCGCAGGGGTATCGTCGTCTGACCGCCAATTACGCCGACGTCAATGTGCTTCATGATGCGCTTACCGGTCAGCGTTTCCAATCTTTTGTGTTTGATTCGCTGCCCGGTGCACAGGAGTGGCAACGGAACATGGCATGGATGGTGGCCACTGCGCTGAGTGCCGGTAAAGCTGCCGTGGTTGAATTGCCCACCATGCGCGAGGTCGAAGACCTGATGCCTATGCTGCGCAATTATGGGCTCAAACCGTTCGCCCCTGCTCCGGCCGGCGGCTGGGTGGGCGACGTCGCCGTGCTTAACGCGGAGACCATGCCCGCGGCCGACCGGTATCGCACCTATCTGGCTGTGGCGTTGGGACAGGTGAAGGTGGTGATCGGCACCCGTGCGGTGATGTATGCGCCGGTTGAAGGCCCGGCGCTGTTCGCCATTCTGGAGGATGCCGCCTATCAGAACATGGACGGTATGATGCCATATCCACAGGCCCGTGGCGTGATGCGGCTGCGCGCCAAGTCCCATGGCGGCGTGTTCGTGGCCATGGCCAATGCGCGCACCCCGCAAAGCCAGTGGGAAAACACCGGTCCAGGTACAGTGGAGACCCCAGTGAGCGGCTATTCCACCACAATTCATCCGCTCGCCTCGCCGCTGAAGGACGCCACTCCTTGGGTGCGTTGGCTCAATCGCGATGAACTTGCGCGTCTTGCCGACCCGTCCATCGGGGCGCGCGTGCCGCATACGGCCGTCCGCGTGCTATCTAAGGCTTTGGAGAGCGGCCCCGTGCTGCTGTCCATTCCGCAAGACAGCGTCAGTGAGACTCTGAGTTGTGCGAAATGCCATCGTCAGGCGCGTTGTGCCAAGTGTTCTGGACCGTTGCAACTACCGGCCGACCGCCGGGATTCCACACCGCGATGCCGCTGGTGTGGGGCTGCTGCCATCAATTGGAAGTGCCCGGGCTGTGGGCATGAACGTATGCGTGTGGTGCGCGTGGGTGCTGCAGGCACTGCGGCTGAACTGGCCGGGTTGTTCCGCGGCGTGCCAGTAGTTTTGTCCAGCAAGACGCAGGGCCTGGTGCGCGATGTGGCTTGTCAGCCGATGATCGTCATCGCCACTCCCGGTTTCGAACCGCGCGTGCGTCCGGTCAGTGCCGAGCAGGGATCGGCTGGCCATGAGTATCGTGCCGTGGCCGTGCTCGACGCTTGGACCAGCTTGTATGCGTTGGGCGTGGATGCTCGCTTGGATACATTGACCGCGTGGATGCGTGCGGTGTCGTTGTGCGCGCCGCGTTCCCGTGGCGGCCAGGCGTTGATTCTCGGCGAAACCGACCCGGCCATCGCCCAATCGCTGATGCTCTGGGATTCGAGGATTCTTGCAGCCAAGGATCTTGAGGAGCGTGTGGAGACCGGTATGCCGCCGGCCGTGGCCGCCGCCTGCGTATGGGGACGCCGTGATGCGGTGATGACGCTGATGCAGCGTATCGGCGCGCTGGGCGGCGATTGGACGGCCTGCGGCGAGCTGCCCGGCATGTTGGGCCCGGTGCCGATCGCGCAACCGGACACGGTCGACGCCCGGGAGCTCGAAGCCACGGCCGACCGGGTGAAGGCAGTAATCCGTGTGCCGCAGAGTCGGCGAGCCGAGCTGGCGGCCCGACTGCACCGGGAAACCGCTCGTCATGTGGCGTCCCGCGAACCCGGCGAGCTTCGCTTCCGAGTAGATCCCAAGGACCTGATCTAATCGTCTTCAACACGTGAAACGATAATTACAGAATGAACATCGCTAGAAGGAGGACACCATGAAGGGTTGGCCTGGAGAGCCGGATATGGATTACGACGTGCTGGTCGCGGATGGCGAGGCCGCTGCGAACGCCGGCAAGCCGATCACCGACGTGATCTTCGATTTCGGCAACGTGCTGATTTACTGGGATCCGGTCGCCGTACTCATCCCCCGCTACAGCCAGAAGACCATCGACGAATTCCTCGACAACGACATCTCCGGCTTCTACGATGTCAACGACCTGATGGACGGCGGCACCAGCACCGACGAGGCCATCGCCATCATGCGCCGTGACAAGGGCGATAAGTGGGCGGACATCCTCGACTACTACATCAAGAACTTCCGCGACTCCCTGACCGGCATCGTGCCGGGCGCACGCGTGCTGGTCAATGACCTGAAGGCCGCCGGTATTGGCGTGTGGGGCCTGAGCAACTGGGAATCCAGCCTTTTCCACGTGGCCGAGGAACAGTGCGATATTCTGCAGCAGCTTGATGGCAAGCTCGTCTCCGGTTTCGTCAAGCTGCGCAAGCCGCACAAGGAAATCTACGAGGCCGCGCTCAATCAGTTCGGTATCAAGGCCGATGGCACGTTGTTCATCGACGACAAGGCCATGAACATCGTCGGTTCGAATGCGGCCGGCATCCGTGGCGTGCGTTTCCAGGATCCGGTCAAGCTGCGTGAACTGCTCATCGCCAATGGCGTGAACATTCCGGCCGTGCAGTGAGCATCGACGTTTTAAGGAGGACCATGCTCAAACTCGTGTTCGCCGGCACCCCCGATGTAGCGGTGCCCTCGCTCAAGGCCTTTGCCGCCGATCCACGCTTCGATGTGGTCGGCGTCATTACCCGCCCCGATGCGCCTACCGGTCGCGGCCGCAAACTCACGCCCAGCCCGGTCAAGGCGAAGGCTCTGGAACTCGGGCTGCCCGTCATCGATCTCAAACCCCGCTCCCCCGAATTCATGGAAGCGCTGAACAACCTGCATGCGGATATCGCCGCGGTCATCGCCTATGGCAATATCCTGCCTAAGAACGTACTCGACGCAGTGCCCATGGGCTGGTACAACCTGCATTTCTCCAACTTGCCGAAGTGGCGTGGCGCCGCTCCCGCCCAGCGTGCGATTTGGGCGGGCGACCCGACCACCGGCGCCGACGTGTTCAAGGTCGGCGAGGGTTTGGACGATGGCCCGATCGTCGCTTCCCTGACCATCGAGCTGACCGGCCGTGAGACCTCCGGCGAACTCCTCGACCGTCTGGCCGAGGAAGGCGCACCCATGTATGTGGATGCCTTGGCCGCCGTGGGTGAAGGCACTGCCACATTCACCGCGCAACCGGCCGAAGGCCTGGAATACGCGCACAAAATCACGGTGGAAGATGCTCGTATCAGCTGGACGGACGAGGCCGAGGCCATCGACCGTCAGGTTCGCGCCTGCACGCCACATCCTGGGGCATGGACCGAACTGTTTGCGGAGGGGCCAATCGCCGATAATGACGAGCCGGCCGCCAAACCCCTCACCCTGCATATTCTCGCCGCGCAACCGGCCGACCAGTCCAATCCCAACACTCCGGCCGAGCTTCAGCCCGGCGAGCTGAAGGTGGGCAAGAAGAACGTGTGGGTTGGTACCGGCAGCACGCCGCTGGAACTCACCCAAGTCAAGGCGCAGGGCAAGAAGGCCATGCGCGCCGCCGACTGGGCCCGAGGCGCGCGCCTCTCCCCCGCCGCCTGCGTGCGATAACAAGCAATATCGCTCCCGCCCGGAAGCACAGCAAAAAGCCCGGCATCTTCGCGAGGAAGATACCGGGCTTTTCAGCTATGCAATCGGCGATCAGTCGAGACCGGAGAGCTTGTTGATCAGCTCCGGGTCACGCGTCGCACCCTTGTCGGCCGAGCGGGCGAAGGCGGCGTACGCCTTCAGCGCCTGGGAGACGTGGCGGTTGCGGTGAGCCACGTAGCCGTCGCCAGCCTCAAGCTCGCGACGACGCTCGTCCAGCTGCTCGTCAGTCAGTTCGACGTTCACGGAACGGGCTTCGATATCGATATCGATGATGTCGCCGTTCTTGATAAGCGCCACCGGTCCCTTATTGGCAGCCTCAGGCGCCATGTGGCCGATGGCCAGACCGGAGGAACCGCCGGAGTAGCGACCGTCGGTGAGCATGGCGACCTGCTTGCCGATGCCCTTGCCCTTGACGAAGGAGGTCGGGTACAGCATTTCCTGCATGCCCGGGCCGCCCTTCGGACCCTCGTAACGAATCACAAGCGCCATGCCAGGCTTCAGGGTGTCGTTCAGGATGACTTCAATGGCCTGCTCTTGGGAGTCGACCACCAGAGCCGGTCCGCGGAACTTCCAGATCTCCGGCGGCACACCGGCGGTCTTGACCACGCAGCCGTCGGGGGCCAGATTGCCGCGCAGCACGGCGAGACCGCCTTCGTGGATCTCCGGGTGGTTGATGTCGTGGATGGCGCCGTTGACACGGTCGGTGTCGAGCGAATCAAACAGAGTGGTGTGCGTCCACGGCTCCGGGGAGATGATGTGGCCAGGAGCGGCCTTGTACATCTGCTTGGCTTCCTCTGTGCAGGTGGGGCGCATGATGTCCCAATCAGCCAGCTTGGCTTCCAGCGTCGGGTAGTCGATGGAGTGCACGTTGGTGTGCAGCTTGCCCGCGCGCTCGAGTTCGCCGAGGATGCCGGTGATGCCGCCGGCACGGTGCACATCGGAGATCTCCCACTTGCCGGAGGGGCTGGCCTTGCAGATGCACGGCACGGTGTGCGAGATGCGCTCGATGTCGTCCAGGGTGAAGTCCACATCGGCGGACTGGGCCATGGCGAGAATGTGCAGCACGGTGTTGGTGGAACCACCCATGGCCACATCCATGGTCATGGCGTTCTCGAAGGCTTCCTTGGTGGCGATGGAGCGCGGCAGCACGGAATCGTCGGAATCGTCGTAGTACTGGTGGGCGATCTTGACGACCTGCTGGGCGGCGCGCTTGAACAGGTCCTTGCGGTAGGAATGGGAGGCGAGGATGGTGCCGTTGCCGGGCAGGGCCAGGCCGATGGCCTCGGTCAGGCAGTTCATCGAGTTGGCGGTGAACATGCCGGCGCAGGAGCCGCAGGTTGGGCAGACGGTCTTCTCGTAGTTGAGCAGTTCCTCGTCGGACACGGAGTCGTCGGCGGTGGCGTACATCACGTCGATGAGGTCGGTGCTCTTGACGGTGCCGTCGGCGAGCACCGTGGTGCCGGCCTCCATCGGGCCGCCAGAGACGAACACGGTCGGGATGTTGAGGCGCAGGGCGGCCATCAGCATGCCCGGCACGACCTTGTCGCAGTTCGGGATGCAGATCAGGGCGTCGGCACAGTGCGCGTTGCACTGGTATTCGACGGTGTCGGCGATGATGTCGCGGGAAGGCAGGGAGTAAAGCATGCCGGTGTGGCCCATGGCGATGCCGTCATCCACGGCCATCGTGTTGAACTCGCGCGGAATGCCGCCGGCTTCCCGGATGGCCTCGGAAACGATGCGTCCGACCTTGTTCAGATGAACGTGGCCAGGCAGGAACTCATCGAAGGAGTTGGCGATGGCGATGATGGGCTTCTTGCCCATGTCGTCTCCGCTGACGCCTGCAGCACGGTAAAGGGCTCGAGCGCCTGCAAAGACGCGCCCTGACATAATTTTTGCAGATCGCATTTCAGTCATGGTTCTATTCAAGCCTTTGCGAGGGACACGCCACTTGTCAAGAGTCAAATAGTGGAATTTTCAAAAACGTAACGTTTCTCACAGATTTTTTTTTGGAATACATTCCTCTGGCGAGAGTCCGGTATAGGGCTGACAGAAGTCCCCCCAAACGGCTACACTTGCTTCGGTTGAGATAGATTTTCCAATGTCTGGAGATAAGAACAATGGCTTTTGGTACTGACCCGACACCCGACGGTCTTGCGAACCCGCCGATCGACGACCTGATGAAGCACGCCGATTCCAAGTACGCGCTGGCCATTTTCGCCGCCAAGCGCGCACGCCAGATCAACTCCTACTTCACGCAGCTCAACGAGGGCCTGCTGCAGAACATCGGCCCGCTGGTCGAATACCAGAACAATGAGAAGCCCCTGTCCATCGCCTTCCGCGAAATCGACGAGGGCCTGCTTGAGGAGACCTTGGGCGAGGACGACGCCAACGAGGGCAACTGATCGATTCCGACAATTCGTTTGGATTGTTTGGACAGTTCGTCGCCGAATGATGGTGTGAGAGTTCTCTCACAACTGATTTTGAGCGACACGCTTGCCTGAGTTATCGCAATCGGCTATAACTCAACATCGGGAGCGAATAAGACGCAAGGCTCGCGCCACCGCGCTGGTTGGCACGAGCCTTTATTTATGCCCGCTTCCACAGTGACAAGTAAAAATTGACACCGTATCATTGTGCCTCGCATCCCGCGGGGCGATAAGTCCTGAAGAAAGGGATGATATGACAGAAGAACATCGGCTTATTTCCGCCGAATCCGTGACCGAAGGCCACCCTGACAAGGTCTGCGATCAAATCTCCGACGCCATTCTTGATGATTTGCTGGCCCAGGATTCGTCCAGCCATGTGGCCGTGGAGACCTCCGCCGCCACTGGCGTGTTCCTGATCTTCGGCGAAGTCACGTCCAAGGGGTACTGCGACGTGCAGTCCAAGGTCCGCGAAACCCTGCGCAACATCGGCTACACCTCCTCCGAAGTCGGCCTTGACGCCGATTCCTGCGGCGTGGTCGTGGCCATCACCGAGCAGAGCGCCGAAATCAACCAGGGCGTTGCCCGTCTGACTGGCGATCAGGAGACCGCCGCCAGCCGCGAAGAGCGTTACGAAGCACAGGGTGCCGGCGATCAGGGCGTGATGTTTGGCTACGCCACCGACGAGACCCCGACGCTGATGCCGCTTCCGATCTACTTGGCACATCGCCTCGCCTTCCGTCTGACCGAGGTTCGTAAGTCCGGCGAAGTGCCGCACCTGCGCCCGGACGGCAAGACCCAGGTGACCATTGAGTATGACGATGACGATAAGCCCGTTCGTCTGGACACCGTGCTGATCTCCACTCAGCACAATCCTGAGGTTACGCAGGATTGGCTTGCTGTTGAGCTGAAGAAGCACGTGATTGACCCGGTGCTTGATGAGGTGCTGGGTTCCAAGGTGCCGCATGACAACTACCGTCAGCTGGTCAACCCGACTGGTTCGTTCATCCTGGGCGGCCCGGCGGCCGACGCCGGTCTGACCGGCCGCAAGATCATCGTCGACACCTACGGTGGCGCTGCCCACCACGGCGGTGGCGCGTTCTCCGGCAAGGACCCGTCCAAGGTCGATCGTTCCGCCGCGTACGCCACCCGTTGGGTTGCGAAGAACATCGTGGCTGCCGGCCTGGCCCACAAGGTCGAGATCCAAATCGCCTACGCTATTGGCGTTGCCGACCCGGTATCCGTCAACGTGGAGACCTTCGGCACCGAGCAAGGCGTGACGCGCGGCCAGATCGCCGCCGCCGTACGCAAGGTCTTCGACCTGCGCCCCGCCGCCATCATCGACGAGCTCGACCTGAAGCGCCCGATCTACTTGAAGACCGCCGCGTACGGCCACTTCGGCCGCACGGACGTTGAGTTCCCGTGGGAGAAGACCGACAAGGTCGAGGAGCTCAAGGCCGCGATTGCTGCGGAGTGATATCGACTAGTCCAAGAAGGGGTGTTTCCGCTGATGCCAGCGGAAACACCCCTTCTTGTATATGAGTCTAGTGCTCGTTCTTCGTCTCGCTTTGTCCATCCGTATTGTCGGTATCATCGATGTCGAATCCGCCCATGAGTACGAAACGCTTCAACATATTGGTGGCGCGCATACGCACCTTGAACACCGGCAATGCCTTGTAATCATGCTGCTCAAAGAAGGCTTTTGCCCGTTGCACGTCAAGCGAGGAACGCAGTGCATCGAAACGTCCGAACTCGTTGATGTTCACCTCGTCTATACGTTTGGCAAGGAATTCCTCGACCACCGATCTGTTGACACCCAATCGATCGACCAGTTTGTCGACTTGCTCATTCTTCTCGCGTGCAGCATAGCGCGTGATGTAATCACGTAGCGTCATACCGGCTTCGACCTCCACGTCGCCACGCTCCACGTCATGCAGGAACAGTTCAGCGAGTCGTTGTTCATCCCGCGAGAGCGCGGCAAAGGACCGGTGCAGCTGCGCAGACATCTCTGCCAACTCCGGGCTATTCTCCTTGAGCGCCTTCAGCCATTTATCGAAGTTGGCATTCATGTAATCGGTATCGATGAGTCCGGTATCAATTTCGGTGAGGTAACCATCCAGTTCATATGGCGCTTCAGGATTATCGTTCACATCATCATCTGGGTCACTACCGCGATCGCTATTGCCATCGAACAGTTCTTTATAGCGTTGCGCAAGAATGAGGTACGTACGTTCGTCAATTTGAGGACGCACCACTTCAGACTCGCCATGCTCATCATTGTCCTCATTCGTATCGTCAGTATCCGTGCTATCGACCTTGTATTCCGTGGTGCTCCAGTCAAAGCCCTGCACTTTCGCCGCTTCAAGGTACCGATTCAGTTCCACGAACTCCTTGGCAAACTTACGTCTAGCCTCTACCGACTCCGGCAGCTGCATAAGGTCCGATTCTCCGCTGTCTGAGAATACGTCGAGAATCTCACGGTACCGAGTATCCATGGATTTCACATTCGCTGGCAATTTCTGTACGAACAGGTCGAGCGGTCGATCACCCGAATACAGTTTCACAGCTGCCTCGATGAAACCATGCATGGTGTACGGCTTACGGTAATAGCGGATGACGCCAAACGGCTTATCTGGGCCAAACAGACGATTCGTACGACTGAACGCCTGAATGATGCTTTCGTAGTCGATAATCTTATCGAGATACAGCGTATTCACCCATTTCGAGTCGAACCCAGTGAGCATCTGGTCTACGACAATGAGCAAATCAAGCTGCTGGCTGCGGTTCGTTGCTATACCACCATACGGACTCTTGTGCGACAGTCGCGAAGAAATATCCTTCTTCATCGCCGGCCATGTAGGAATGACGAATTCTTTGCCGAACGCCTCGTTGTAATCGGTGATGATTTCGGTCAGCGCATCCTCTTTGTCTGTCGCTCCTTCGTTGTTGTCGATATTGGGATCGAACAACGCCGTCACATGCAACTTGGGTGCCTGCTGCTTGAACAAGTGATAATAGTTGACAGCTTCAGGAATGGAACTGGCAGCGAGCATCGCATGGAATTTGCCCGCATGGCTGAGCACCGGGAACTGTTCAAGAATGTCCGAGACCACCATACTCGGGTGCGGAGAGTCGATACCATATTGGTCTCGTCCCAGGAAATCCTCGATGCCACTGATGCGGTTCCCGGCACCATCAACCATCGGACCCATGGGGACCTCAGACTTATCCATGTAATGCTGGAATACTTTGGCCTTGACCGAGTCGGCGAGCGCATCTTCCGCACTCTCCGCCTTCGCCTTGTCGAGAGCCACGGCACGTCTGACTTCAGAATCCTTGTACGTGGTCACCATGTACGGGTCGAACCCGAGCACATTATGGTCGCGAATGCCGTCGGCAATGCTGTATCGGTGCAAACAGCGGCCGAATACCATGGCAGTGGTGGAATTCTTCTTTTGGTTCTCATCCAGAATGGGTGTGCCGGTGAAGCCGAAGAACAGCGCATTCGGGAAGGAACGACGGATGTCCTGCAACATGTCGCCGAATGTGGAACGATGGCATTCGTCCACAATAAAAACGATACGTCGTGCAGCCAGCTGATCCAGCCACGCCTGGGTGACGCCCCGCTCCCCTGCTTTCACGTTGCTCATCTTCTGGATTGAGGTGACGATCAGGGTGTCGTTGACATTGGTGCTGTTGAGTTTGTCCCGCAAAACGCCGGTGTTCTCAGTACCTTGTACTTCCGTCTCACTGTCAGCAAAACTGCGGTATTCCTTCAGTGATTGGGTGCCTAGCTCGATGCGGTCCATAAGGAACACGACTTTATCGGCGTCATGCGAATCAGCTATGAGTTGTGCCGATTTGAAGCTGGTCATGGTTTTTCCGGAACCGGTAGTGTGCCATACATAGCCGCCTGGTCGTCCCGGAGTAGTTGGCCGCTGTTCCCAATCGCATTTGCGCACCACGTCAGAGATGGCGTTCGCAGCGATGTACTGGTAGCTGCGCAGCACCTTGAGGCATCCGTCTGCCGAGTCGGCGATGGTGTAGAAGCCGATGAGCTGATGCGCCATGGGAATGGACAACAGCCCCGCAGTGCCGGAAGTACCGCCGATGAACAGCTTCCATTCGTCTTTGCCGGGGTTTTGCCCGCCGCAGATAGGCTCGTTGTTGTAGTCAGCCCAATGGAAGTAATAGCTTGGATTGAATTTGTCTACGCCCGGATTGGCGAAGTAGACGGCGTCATCGGGGTTCATGGCTACAAAAATCTGTACGAGTCGGAACAGGCCGGTGAATACGCCTTCGTGTGTGTACTTTTCAATCTGATTGGTTGCTTGGCTGACCGGTATGCCACTTTTCTTAAGCTCGATATGAATCAATGGCATGCCATTGATGAGAAGCACGAGGTCGCCGCGCCGCGAGTTCAACATCTTGTTCTTGGCGGGATAGACCGGTTGCTGAGCAATCTGATAGGTGCTTTTGCCGCCTGCGATTTCCTTGCGGTCATAGATGTAGAGGCTGATTTCCTTGCCGAAATGCGCCACATCTTCTTTGTTGTCACGCGTGATGGACACGGTACGCCCATTGACGAACGAATTGAGCGCAAGCGGGGTTCGTAGGGTCTCAATCTGCTCGATTATCTGTGCCATTTCCCCGTCTGTCAGCGGGTATTTGCCAAGCCTGTCTATGTCGTTGTTGTTGCGGTACAGGATGCCTTTCCAATTGTCGAGCAGATCCTGTTCGGTTGGATAGCGCAAGACGCCATCCTTCCATCCATGCTGCTTAAGCACGGTAATGACGTTGTCCTCGAACACCGATTCGCTATCGAATATCACGATTCTTCTCTCCCTCGGACTTCCCAGTGTCCTGCTTTTCGCGAGCCGACGCGCTTGAGTAATCCACGCCCAATGAGTATTTCAGCATCTCTTCGCACAGTCGCTGATGAAACTCCCGCAGCACGAGCCATATCCTCGTATGTTGTACTGGGATTCCTTTCCACGAAACGAAGAACAGTTCGCTGTCTCTCGGTTATCTGCTCACTTGGACCGTTTAACTGCTCATTATTGTCAGTTATCTGCTCACTTGGACCGTTTAACTGCTCATTATTGTCAATTATCTGCTCATTGTGATCGAGCTTGGCATCCGGCTCCAACATAAGCGTGAGCACCGTACGATCAGCCTCGCCGAAGCTCTCTTCAATCTGCGGTTCAGGAAGTCCTGCATTCGCCCATGTGGCGAACACATCGGGAACACCCGTACCAGCTCGCTCCCCCACATCGATGAGGCTGAACATCTTCATGACAAGACCGTTGCGCGGATCGGACACCCCGCCAAGACGCATCTGCTCAACGCCCGTTCGGATATCGCCCGGATTCTCGAAAACCAATCTATCGGGTGCGCGTCTGACCACCACACCACGCACGCCATAATAATCGGCGTTGAACAAGCAGTTGGCCAGCGCCTCGCGAACCGCCTTATGCATGGGAGTGTCGTCAACGCGGAAGATGCCATTAAGTTTGAAAGGGGTCTTCAGAGACTCGGCAAGTTTGAGATTCACGCGGAAAAAGAAATCAAAGAGGTTGCCTGACCACATGCCATCGCCGGAATGAACACGATCAGTCCAACGAATCGTCGGATCTAGAGTCTCCTGATAGTCAAGGAAATAATGCGGACATTCGCGCACGATGTCATAGTCGTTGCCGAACATGAGCAAACCGCCGAATGTGGGATGGAGCTTACCATCTTCACGGCTCACCATTGCCGCACCAACCGCACGCAGGAAACGCTCGTCATCAAGATCAGTCCAGGAACTGCCCTGACGTGCCGCACGGAAACGGGTGCGATACGCCCGCACCGTATCCGCATTGAAATCGGCAACAGTGAGATCGTCCAGCACCTTGGAATCCATCGTCTCGGTTCCCTGATCTCGGAGCATTGCCGAAATCTCCTGCCGCGTGCAACGATAGTCGCCTTCACCGCGCCGGCGGTAGGTTCCCCCGAAGAGATCATTATTGATATACACGGGGCGTTCGTCACGCGGAGCGCGCGGAACGTGAATAGCCAGCACTATCCCACCATCCGCTTCGAGCACTTCAACTTCCGATTCGATGGGCAGCACGGCGCTCACCTTGGACCGGTTGCTGACCGTGTTCCAAAAGTCCTGGCGAAGATGTTCCGCTTCCACTGGTGCGAGCCCGACTGTTTCAAATGTGCCGTCTTCGCGTTCTTTGACACCAAGCAGGATGACACCGCCATAGGTGTTGGCGAAGGCGGAATAGGTCTCCCACATGCTGCGTGGGAGACCGCCTTTCGCTGCTTTCGCTTCAATCCGGTTATTCTCGCGATATGAGGCGAGCTTCACGATATCGAATGTCTCCATTGCTCTACCTCCCTTCACGCAAACATCTTGTCAAGCAAGGATTTCTTGATATTCTGCAGCAATTCCAACTTACGCTGATGAAGGGTGATGAGCGAGTCAAGGTGACTCAGCATAAAGCCGATTTTTTGTTGCTCAGGTAAGGACGGGATGGATACTTCAAGGTTCTTAACTATCACCCCCGATAGATTCCCTTGACCACCTTGCAAATAGGTTGTGACAATGTAACCTTTTTGCTTCCTCAGCCAAGCAGTGATGTATCTTGCATCACAATCGTCGCGAGGGAGTATGGCGAGAATAGCTTGGTTGATGGCACCTTTTTGCCTCGATACAGCCACCTCGCCACTTGTCGCTCCGTACAATGCATACAGCACATCGCCGGGTTTGACCATTCTCGCAGAGGATGATTCATAACCTTTTTCCGTAAGAAAGAGTTCAGTCGATTCAGCTGCAATTTCAGCAGACCTGATAAAAGGAATAGACCCACCGTAAAACTCAGATTCTCCAGCAGCGGGCGTACCTCCTGAATAGCTTTCGGTTAGTTCACCCAGCTTACGCTGTTCCCAAGGGTCAGTAAAACCAGCGAAACGAATCTCGGGTACAGACTCGCCATCCTTTGGGAACATTTTTTCAAGCATCGACTTTTTGAACACGACGAGCTTGTCATACTTACGCTGATGAAGGGTGATGAGGCTGTCAATCTCATTCAACGCCGCACCTATGGCAGATTGCTCCGACAAGCCAGGAAATCTTACTTGTGTATCTTGCAGTGCGGCCTTTGAAACGGAGATCACCTTGATTCCCTGCATTAAGGGAAGAAGCTGTCTATGGTATGCATCGGAATTTAGGTAGTGCCCCAGGTAGCCCGTCCCAAAGGGGAACCGAGGCCGCGCCGGTATCGTATGTAGCCCCGAGATAGTTGGCTCTTTGGGTAGTTTCCGCAGCTCAACACACTTGCCAGCCGTTTCGTCCTCTGCCGTGTCAGCGAAAATGACATCACCTTCGCGAAGTATCGACCCAGCATATTTGGGAAGCACGGTATCGTCGGTAATGAACGGCAAATCACTTCGTTCGCCATCGAGGCAATCACCGAACTTAATAAGAATATCTCCGTAATGAACATTGCGAGCAGTGCCATTCTCGCCATTCAAACCGGCACGTGAAAGAGTGTTGCTCTTCAAGAACTCGAAGCAATCCCCAAACTTACGCTGTTCCCAAGGGTCAGTAAAACCAGCGAAACGAATCTCGGGTACTTTCGCCTGTTCAGTCATCATTCGCCTCCCAACAGGGTCTTCAGCTCGGCAATACCGGCCATATCGAACTCATTGCCGGTTAGTTGACCAAGCATATTGCCAAGTTTTGCCTCAGCCTGTTCGATCTGTTCGCACACATCAGAGTATGTGGTCGAATACTTGTCGTTCAGCGCATTCACCGCTGCAATCAACTCATCAACAGCCGTCTGAGGGAGCTCCTCAAGCTTGCGCTGCAATGGTTCCACCCACTTGGCAGCAAGCAAGTCATCAGCATGTTCATCGCTCAGTCCTTCAATAACGGTCCGGGTCTTTTCATCAAGCGCTGAACGGAGATTCTTAACGTTCTTTTTGACTTCACGCTCTTCATCAAACAACCGCTGTGCACTCACAAGAGCACGGTCAAAGTCAGTCTCGGGATGCTTGCCGATAGACTTCACTGCTTTCTTCAACTCAGCGGCAACAAAAGAATCACCATCCTCACTGATAGCACCGGTTGAGCTCTTGTCGTCTTCATCCATATTTTCAAGAATGTCGGCAATCTCACCACTAATCTCTCTTAACCGAGATTCATATGTAACAATTTCCGCAAGATCAGCAGTAAGCAGTTTGCTTTGCACAAGATCGAACGGCAGAATATGCCCGACCCAGCCGTCCGGCACTTCGACATCCTTACCGCCTTTCTTCTTGACGACCATATTGGCATCGACTTTGCGAACGGCGTCATGTCCCTCGGCCTGTATGGTTTCAAGGTCGATGGAGATAGTCTTTTGCCAACTATCGTCAAGCACCTGATACGCCGCATAGGCGTCTACGAGAGGGATACCAGCCAAACGACGCAGCAGATCATTTGTCAGAGTCTCCTCTTCGGCGGCAATGCTCACATTGGCGGCATTACCCACCAGTTCATCACGCAGATAGGCAGGATAATCGGTGAATACCTCACGATATCGCTGGATATAGGCACTCACACCAGAATCAGCATTCACTGCCTCGCGAACATCTTGCACAGCGAGCCTGGCCGAATGGCCGTTCTCCTCAGCAAAGAGACGTTGGAGCAATCCCGGGAACACGTTCCAATACTTACCGAGCGCATCGATATCCTGCTTGGGAATGCCACCAAACATGGTGGAATACACGTCCCAACTTTCGGCACTTTCAGAGGAATCCACATATCGGGGAATATTGAGGTTGTAATCGTTCTGCCGAATCTCATCAATGCTCACCAAACGGCTGAACTTATCGATATCACGATTCCCCGTCACCGCATCCACGATGCGTTTGATATCGCTCGCACGCAGCTTGTTGTTCTTGCCTTCCTTGGTGAAGTATTTGGAAGCGTCCACGATGAGCACATGATCGTCGTCGCGATGTTTGCGCAGCACCATCACGATGGTGGGGATGCCGGTGCCGAAGAAGATGTTCGCGGGCAAGCCGATGATGGCCTGAATGTGGTGTTTCTCCACCAGGTTCCGGCGAATAGTGCCTTCCTCACCGCCACGGAACAGCACGCCATGTGGCAATACGATGGTCATGATGCCGTCGTCGCGCAGATGATAGAGATCATGCAGCAGGAAGGCATAATCAGCCTTGGACTTAGGCGCAATGCCATATTCGAAACGGATATCTTCGCCCGCTTCCGGCGGCTCCCAGTTCTGGGAGTAGGGAGGATTAGAGACCACGGCGTCCACAAACAGCGGCTCATAGGTCTCGTCCTTCGTTTCGTCGGTATCGAACCACGGCCAGTCACTTTTCAGTGTGTCTCCGTTGCGGGCCACGATGTTGTCCGGCAGGATGCCGCGCATGACAAGATTCATACGCGTGAGATTGTAGGTATTCTCCTTGAGTTCCTGTGCGTAATACTTGATGTCATTCGGATTGCCATTGCGACGGGCCACAGCCTGACCGATATGGATCAGCAACGAGCCCGAGCCACTCGTGGGGTCGTAGATGTTGATTTCTTCACGGCCGGCGAGATGCCAAGCCACTATTTCGCTCATGAGCTGAGAGACTTCGCTCGGCGTGTAGAATTCACCGGCCTTCTTACCCGCGTTGGAAGCGAAGTTGCTAATTAGATACTCATAGATGAAGCCGAGGGTGTCGTAGTCCTGCCGGCTGTCCATCGGAATGTCCTTGATGAGGTAGATGAGGTCGCGGACAGCCTTGCTACGACTTTTTTCATCGGTGCCGAGTTTGGACAGACCGGTTTGCAGCGTGTCGAAGATGCCGACGAACACCCGTTTACGAGCCGGATCAATGTTGCGTTCGAAAGCGGAAAGCGCGTCACGTACATCAGCGATGGTGAAATCGCCCTGGCTGGCAATCCACGTGGAGAACAGGTTGTTGTAGGAGATGAAGTAGCCACATAGATCACGTACATACTGTACAGTTTCGGCATCATTCTCATCCAAGCCCTTGAGGTCTTCGGCTCCCCAGTCTTCAGCACGCAGACGAGCAATCTCCGTCTCCGAGAGGAACTTATAGAAGATAAAGCCGAGGATATAGTCCTTGTATTCATTCGCCTCAATCTTGGAACGCATTTTATTGGCGGATTCCCAGATTTTGGCGGCAAGCTGCTGCTTATTCATTCATATGCTCCTTGTTTCTGTACACGTAATCAAGGGTCTGTCCTTGTTCATTGACCCATTCGGTCCAACCGTTTTGACTGCCACCAAGAACAAATACAGCAGCAGCGGAAGGGCTTGACAGTTCAATGTCATCAGCAAGAGTCGCCTTGCCCGTCTGCGTTCCGAAAAGATGCCGCCGAGCTGCCACGGCTCCCTGGTTTTTGATAACTGGATGCACGAGATCCACTTCAGAACCGGAAAGAACAGTGAAACGACCTGTACCTTGGCTATATCGCCCAGTGGCCTGAACACCGTTCTTCTTCGTATGGAATACGGCGTTCACCATAACCGGTATCTTTTCTTTTCGATCAAGGTCATATCCGAGCACTCGCATACGAAAGAGGATGTTATTGTGCAGTCTTTCCACCTGTTGCTCTTTGTATGGATTCATGCGAGGAGCAGGAGTATACTCATTGTCGGTCTCATAAGAGCCATGTTTGTCCACATAATCTATGGCTGTTGACTCAAGAGAGTCCAAAACATCACGATCGATATTGACATCATTATCGAGGAACATGATGGCTTTGTTCCAAAAATCTTTCTTAGTCTTGTGCGCATCAAGCCGATTAAGCCCCTTCGTGGTTTGTCCCACATACGCACGGCTCAGAACTCCATGATCTTCATCAAGAAGATAATACACACCGCGATCCGGCAAATCGGGAAGACTTTTCGCCTCACTCAACATATCCCGGGGCACCACAACCGTGACAAGCGACTCCCCATCCACACGACAAATTCGAATGCCATCAGGATTGTTGTCAATAATTTGTATGGTCATAGCAGTGAGAGCAATCATCACTTGCCGCCCTTTGCTAGTTCATTAATCATGCATGTTCTCACGAATGCCGAAAAGCTCATCCCGCGAAGAGATGCGGCCTCTTTAGCAGAATCTCGCAAATTAGCGGGGATACGCATAGTAACCGGCACCACATCACCGTTTACCAGATACGAACGTATCTCTGTTTCACCAGCATCATGCTCAATCAGATCGGAGTACGTCATTGCATTCTACACTTTCAAACTGCAATACAAATGCAATAATTCTACACCCGCTTGGGAACAGCGTAAGTTTGGGGATTGCTTCGAGTT
>OHWK01000451.1_pt1 | contig 21434 bp, 16 predicted proteins | sample 1579761 | NCBI WGS metagenome assembly OHWK01 (sample SAMEA3882516, study PRJEB24775) | human gut metagenome | biome: human-associated habitat; feature: intestine environment; material: feces | place: Netherlands | collected 2009/2010 | reverse complement strand
GATCTCATCGCCCGGCAGCGGTGAGCAGCACTTGGCGAACTTGATGGGGCAGTTGTCGATGCCCTCGACGATGACGCCGTCGGAGGAATGCATCCGCTTGAGCTCCACCGTGACCGGCTTCGGCTCGGTAGCCTGCAGCTTGGTGTACTCCTCCTTGAGCTTGGGCAGCATGCGGGAGATCTGCAGGCCGCCGTAGCCGATGGCCGCGTACATTTCCTCCACGCTGTTGCAGCGGTTGCGGCGGGCCAGCGCCTCCATAAAGACGTCGTGCTGCTCGTCGGTCAGCGTCATGAGGTTGCGGCGCATCTCGCGCTCAAGCGCGTCGCGGCCCTCCTGAATATTTTCCTCTCTGCGTTCCTTTTTGAACCAGTTGCGGATCTTGTTCTTGGCTTCGCTCGTCTTGACGATGTTGAGCCAGTCGCGGCTGGGGCCGCGGTTCTCGGAGCCGGTGATGATCTCAATAATTTCGCCGGTCTGGACCTTGTGGTCGATGGGCACGATGCGGTTATTGACCTTCGCACCGATCATTCTGTTGCCGACAGCAGAGTGGATCGCGTAGGCAAAGTCGATGGCCGTCGCGCCCGCGGGCAGGTTGATGACGTCGCCGCGCGGCGTGAAGGCGAACACTTCCTCGGGCAGCAGGTCGCTCTTGATGTCGCTGAGCAAATCCGTAGCGTCGGCGCTGGAGCGCTGGCTTTCCAGCAGCTGGCGCACCCAGGCCAGGCGCTCGTCCAGCTTGTCGCTGCTGCCCGTGATGCCGGCCTTGTACTTCCAGTGCGCGGCGATGCCGTACTCCGCCATGCGGTCCATGTCCCAGGTGCGGATCTGCACCTCAAACGGGATGGCCTCGCGTCCGATGACCGTTGTGTGCAGGGACTGGTAGCCGTTGGGCTTCGGGGTCGAGATGTAGTCCTTGAAGCGGTTGGGCAGCGGGTGGTACATATCGTGGATCAGCCCCAGCGCGGTATAGCACTCGGGGACGTTGTCGAGGATGATACGCACAGCGTAAATGTCATAAATTTCCTCGAAATCCTTATTCTGCATATACATCTTGCGGTAAATGCCGTAGATGCTCTTGACGCGGTGGCGGATGGTCGCCTTCTGGATGCCGTTTTCGGACAGGTGCCTGGCAATCGTATGGCAGACCTGATGCAGGAACTCGTCGCCGTGCTTATTCAGCAGGTCGCGGATCGTCTCATAGCCGACAGGGTCAAGGTAGTGCAGACTGCGGTCTTCGAGTTCCTCCTTGATGTTGGAAATTCCGAGGCGGTGCGCGATGGGGGCATAGACCTCCATCGTTTCCAGTGCCTTGTCGCGCCGCTTCTGCTCGGGCCAGGCGTCGCCGGTGCGCATATTGTGCAGTCTGTCGCACAATTTTATAATCATGACGCGGACATCCTGGCTCATGGCCAGCAGCATCTTGCGCAGGTTCTCGGCCTGACGGTCCTCGACATTCGAGAACTTGATCTGGGTCAGCTTGGTGACGCCATCAACGAGCAGCGCGACTTCGGGGCCGAACTTCTGCTTGATCTCGGCAACCGTGACCGGCGTGTCCTCGGCCACATCGTGCATGAGGGCCGCGGCAATGCTCTCGCTGTCCATGCCCAGCTCCACCAAAATCTGCGCCACCGAAAGCGGGTGACAGATGTACGGCTCGCCGCTGCGGCGGCGCTGCTCGCCGTGGGCCTTTTCGGCCAGCGCGTAGGCGCGGTCGATCATAGCAAAATCATAGGGACGGCCGCTGTCAACCAGACTCTTTTTCAGATCGTCATAGGTGATGGGCATTTTTACTTCTTGCACGTTTGTGTTTTCCATAGTCCGTTCCCCTCTCCGTTTTCTATCTGTCTTGCACAGCGCTTTTTCGGGCATTCTGTAGGGCGCTCATGCCTGTTTTGCCAGCTCCGCCAGCTTTTGCAGCACCGGCGCACTGGCCAGGTCCTGCTTGGCCGTCACGGGCACGGGCAGCCAGCGGCCCTCCTGCTCCTCAATCAGGCCAAGCTCCTGCAGCGCCGTCAGGCTTGCCAGCGTCTTGCCGGTGTTCTGCGGCCCCTCCGCCGCAAAAACCGGCTGCAGATCCGCCGCGGCCACATGCCCGCCGCGGATACGCCGGTAGAGTGATACCGTGTCGGCGCGGGCCGGCAGCAGCGCGGCGGCGCGCGCCGCATCGAGGCTGCCGCCGGTGCGGAACGCCTCAAACCACGCGGCCTGTTCACTGGGAGTATTGCCCAGTTCCGCAGGGCGGATAGCCTTGAGGTGCGCGGACACCATCGGCCCGCTGCGCCCGTTGAAGATCGAGACCTCGAGTGCGGCCTCCACCTCACTGCCGACGGGATAGGCAAACGCCTGCGGCGCAATGCCGAAGCTCGACGCAAACAGCGTGTCGCTGCCCTGCCGCAGCCGGATGCGGGTGTGGCGGCCCTCCGCGCCCATCGGCCAGATGCCGTCCACAAAAGCATGCTGCACCAGCAGCACGGGCGTGGGGTTCTCGCGGCCAAAGGGTGCCAGACGGGCCAGTTCGCCGACGTTTTCCAGATTCAGCTCGCCCAGCGTGGCGGCGGCGTCCAGCCGCAGGCTGACGGCCTCGGGCGGGGCGGCGTGGGCCGCGGCCCAGGCATTGATGGTCTGCCGGAACGCGGCAAGATTTTCTTCCTCTATCTCAACGCCCGCCGCGGCGGCGTGGCCGCCGAACCGCGTCAGATACTGTGCGCAGTCGGCGAGCGCACTGTGCAGGTCGAACGGGTCCGGTGCGCGCCCGCTGCCGCGGCCCTCGCCCTCGTGCATCGAGATGACGATGACCGGGCGGCTGAACCGCTCCATGAGCCGCGCCGCCACGATGCCGATGACGCCGGGGTGCCAATCCTCGCCGCTGACGACGAGCACGCGGTCCCGGGTGCGGGCGGGGTCGGCCTCCAACGCCTGCAAAGCAGCGGCAAAGACCTGCTGTTCGGTCTGCTGGCGCTCGGTGTTGATCTCGGCCAGGCGTTCAGCTATGCCGGTGGCCTGATCCTCGTCGCCGCAGAGCAGCAGCTTGAGCGCTACCGCGGCGTTGTCCATGCGGCCCGCAGCGTTCAGGCGCGGGGCCAAACTGTAGCTGACCGTGTCCGCCGTGACGGGCTTGCCGCCGCAGCCGGCGCTCTCCAAAAGCGCGTGCAGGCCGGGGCGCATCGTGTCCTGCAAAAGGGACAGACCCTCGCGGACAATCGTGCGGTTCTCCCCCACCAGCGGCATGACGTCGGCCACCGTGCCCAGCGCCGCCAGCTCACCGTACATTTCCAACAGCTCGGCGGGGTCGCAGCCCTCGAGCGCGGCACAGAGCTTGAACGCCACGCCCGCGCCGCACAGGTCCTTGAACGGGCTTTCGTCGTCGGGGCGCTTGGGGTCGACAACGGCGATGGCGTCTGGCAGCGTGTCGCCCGGCAGGTGGTGATCCGTGATGATGAGGTCAAGGCCCAGCTCCTTTGCGCAGGCGGCCTCCTCGACGGCGGAAATGCCGTTGTCTACCGTCACGACGAGCTTGAAGCCCTTGGAGGCCAGTGATTCCAGCGCCGCGCGTGTCAGACCGTAGCCGGAGCCGCGGGTAGGCAGCTTGCAGCGGACGTGTGCGCCCTGGCTGGTGAGACATTCGTACAAAATGGCCGTGGCCGAGATGCCATCGACGTCATAGTCACCGTAGATGACCATGAGCTCCTCATTTTCGATGGCCTCTTGGATACGGACGACAGCCTTGTCCATATCGGTGAGCAGGAACGGGTCGCTCAGCGGTTCGCCCTGGCCCAGCAGGGCCTGCGCAGCGGCGGGGTCCGTGCAGCCGCGGGCGGCCAGCACCCGGCGCAGCAGTACGCCGCACCCGGCCCCGGCCAGCGAGGTTTCCGCCGCGGGGTCCGCCTTTTTCAGTTGCCACGCAGGGTAATTCATACAGTTTAGCTCCTTGTGTTAAAATCAGCTTCAAAATCGTGGGTCAGGCCATCCTGCCGCAGCATAGCCTCCAGCGTGTCGATCTCGGTGGAAACGTCCATGCTGACGTCCTGCAGAAGGGTGTCGTACAGCTTTTCATACGCTTGGTTCAGCGTGTGCAGGATGCCGGTGATGTCGCGGCGGATCTCCGCCGCGTTCGCGCTGTCCGTATCGCCCAGGCCCTGCGCCGTGTCCAGCAGCTTGCGGGTCGTTGGCAGGTAATACTCGCGGAAGCGGCGCACGCGGTTCAGCTGCTCCGGGTGGTTGTGGACAAAGCCCATGATCGACGCGCTGGTTTTCTGCATTGCGGCAAGCTCTTCGTCCGCATCGGTGCCCAGCTTGCCGCGGCAGACTTTTAAGTAGTTCAAAAAGTCCATCCCCTCGCGGCGGAACTGTTCGGCATCGGTCAGGGGTTGGGCAGGCTCGGCCTGCGGCGCTGCGGCGGGCTTTGCCGCCGTCGGCATGAGCGAATCGTCCAGGTAAAGCGTGCTATAATCGTCGGAAATGGCGGCATTGGGCAGGTCGCCGCTGCCGACAGCCCTCGTCACAGTGGCATAGGCTGTTTCCTGCTTGATCTGCGCCTTGCGGGCCAGCGACGGCAGGTCGCAGGTCCAGTCATTGGCGGCGCGCAGCAGCCTGCGCAGGCGGCTGAAATAGGTCATCTGCTTCGTGCCCACAACGGCCATAAAGAGAAAGCCCAGCGTGACCGGCGTGAATACTCCAAACAAAATCGGGATAGCCATAAATTCATCGTGGGTCAGCCCCAGCGGCCCTGCACCGACGGCGGTCAGGATGCCCATGACGAGCGCCGTGATGCCGAAGCAGCCCGTGAAGGTCCAGCCGACTGCCGTCAGCGCAATGCCGACAGACTGGCCGCCGTTTTTCCATTTGCGCTCCAGACGGCGCTTCCATGCGGCGAAGCTGTCGGGCTGCGGCCTGCTCATGGCACCGCCCGCCTGTGCAAGGGCGTCTGCAATGCTGCCCAGCACCGACGAGCCGATTTTGCTGCCCGCCTCAACGGCGCTGTCCAGCATATCGCCGAAGTCGTAGTGATTGTATTGATATTTGGGAGTTTTGTTGTCAGGCATTTGGTTGTCCAATCTGTTGTCACTGCATTGTAGAGGCCGGACATATCCGGCTCTCGGCTTTCCGGTTATAGGGCGGTTTCCTGTAGGCTGCGGGCCGGGCATGCCCGGCCCCTGCGGACGCATCAGTCCGCCATCGGTCCCCAATTCTTCATCAGCTCGGCGGCGCAGCGCACACCATCGACGGCGGCGGTCATGATGCCGCCCGCGTAGCCCGCACCCTCGCCGCAGGGGTAAAGCCCGGCCAGGCCGGTGCATTGCAGGTTTTCTTTATCGCGCAGCAGGCGCACGGGGCTGCTGGTGCGGGTCTCCAGACCCGTCAGCACGGCGTCGGGGGCGCGATAGGCCGCCAGCTTGCGGCCAAAGGCGGTCAATCCCTCGCGCAGGGCACCGCTCAAATCATCGGGCAGCAGGCTGCCGAGGTCGCAGGGCGTCACACCGCGCGGGTAGGTCGGCTGCACCGCCCCCAGCTCGAGCGCACCGCGCCCGGCCAGAAAGCTGCCGACGGTCTCCGCCGGGGCAAGATAATTTCCGCCGCCTGCGCGGTAAGCGGCCTGCTCCAGCCGACGCTGGAACGCGACGGCCTTTGCCGGGTCGTTGTCGAAGTCGCTGCCGTCCACACTGACGACCACCGCCGCGTTGGCGTTGCGGCCATCGCGGGCGTGCAGGCTCATGCCGTTGGTGACAACGCCGCCCGCCTCGCTGGCGGCGGCGCAGACCGTGCCGCCCGGGCACATGCAGAAGGTGTAAACGCACCGCCCGCCGGAGACGTGCTGGCTCAGCTGGTACTCCCCCTTCGGCAGCGCCGGGTGACCCGCCGCGCCGTGGTAGAGGCTTTTGTCGATCTCGGTCTGCAGGTGCTCGGCGCGGAAGCCGACGGAGAACGGCTTGCATTCCAGCGGCAGACCCAGACCGTGCAGCATGGCAAACGTATCCCGTGCGCTGTGGCCGACAGCCAGGATCAGCTGTTCGCAGGGCACAGGGCCTGCTGTCGTCTCGATGCCGGTCAGCGCACCGTTCCGGGTGTGCAGGCCGGTCAGCGCCGTGTTGAACCGCACCTCGCCGCCCAGAGCCTCGATCTCGCCGCGGATGCTGCGGATGACGCCGCGCAGCAGGTCGGTGCCGACGTGGGGCTTCTGCCGCCACGCAATGTCGGCGGGCGCGCCGTGGTCAAGGAACGCCCCGGTCACGAACGCGCACAGCGGGTCACCGACGCGGGTCGTCAGCTTGCCGTCCGAGAAGGTGCCCGCGCCGCCCTCACCAAACTGAATGTTGGCGTTGGGGTCCAGTGTGCCGGTTTTCTCAAAATGCTCGACGGCCCGAATCCGTTCGTCCAGCGCGGGGCCGCGCTCGAGCACCAGCGGGCGGTAGCCTCTGCGGGCCAGCAGCAGCGCCGCGAACAGGCCCGCCGGGCCAAGACCGACGACCACCGGGCGATGGGTCAGCGGCGTTTTCCCCGTTGTAAAGTCGAATTTCGGCGGCTGTGTATAACAGACACAGGGCGAGGCCCCGGCCAATGCCGATTCCTCACCCTCGTCCTTGAGTGTGACTGCGATGGTGTAGACAAGCACCGGCGTACCGTGCCGGGCGTCCACGCTGAGTTTTGCCACACCGCAGTGCGCCGCCCGGCGGGCGGGCACGCGGAGAATGGCCAGTGCCTTCGCCGCTGCCTCGGCGTCCGGGTCGGGGCAGGTCAGCGGCAGGCGGATGTTGCGGACTAAAAGCATAGATAAGGTTCCTTAAACGATGGTATTTTGTATGCGCCATGTAGGGTCCGGGCATGCCCGGCCCCTACTGCGTCGCGTTACTTCGACGTGACCTCGCACTGGACCGTATAGCTGCCGGTGGCAAAAATACGGCTGGACGACGGGATCTGGATGCTGACGGCAATCGTCTGCTGGCCGACGGTCAGGTTCAGGCTCTGGCAGTCGATCTGCGCGACGATGCTGTCGGCGGACAACTTCTCGATTTCATCCGCCGGGCCGTAGAGCGTCACACCGCTGACGATGCTGGACAAGACCTGCAGCTCGTAGTTGCTGGGCACGTTGATGGCGCGGATGTTCGAGACGTTCAGCTTTGTCGAGGTCATCTCCGACGTGTCAAAGTCCAGCGTGACGTTCGTGACGCCGTCCAGCGAGACGATGCCCGCGGGCAGCTCGATAAGGCGCTGGTAGTCGCGGCCCGGCTCAAACTCACGGGCCAGGTCAAAGTCCGTCACGGTCAGGGCCTCCAAGGCGCTGATCGTGCGGGCGGGACCGGCCACGCACAGAGTCTGCTGGCTCAGCGAATAGTGCAGGCTCTCGACGTCGAAGCCGTTCGGCGTGCCGATGAAGTCCACCTCCAACGGCAGCTCCCGCACCTGATAGACCGTCAGCGTGACGTTGGCGGAGTCGCTCTCCATCGAGATATACTGCGGCGTGAAGGCGTTGCCCTCCTCGTCGCGCAGCTCCAGCGTAGCAGGCACCGTCGTGGTGTCGGCCAGCTCGCCATCCATCTGGACCGGGGCGACGATGCTGGACACCTGATCCAGCTCGCTCGTCGGGCCGCGCAGCGTGATCTCGGCGGGCACGGCGGTGGTCTTGTTCAGCATATAGCCGCTGGAGATCGTCACCGCGGAGGCGTCCACCGTGACGGGAACGGTCTTTTCGCTGACCTCGTCAAAGACGACGTCGATGGTGCTCGGGCTTTCCACCGTACACTCAATGTCGCCGGGGAAGTCTGTTGTGTTCGTCACACGGGCCTGCAGGCGCAGCGTGACCTTGCCCGCGCCGCTGACACCGGCGTAGCTTGGATAGACCATGATGTCGGCGCTGCGGATGTTGCCGATGATCGTGCTGTTGCCCTCGACTTTTACGGTCACGCCCTCAATGTCGGGCTTTTCCACAATGTCCAGACCTTGGGCCGTGTAGGTAGACGCGCCGCTCGTGTAGTTGATCGGCACGCCGGTCACCGTCGTGGAGCCCTGGGGGTCGATGTAGACCGTAACGATGATCCACATGGCAAAGCCCATGATGATTGCCAGAACAGCGGAAAAGACCGGGTTATTCCAGATCGTGCGCGGGCCCTTGGGCGCGGCGCCGTTCAGCCCCGGCGCGAGAGGGTTATTCGGGTTTGCCATGGTTCAGTGCGCCTCCCTTGCGCAGCAGCTTTTGCAGCGGCGAGATATCAGCCTCCTCGTCCTCGGCGGGGGGAACGATCTCCTCCTGCAGAAGGTTGAAGAGGTTCTGGCGGTCCAGGCGGCGGATGAGCACGCCGTTCTTCGCCATCGAGATGATGCCGGTCTCCTCGCTGACGATGACGACGATGGCGTCGGAGTTCTCGCTCATGCCGAGGCCCGCGCGGTGGCGGGTGCCCATGTCCTTGCCCATCTCGAGGTTGTTGGACAGCGGCAGCACGCAGCCCGCCGCCACAATGACGCCGTCGCGGATGACGACAGCGCCGTCGTGCAGGGGCGTGCCTTCATAGAAGATCGTGCCGAGCATTTCGGGGATGACATCGGCGTGCATCGGCGTACCGGTGCGGATGATCTCATCCAGATTATTGTTGCGCTCCAGCACCATCAGCGCGCCGGTGCGCGTGTCGGACAGCTGCTCCGCCGCGTCGCAGATGGCCACAACGGCGCTCTGCCACGCGCCGCGCAGCGACGGGTCACTGCGGCGGTTCCCGACCAGAAGGTTGGCCCACATTGTGGACTGACCCATGCGCTCGAGCGTGCGGCGCAGCTCCGGCTGGAAGATGACGACGGCGGCCATAAAGCCGATGGTGATGACGTTGTTGAGCACCCAGGTGACGGTTTTCAGGTTGAGCATGACGGCCAGACCGTAGAAAACCAGAATCAGGATGATGCCCTTGACCAGCTGGCCCGCGCGGGATTTGCGCGCGAATTGCAGCAACTGGTAAAAGACAAAGGAGATAATAAGGATGTCCAGCGTATCGGACAGCGGGTCAAATGTACGCAGGCTGCTTAAAACGGCATTGAACATCTGGTTGGGCAGCATGGGCACCGCAGCCCCCTTTCTGGGTCAAAATAGGCATTAGAACAAGCGTAGGAACCGGGCATGCCCGGCCCGCAGGTTTCCCGCAAACGGACGCACATGGCAAAGCCGCGGGCGGGAGATGTCCCACCCCTGCCGGGAGACTGACAAAATCACTCGATCAGCGCCACCGCATGGGCGGCAATGCCGAGGCCCTCGCCGGTGAAGCCGAGGTGTTCCTCCGTCGTGGCCTTGACGCTGACGGCGTCCACGGGCAGACCGAAGGCGTCGGCAATGTTCCGGCGCATGGCCGGGATATGCGGGGCCAGCTTCGGACGCTGGCAGAGGATCGTGGCGTCGATGTTGCCGACCTTATAGCCGTGCTCGGCAATGATGCGGGCGACCTCGCGGGTCAGGGCCAGCGAGTCCGCGCCCTTGTAGGCGGGGTCGTTATCCGGGAAGTGCTGGCCGATGTCGCCCAGCGCCGCCGCGCCCAGCACAGCGTCCATTACGGCGTGCAGCAGCACATCCGCGTCGGAGTGGCCGAGCAGGCCCTTCTCATACGGGATCTCCACGCCGCCCATAATGAGCTTGCGATCCTCCACTAAGCGGTGAACGTCGTATCCGTGACCAATGCGCATGGTTTTCTCCTTTTGCAGATCTTCTTTTGTAGTGATTTTATAGTTGGCGTAATCGCCCTCGGTCAGCCTGACGGGCAGACCGGCCAGCTCAAACAGGCTGCAATCATCGGTGACAAGGCGGGCTTTTTCCCCCGTGACGGCGGCAAGCGCCTGGGTGTAGCGTGCGCGGCGGAAGCACTGCGGCGTCTGCACGGCGTAGAGCGTGGCGCGGTCCGGCGTGTCCAGCACGCGGCCCAACGGGTCTGCGACCTTCACCGTATCCTTGACGGGCACTGCGGGCGCGGCTGCGCCGGTCTCGGCGGCAGCGGTCAGTGCGGCGGTGATGACGCTCTCGCTGACAAAGGGGCGGGCGGCGTCGTGGATGGCAACAAGCTCGCCCGTCGCCGCGGCCAGACCGTTGCGCACGCTGTCGGCGCGGGTCGCACCGCCCTGTACGACGGCGCAGGGCTTGGGACAAGCGGCGGCGATGGCCTCGCAGGCGGCGCGGTTGCCGCCGCAGACCAGCACAAGCTGGGTAATTGCCGGGTGCGCAGCCAGTGCAGCACAGCTTGTCTCCAGCACGGTGCGGCCATCCGGCAGACGGTAGCTCAATTTGTCAAAGCCCATACGGCGGGATGCCCCTGCCGCCACCACAATGGCGGTCACGGCGGGAAGATTCGGTTGTGCCATGGGCACACTGCCCCCTTTACCTATTTATAATAAACATTATACAGGGTTATGCCAAGAAAATCCACTAAAATCAGGATGATTTTTTTGTGAGAATAAAAAAATATCGCATTCTCCGCAGGGGCCGGGCACACCCGGCCCGCAGTCCTGCGGAAAACGCGATTTTGCGGAAAGGCTGCGGGCGGGACATCTCCCACCCCTACCGTGCGGCAGGATCTTCCGTCACCGGCAGCACCAGCACCGCCTTTGCCCCGCGCGGTGCGTTCCGGGCAAAGGCCGCCGTGCCGCCGTGGGCGCGGATGATCTGCTCGACGACGTGCAGACCCAGAATGTGGGGCGTATTCTCCCCCGCTTCACCGGTCTGCAGGGCGTGCAGCACGGCGGGCGGGTAGCCCGCGCCGTCGTCGGCTATCGTGATCCTCAGTGTTTTTCCTGTGCGCACCGCGGAAAGCTGCACCTGCACGGGGCCGGGATTGTGGCAGGCCGCATTGTGCAGCAGGTTTTCCACTGCGCGGGCCAGCAGCGCGGCGTCCGCGTCCAGAATCGCCTTGTCAGCGTCGGGTGTAATTTCCAACGCCACCGTGCAGCGGGCCGCCAGCGGGCTGTCACAGAACTCGGCGGCCAGCCTGCGCAGCAGCGGTCCGGCCTGGGTCGGTTGGCAGCGCAGCGGCTGTGCGCCGTATTGCAGCTTGCTGGTCAGGTTCAGATCTTCGATCAAAGCGCGCAGCTTCTCGCTCTGGGTGCGGATGCCGCACGCCTTCTGCCGCGCCGCGGCGGGCAGGGCGGTGTCCTGCTCGAGCTGCTCGGCCCAGCCCAGAATCAGCGCCAGCGGTGTGCGCACATCATGGCTGACCCCCGCGATCCAGCTTGTGCGGGCATCGTCCCGCCGGGCGATGATCTCATTGCGGCGGCGCAGCTGCTCACTCGTGCGGTTGACCGTGTCGGCCAGCTCCCCCGCAAAGCCGTCTGTCGGCAGCCGGATCGTACCGCCATCGGCCACGGTGGCCAGCCCTGCGGCAATCGTCTGCAAGCGCCGCGCACCGCGCCAGCTGAACAGCAGACAGCATGCGGCTGCCACACCCAGCAGCAGCGCCAGCGCGGGCAGCATGCCCGCTGCCATGGCGTTCATAAGCTGCTCATTGTTGTAAATATTGTACTTCCAGACCGAACCGCGCGGCACGGCGGCCACAAACAGGCCGTAGTCTGCCGTCCAGCAGAACACCGGCCAGTCGTCAAGATACCACCGCGAGAACGAGGCGATTTCCGACGCTGTGTAGTGTTTATTCAAGTTCTGCGGCAGGTCATGCTGCCAGATCACACTGCCGTCGTCGTCCAGCGCCATCGCCCAGGCGTAGCCCTGCAGCCAGTCCGCGGGCGTGCGGGCGGGGTCCAGCTGCAGGCCGTCGGCGGTAGGGGTCAGGGCCTCTGCCAGCGTACCGATGCGGACGCGGCTGTCCGCGGCCTCGCCGTAGTGCAGCCCCAGATAGACCACTGCCCCCAGCAGCAGACCCACCACCAGCAGCACCACCGCCGCCGTGGCCAGCACATAGCGCCCGATCATTCGTGTAAAGGTTTTCAACTTCACACCTCCCCAGTCAGCCGGTAGCCGATGCCCCGCACCGTGAGAAGCCACTGCGGATGCCCGGGGTCAGGCTCGATTTTCTCCCGCAGATGGCGGATATGCACGTTCAGGCTGTTCTCGTACCCGTAATAGTCCGCGCCCCAGACGGCCTCGCAAACGGCATCATAGGTTACGATGTGCCCGCGGTCATCGGCCAGTCTTTGCAGCAGGGCGCGCTCGGTGGCGGTCAGGGCCAGCGTTGTGCCGTCGGCGCGGCGGACGGCGGCGTCCTGCAAATTGACCGTGCAGTCCCCCAGCGTCAGCACCCGGCTGCGGCGCAGCTCGGTGCGGTAGGCGCGCTGCAAAAGGTGCTGCACGCGCAAAAGCAGCTCCTGCATCAGGAACGGCTTGGTCAGATAGTCGTCCGCGCCAAGTCCCAGCCCGAACAGCCTGTCCGCGTCGGCGTCCCGCGCCGATAGAAACAGCGCCGGGACGTCCGATTCTGTCCGCAGGGTGCGGAACAACCCGAAGCCGTCGCCGTCCGGCAGGTTGATGTCCAGAATCATCAGGTCCGGGCGGTGCGCGGCGAAGGCCGCCCGTGCCGCGGCGCAGTCTGCGGCAGTGCATACGGTTTTGTAGCCTGCCGTGCGCAGGTTGTCCGTAACTAGGGTAAGCAGGTCTGGGTTGTCATCGACCAGGAGGATGGCGGCGTCGTAGATGGTGGTCATAGGTTTTCCCCTTTTTTGAGCTTGTAGGGGCCGCCCATATACGGCCCCTGCCTATCATACTACGATTCACCCCCGCCCACCATGGCAAGACCCCAAAATTAAGGCAAAATTAAGCTGCTCTTACAGTTCGTTTAAGGCGCAGGGTGTAGCATAGGGCCATACCGAAAGCAAAGGAGTGTGCATTATGCAAACCGTAATCGAGACAAAGGCCCTGTGCAAGCAGTACGGGCCGCATACAGCCGTGGACCATGTGGAGCTGCACGTACCGCAGGGGTGCGTGTACGGGTTCATCGGGCCGAACGGCGCGGGCAAATCCACCACCATGAAGATGCTGCTGGGGCTCATCCACCCCACGGCGGGCCGGGTGCGCCTGCTCGGGCAGGAGCTGACCGAGAAAAGCCGCCTGCCGCTGCTGCGCCAGACCGGCAGCCTGATTGAGTCCCCCGCCGGGTATCTGCATCTGACCGCACAGGAGAATCTGGAGATCGTGGCCGACTTAAAGGGTGTGCCCCATAAGGACATCGGCCGCGTGCTGGACATTGTGCATCTGACGCAGGACCGCAACCGCAGGGTCGGGCAGTATTCGCTCGGCATGAAGCAGCGGCTCGGCATTGCCATGGCGCTGCTGGGCAGCCCGAAGCTGCTGATCCTGGATGAGCCGACGAACGGTCTGGACCCCGCGGGCATTCAGGAGATGCGCGCGCTCATCCGGAACATGCCCGCCGCCACAGGCGCGACGGTGCTGATCTCGAGCCATCTTTTGGGCGAGATGGAGCAGATGGTCGAGCAGGTCGGCATCATCGACCACGGCCATATACTGTTTGAGGGACCGCTGACCGAATTGCAGCGCCACAGCCGCGGCAATGTCACGCTGCGACTGCTGGACCCGGCCAAGGCCGCGCCGATCCTGTGCGCCAACGGTTTGACCGCGCACAGCGACAGCTGCGTTGTGACGCTGCCGCCCCTGCAGGATGCCCTGCTGGCCGACCTCGTGCAAAAACTGGCTGCCTGCGGCGCGGGCGTTGTGGAGCTGACGCCCCACACCAAGACGCTGGAGGAGATTTTCCTGAGCCTGACGAGCGAGGAGGCGGACTGAGATGGGCAAAGCACTGCATGCGGAGCTGCAAAAGGCCCGCCGCCGCCACGATTTGCTAATCTGCCTGGCCGTGCCGGTGGTCGTGTATCTCTGGGCCGGGGCGGAGGCCCCCACCGGCGCGGACGAGCTGGCCAACGCCTACAGCGCCCTCTTGTTCGCGCTGCCCGTTCTGAACGCCATTTTAATGCCCATTGTGATGGCACTGATTGCCAGCCGCCTGTGGGACATGGAGGTCAAGGGCAGCACCACAAAACTGCTGTACACGCTGCAAAGCCGCCGCAGTCTGTTTGCGGGCAAGGCGCTGCTGGGCACGGGCGAGGTCCTGCTGATGGTCACGCTGGAAATGGCCGTATCCATCCTGCTGGGGCGGGTGCAGGGCTACACCGAGGCGTTCCCCGCCGGGCCGTTTGTGTACACGGGCATTTGCACGCTGGCTGTCGATGTCATGCTGTTTTTCTCGGAGCTTCTGCTGATGTTGATTTTTGACAACCCGCTGCCTGCGCTTTGTGTCGGCATTGTGGGGGCACTGATCGGGCTGTTTTCGGCGTTCATGCCGCCCCTTGTCAGTTATTTTGTGCCGTGGGGCTACTTTGTCCCGCTGTCCTGCTATGAGGTTTCCTACTGGGACCAGGCCACCCATACTGTGACCTACGGCCTGCGGCCCTACAGCTGGGGACTGCTGGCGTTTACCGTGGTACTGGCTGCGGCTTTGTTTGCCGCCGCCTGGCGCATGATGCGCGATAAGGAGGTATAACGAATGCTGAAGCGTTGTATAATTGCCGAGAACCGCAAGCTGCATGCGTCGCCCATCTGGGTGATCTTCTTTGTGCTGCCGTTGATTTCCGCCGGGTACGGGACATTCAACTATCTGCAAAATCTGGAAATCCTGACCGAGCGGTGGTACAGCCTGTGGACGCAGCACACGCTGTTTTACTCGATGCTGTTCTTTCCCGCGATGGTGTCGGCGTATGCGGCCTACCTTTGGCGGCTTGAGCACCTTGGCCACAACTGGAACCTGATCATGGCAGCACCCGTGCGGCCCTTTGCGCTGTTTGCGGCAAAGCTCCTTGTTGTTGTAAAGCTGATGTGCTTTACGCAATGCTTTGTCTTTTTGCTGTACGTGGCGTGCGGGCGGCTGTTTGCCGGGTTCAGCGATTGGCCGCCGGTGAGCATCGTTTTCTATCTGGTGCGCGGCATTTTCGGCGGTCTGGCTGTGGCGGCGGTGCAGCTTTTGCTGGCCATGCTGATCCGCAGCTTTGCGGTGCCGATTTTCTTAGGGCTGGTCGGCGGCATTGCGGGAATGCTGATCGGCAGCAAGGGCTATGCCCTGCTGTGGCCCTACTGCCTGATGCAGCAGGGCATGAACGCCAACCGCAGCACCGACGTGCTGGCCGGGAATGTGCTGCCGTTTTTGCTGGCGTGTGCAGGCTGGCTGGCGGTGGTGCTTTTGACCGCAAAAGTGCTGCTGGAAAAAACGGATGTGAAAGCGTAATGTTTTACCGCGCAGCAAGGGCCGCGTATATGCGGCCCGGCGGTATATGGCGGGTGGGCATTTGCGGGAGAGCACCGGGCCGGGCATGCCCGGCCCCTGCCGCCGCGCCCTATATTTCTGCTTGCGAAACGCCCTGCCCTGCTGTATAATAAAAGCATCAACAAACAGGAGGGCACGCCATGACTGCCAATGCTGCCGATTTTGCCGGGTCCGGGTGCGGGCGCCGTTATGAGAAAGAGCTGGAGACCCATTTTCGCGATTGTCTGCTGTTTTATCTGGATGGCCGCATCCGCTTTGAGCGCTACTGCTACGGCGAGGCCGCCTGTCTGGTGTTCAGCGTCTGGGCCCACGGCTTTGACGCTGACGGGAACATTTTATGGGACCGCGAACCGGAGTTTGAGAGCCAGAAAACCGCCATTCCCCGCGTGCTGACCGACATTCAGGAGGACGGGAACGCCCTGCAGTTTGACGGTGCCTTCAAGCGCTACGTCAAGACCGAGGAATTCGACGAGGACAAGCCCAACGGATACGGGAAGTTTAAGGTGTTCTGGCTGAAAAGGAAAAAGTAAAAAAGACTCCTGCAGCGTGAATTAAACGCTGCAGGAGCTTTTTTGTGTTTGCAGTGCCCCTAAACAGCAGAACATTTCTCAAAGTCATAACGAAAAATTCCGATAAAAGGCCAGCGGCGGCTTTCGCAAAGAAAGCCGCCGCTGTTATAAAAATTAGTATTCTTAGAATTTTCCGCCGGAACTGCCGCCAAAACCGTCGCTGTCGGTACTCGAGCCGCTCGAGCTGCTCGAGCTGTCGTTCTTGACGGGGTCGTAGCGCTCGGTTTCGGTGGTATGGGTGTAGGTGTCCTCCACCACGGACAGCGCCAGGCCCTCGGCGGGCATGTAGGCGTTGGCGTGGGTCTGCTCGTTGGCAGTTTTCATCTGCGCATAGAAGATGCCGCAGACGATGCTCGCCACAGCCAGCGGAATGACAAACACAAACACCCACTTGATCCACCCCTTGGCGGGGTCGTTGCCGCTGTCCAGCGGTGCGCCCTTTTCGGCATAGAAATCCAGCGTGTCAGCGCACATTTCTATGTAGGTGTCGGAGGCCTTGTAATACGATCCGTCCGAGAGCATCGGCACGATCTTATCCTCGATCTGGGCGATGCGGTAGTCGGTAAAGGCGGTCACGCCGCCGCCGTAGGTGATGGTCACATAATCGCGGGAATCCAGCGCAATCAGGAACAGGATACCGCTTTTGCCCTCGCCGTAGCCAAGGTCATAGTTGCGGTACCAGTCCTTGGCAAACTCGCGCACGTTCTGCCCGCCGATGTCAGACACCGTCAGCAGGTAGACGTTGACACCGTGTCCGGCACTGGCGTCCTGCGCCTTTTGTTCCAATTCAGCGGTCGCTTCGGGTTTGAACAGCTCGTAGGTGTCCATCACCAGCGGCATTTCGGCAAACGCCGGCACGGCGCAGAACAGGCACAGCAGCAGGGCTGTCAGCAGAGAAAACAGTTTCTTTTTCATACTCTGTTTCCCCCTTTCAAAGCAGGAATGCAAGCAGGATCATCAGCGGAACACTGATGCCCGCAAACCAGGCGGCCACCTTTCGCTTGTCAACGGGCAAATCGCCCACCAGCTTGCCGGTCTGCCCGTTCATGGCGAACAGGTAATCCTTGCCCTGCCACTTGGTGTGCAGCATCCAGACCGGCAGCAGCGCGTAGTGCTTGGCGGTGTAATCAATGCTGATATTCTCGCTCAGGGTGCTTACGCTGTTGTAGCCGGTAATGCTGGCCGAAAGCTCGCTGCTGACCGAATTCTGCATCCGGCTGTGGGCGCGGGCCTGGCAGGTGTCGGCGTCCTCGTCGTATTTGTCTGCCATATAGCCCGGCAGGTACGCGGTCGAGAAGGGCTGGAACGCGCGGTAGTCATACGGCTCGATGGCATCCATGTGGCCGTTGGGCATCTTGGTTGAGCCGTCCACCGGAACGCCCATGAACTGCGTAGTACCCGCACGGCGGACATCATAGTGCTTGGTCGTGGTGATGACGTAATCGCCGTTGCGGTGGCTGGAGCTGGTCGTGGCTTCATATAGGCCCGAGCCGGAGGCGTTGGCATCGAACAGCCAGAACGGGACATACACGCCCTTGATCTCCTCGATATGGTTCTGCGAGGAGAACGCATTGGGCAGGAATCTCTTGCCGCGATAGTATTTTTTCAGCGCGGCCTTGGCGGCGTTCTTATCCAGCACAAACGGCAGGACAAGCTCGGGCCGCTGCATACCGCTGAACTGCCCCGCAATGACCGTTGGGTTGCCGCAGTACGGGCAGCTTGTCGCGGCAGTCGTCTCGTCACAGATCAGCTCTGCGCCGCAGGACGGGCAGGAATAGCTGCGCAGCCCGGCGGCCTCGTTTTCGCTCCAGACGGAGTCGGGCGGCGGTGCCTGTTTATTCTGTGCCGCGGTTTCGGCAGCGGCTTCTTTTTCGGCATAGAGCGCTTCGATCTCGGCAGTATCGTAGCTGCTGCCGCAGAAGTCACAGACCAGCTTTCCGCTGGCGCCGTCAAAGTGAAGCGGACCGGTACAGGCAGGGCATTGGTAGTTGGTAAGCTGCGTTGCCATTATGCGTCACCTCTCTTTCCTTCGGTTTGCAGCTGCCCTGCCAGAGCCTCAAAAAAATCGCGCAGGGCGCTGCGCGTATTGCCATCGGCATCCAGATAACGGTAGATGATCTCGTCATCCGGGGCCTTGTAAATCAGGCAAACGCTATCTAACGTTTCATCGGTGATAAATAAGCCGGGAGGGCTTTCCTTTTCGTCCGGCAGGCTTTCCAGCCCCAGCTTTTCTGCCAGAGCCAGGGCTTCTTGCCAATGGGTGTCCTCAACAGGGATGTTTTCCAGCTCCACCCATTCATCATCCTTGTAATTACAGCTGAAAAGGCAGCCGTCAGCCGGGTCATTTCTTATGCTGAACCCATAGGTGTCGTCATAGCACATACCGGAATAACTGATGCTGATACCGGTCAGTGTGCCGGGCGGCGCTTTTTTACAGCCGGACATTGTCAGAAAAGCGGCTGCGGCGCAAAGCACCGCAGCAATTTTTTTGCGCATCACTGGCCAAACGGCTTACCGCACTCCGGGCAGAACTTGGGCGGATGGGCCGGGTCATCCGGGGTCCAGCCGCACTGGCTGCACTTGGCGGGAGCCGGGGCGGGCTTGGGGCTGCCGCAGTTGCAGCAGAACTTACCGGTGTTGGAAGTGCCGCAGCTGCATACCCAGCTGGCGGCTGCGGGTGCCGGGGCAGGCTTGGGGCTGCCGCAGTTTGCGCAGAATTTGCCGGTGTTGCCGGTCTGGCCGCAGCTGCAGGTCCACCCGGCGGGGGCAGGTGCCGGGGCGGGCTGTGCGGCGGGCTGCTGCGCGCCCATCTGGTACAGGTTCTGGGCGTTCATACCGCCGGCTGCACCGGCCATATTCATGCCCATAAAGGCCATGGCGGACCCTGCGCCCTGATTGCCGGCTGCGGTCTGCATAGCACTGGCCTGTGCGCCGACAAGATGCGCAGCGGCGCGGGTCGGGTCCATAAAGGCTGCGTTGCGCTGCATTTCCTTGAGCATCTGCTCGTCTTCCTCGCTGGCCTTCACGCTGGAAACACCGAAGGATACGATCTCAATGCCGCGCAGCTTGCCCCACTTGGCGGAGAGCACATCGTTGAGGGCCTCGGCAAGCTCCATCGTATGGCCGGGCAGTGCGGAATAGCGGATGCCCATATCGCTGATCTTGGCAAAGGCGGGCTGCAGGGCGGTCATCAGCTCGGATTTCAGCTGCCCGTCGATTTCATCACGGGTGTAGCCTTCCTCCACATTGCCGCAGACATTGGTGTAGAACAAAATGGGGTTGGTGATGCGGTAGCTGTACTCACCGAAGCAGCGGATGGCAATGTCGATGTCGATGCCGGCGCGCTGATCCACCACGCGGAAGGGCACCGGGCTGGGCGTGCCGTATTTGTTGCCCACCAGCTCCTTGGTGTTGAAGTAATAGATGCGCTGATCCATCGGGGCCTCGCCGCCGAAGGTAAAGCGCTTGCCGATGTTCTGGAACACTGCGCCGATAGAGTCGGACAGGTCGCCGCTGAAGAGCGAGGGCGCGCTGCCGGTATCGTAGGTGTACTCACCCGGCTCGGCGCACATATCCACGACCTTGCCCTGCTCCACGATCATGGCACACTGGCCGTCGGCAACGGCCACAATGGAGCCGTTTGTAATGATGTTGTCGCTGCCCTTTGTGTTGGCGCTGCGTCCGCTCTGGCGTTTCCAGCCGCGGGTAGCCAACAGGTCAGCCGGCATGGCTTCACAATAAAAGTATTCCTTCCACTGGTCGGCCATAACGCCGCCAGCAGCGCCCATTGCAGCTCTGATAAGTCCCATAGTGATCCTCCTATGTCAGGGGCGGGCAGGACCCGCCCCGTTTTGTTACAGATAAATCAGGTCGTCATTTGTTGGCCAGGGCGGCCTTGTACTCCTCATAGCGGGGCGGCAGCTCCTCGAGCTCCTCGTTCCACTCGGTGCCGTCCAGTCTCATGTAGAAGCTGACCGCACAGGCCGTGCCGTCGTCGCCCTCGTAGTCATACATGAACAGCGAGATGCAGTCGTTGTACGGGTAGATATTGAAGTTGTATGCTTCGCTGTCGTCAATATGCTGATCCAGCACCCAATCGCTGCCGTCCAGGATAGGCTCGATATGGTCATCATAGACATTGACCCACATCGTGATGACCGGGTCATCGGGCATACCGTCGCGGTAAACCTCAAAGTAGTGGCTGCCGTCCTCGCTCTCACCGATGTAGCCCCAGCAATCGTAGGTGTCGGTGTCAAAGTAGTCGCGGTTCGGCACATTCTTGTAGTTTTCCATCCGGAACCAGCCGTACCAGTTGGTGTTGCCCAAATCATCGTAGGTGTTGCCGTCATCGTAGGTGTAGGGCGGGTCAGGCTCATCCGTGCCGTCGATGTCATATTCGTCATCGCCGCCGTCCAGCAAAGCGGGGTCAATTTCGGGCTTGGTGTCGCTGCGCTTAAAGACCATGGTCATACCGTCAAACTCAATGGTCAGCAGGTCACCCTCGCGGGTGTAGGTCATGGCCGGGGTATTGGGGTCGGTCAGCGCATAGAAGTTGCCGTCCTTCCATTGGAAGGTGACAAAATCCTCCATGTAGGTTTCGCCGGTGCCGTCCGCACGCAGCTCAATGTAGAAGTCCTCCATATCGACGAGGGCAAGCTCCTCCTTGGAGAGGGTGTACTCGCTGTCGGAGGCGGATTCCAGCACATAGATGCCCACATCGGTATCGCTGCCTGCGGTGGTGCCCTGGGTCATGTTGTCACCGTCCAGAGGCTGCTGCATGGTGCTGCCGGACTTGACGAAGTAGAGCGTCACGCCCTGTCCCTGCACATCGTTCAGGGTCAGGATCTCGTCTTGCAGGGTGCCGGTGCAGCTCAGGCCGCCGCAATCCAGCTGGAAGACCCCGCCGTTCAGCGTCCACTTGCCGTAGGACTTGGTGCCGTCCACCGTTACAACGCACTTGCCCTTATCATTCAGGTCCATCAGGAACCCGCTGCCGAAGGCATCCTCGACCTGCGTCACGGAGCCGCCGATCTCGGCGTAGGCTGCTTCCCAGGTGCCCTGATTCGGGTCACTGGCGTTCGGCTTGCCGGTGCGGATGGAGCCGCTGATCATTGTTACGATGATCATAAGCAGGAATATCACCGGGATGGCGATCAGGATCATCCGCTTGGGGGACATTGGTGCGCGGGGGCGCTTGGGCTTGCCGCCGGGGGCCACATTGCCGTAAGGGTTGCCGCCCGTGCCGCCGGGTGGCGGCGGCGTGACAGCATGGGGAGCATCCGGGGGTGTGTTTCTGGCGTAAAGCGGTGCGCCTGCGCCGGTCTGCGGCGGTGTGCCGGGCGCATTGCCTGCGTAAGGATTCGCTGCGTTCGTCTGGGGCTGTGGGGCGGCAGGTGCGCCGCCTGCATAGGGGTTGCCGCCGCCTGCCTGCGGCTGCGGGGGCGTCTGTGCAGGCTGTGGGGGTTGCGGTGCAGCCTGGGTAGGCTGAACCGGGGGCTGGGGCACAGCTGCGGGCTGTGCGGCGGGCTGCGGTACGGATACTTTTGCACCGCAATTCTCGCAGAATTTAGTACCGGGCTTTAACTCGGCACCACATTGCGTACATGTTGCCATAGTGTCTGCCTCCTTT
>OHWK01000440.1_pt1 | contig 22036 bp, 14 predicted proteins | sample 1579761 | NCBI WGS metagenome assembly OHWK01 (sample SAMEA3882516, study PRJEB24775) | human gut metagenome | biome: human-associated habitat; feature: intestine environment; material: feces | place: Netherlands | collected 2009/2010 | reverse complement strand
AACCAGAACGCAAGATTCATGGGCGCGAGCCTGCCGTTAATGATGATGGAGGTGACGTAGCGGCCGGTCCACGTGTTATTGCTGCCGGTGGTATGAGCGCGAATGATACCCGCCTTGTGCCAGGGCAGCACGCGCGAAGTGGCCGAAGTCTCGAACTCCGTCACGATCTTGTTGCTGCCGCTATCGGTGCCAAGCGTGAGGGTGTGGCTGTTTGCATCGTAACTCCACCAGGCATTGTCGTTGCTGGGGAAGCGGCCGCGCAGGGCGCTCGACCAGGTATAGGTGATGTCATCGGTTATCGCGTTGCCGACGCCATCCTTGGCAGCGGGATAGCGGCGGGCGACGTCACCCGTGGAACCGAACCAGGGGGAGCCGGCGGAAGTGTAGGCCCAAGAGCCGTTGGTCGGCAGGTGGGCAGCGAGCGTATCGTCAAAGCCAGTGCCTTCGAAGATGATCTGCGGGCCAACCGTAATCGACGTAAGCGCGTTGAGGCCAACGAGCATTTCGGTGCGCGTGGCCGTGTCCTTCATGTTCCAACCGGAGATATCAAGCGAGGTAAGGGCGCTGTTGTTCTTGAACGCCGTGTCGTACTTGGTGATGTTGGTGGTATCCCACTCATCGATGCCCGTAATGGTCCTGAGTTTGGCATCGCCTTCGAAGAGTCCTTCGATGCTTATAGTATTAGTGGTGATGAAGCCAACGCCGTTGAAATCCACGAGATTGGGGTAGTTGGCAAACCAGAAATTAAGGTTGGCCGGCGCGACCCTCTTATCGGTGCTGGTCACGACGCGCGTAACCACGTCTTTGGAACCAATGGCCGCAAGCCAGGGCAACACCTTGGAAGCAGCACCGGTCTCGGTCTCGGTGACGACGAGATTGCCGGCCTGGTTGTCCGATCCGATGGTGAGCACGCCATCCGCAAAGGTCCACCACGTGTTGTCGTTGTCGAAACGACCTGCCATGACACCCGCTTTCCAGATGTAGGCCATCTTTCCAGCGGCAGCGCCCTCGGCGTTCTTTCCGGCGGGATAGCGCTTTGCGAAGTTCGAGGTCGAGCCGAACCAGGTCGAGCTGCTGGCACCGTTAGGAGTTCCTTCCCAAGATCCCTGGGTAACCTTAAGACCCTGCAGGTCGCTGTTGAAACTCGTCCCCTCGAGGATGACTCCTGCACCCACCGTAAAGACACCTTGTCCAAAAGCGGCAACGGTGCCGAGCTTGCCGCAAGAAGCGAACATGTCGGTTCTGGTGGAAGACGCATCCATGGACCAGCCGGAGATATCGAGCGTCACCAGGTTGGCGCACCCGGCAAACATGTTGGCGAAATCGGTGACTCCCGTGACGTTCCAGGAGGCGCCGTCGACGAACATGAGCAGGGAGCTTGCGTTCCTGAACATCCCATTAGTATTAGTGAGCGCCGCGGTGTTCCATCCGGAAACACCGGAAAGCTGCGTAAGGCTGGCAGCGCCTTCGAACATGGAGACGAAGTTCTCGATATGGGAGACGTCCCAATTCTCGAGACCCGTCACCGTGCTGAGACGCTCGGTGCTGTAGAAGAGCTGGTACAGCGAAGTGTTGCCGGCAAGATCAAGACCGGCACCATCGAAGCTCGTCAGGCGATGGTAGTTCTTGAACCAGGCCGCGAAGTCGACGGGGTTGAAGTTCTTGCCGGGGTTACCATCAGCCTCGACGGTGACCATGTTGATGAGAACGGCGTAGTTCTCGCCAATGGCCTTGAGCCAGGGAACGCTTGCCGCGTTCTCGGTCACGCTGCGATTGATGACCGCCGAGTTGGGATTGGGGCCCGTCCCCCTGTACTCGTCGGTACCCAAGGTGAGTGCTCCGGCGGTGCGGTCGAACTTCCACCAGGCGTTGTCGTTACTGTCGAAGCGACCGCGCAGGTTGTTGCTCGACCAGGTGTAGGTCATTGCGCCGGGAACGATGGAGTTACCAGCGTAGCGGTTCTTGAGGTTTTCGGTCGTGCCAAACCAAATGCCATCGGAGCAATCCCAGCTACCGGCAGAGGCGATGCGGGTCTTCATGAGCTCGGCATCGTCAAGACCGGTACCCTCGAGAATCACGGTCTGGCAGATCTTGAAGGTCGCGATAGCTTCGAGGTAGGCAAACATATTAGTGCGAACCGCGCTCTGCGGCATGTTCCATCCGGAGATGTCGAGAGTAACGACGAAGTTGTCGCCCTCAAACATGCCCTCGAAGGTCTGGGCAGCCGTGACGTTCCAACGAGCCAGGGCGTCGATGGTGACGAGGTCCTTCGTGTTGCGGAACATGTGCGCGAAGTTCGTAACGTGGGAGGTGTCCCAGTCACCGATGGTGGGCTGCACAGTCATGAGGTTGCAGCCATCGAAGAGGCCCTCGAGCGAGGTGATCGTGCTGGTGTTCCATGCGGCAACGCCCGAGAGCGAGTTGAGTGCGTTGCAGTCCTTGAAGAGGTTGGCGAGCGAATGGGTTTCGGAAAGGTCGACGCCGGCACCGTTGAAGCTAACCAGCGATGCGTATCCGGCAAACCATCCATCGGTTACGGTGCCGTTGCCACCAAGGTTCTGCGGCTTGACCCGAGTGGGGTTGCTCGCATCTCCCGTGGCGCGGAAGACAACGTAGTTGACCTGATCCTTGCGGATGACCCCATTCCAGGGAAGGTTGGATGCATCCTGCGTCACTATAGTATTAGTGGCCCCCGGATCCGCACCAATCGTGATGGTACCGTTAGTATAAATCCAGTAGACGCTGTCGTTTCCATCGAAGCGACCGGAGCGCATGGACGGATCCCAGATATATGTGAAGGAACCTGTAGCATCTCCCTCAATCGAAGAGGAGACGGGATAGCGCGCGGCGAGGTTTTCACTGGAACCAAACCAAGCGCTGTCTTCGGTGGCCCAAGAACCATTTGCCGTTCCATGCTCGATGAGAGTTTCTATACCGGAACCTGTAAGAATCACGTCGCCACTCAAGAGGAGACGGCGGAGCGACGAGTTGCCGGAGAACATGTTGTCGCGGGGAGCGGTCGGCTGCATGACCCAACCCGTGAGGTTCATGCTCGTGACTCCAGCATCCATGAAGAGGAACGCGAAGCTCGTCGCAAACTCAACATTCATTCCCGTGCCATCGAAGTTGGTCATCGAAACGTAGCTCTTGAACCAGTTCTCGAAATTCACGGGAGCGATTCCATTGCGCGTAACAACGGAACGAACGGCAAACGATCCGGTGGGGACCGCTCCCGTGGTAAGCCAGGGAACATTTGTCGCCGACTCGGTCACCTTCTTGTCGGCGGCTCCGATTGCGTTGCCGCGCGAGTCAACGGAGTCGGCACCAATGGTAAGAATGCCATCGGAAGTTCCGCTGAACATCCACCAAGCATTGTCATTCTCGAAGCGGCCACCGATCTGATTCGGATGCCACGTATATATTAGTGCGCCCGAAGCACTCGAGGGGCGTTGGGCAGCTGTCTTGGTGGCGGAATAACGAGTGGCAAGATTGCCCGTCGTGCCAAACCACACGCCATCCGAGCAGTCCCAGGTTCCAGCCCTTGGTTCGCGCTTCGAGAACGAATCGGTAAGTCCGGTACCTGTGAGAATTACGGTCTCCGTTACGGTGAGGGTAGTAAGCGTCGTGCAGTTCGTGAACATGTTGTCACGAGGAGCACTTGCGACCGCATCCATGTTCCAACCGGAGATGTCGATTGCGGAGAGGAAGGTGTCGCCGCGGAAAAGCGAATCGAACGAAGTGCAGTGGGAGACGTCGATTCCCGTACCGTCGAAGCTGATGAGATTTGCGTAGTTTGCAAACCAGGATGCGAGAGTGGTCGGCGCGATGTTTCCGAAAGTCGTGATTGCCTTGATGGCGGCAGCCCCAACCGAAGGAAGTCAGGGAAGCTGCTCGGCCGTTTCGTCGACGGACTTATCAACGGCACCTGTTGCATCGATGGTCAGCGTGCTCGAGGTCTTGTCGAAGGACCAGAGCACATTCGCGTTGGATGCGAAGCCGGACTCATAGTAGAAATTGTAAGCATGAATTCCGGAAGGCGCGCCGGATCCAGAGTAGCGACTCACGAGATTGGCAGTCGTTCCGGACCATGCATCCGACTTCCACGTGCCGGCGTTGTCGCCACGGCTTGCCGTGTTACCCAAACCGGTACCATTAAGATTCACATTCGGATTGAGGGTTATCTTCTCAATCGCTCCCATGTTCGAAAGCATGTTGGTTTTGGTAGCCGATCCGACAGTCCAGTTCGTAAAATCGAGTTCCTTCAGATTTGAGCAACCTACAAACATATTCATGAAGGTTGTTGCCTTGGAAGTGTTCCACGATCCAATACCCTGAACAGTTTCAAGATTTGTGCAACCATTAAACATGTTTGCGAAGGTGGTCACATTTGACGTGTTCAATGAATCCGCTTGGAATGAGACGAGTGATGTGTATCCGCTAAACCAATTGGATAGGTTTGTGGGCGCAATGGGGCCCGTGATTATGACCTGGAATATGTCGGTCGTTGTAAACGAGCTCTTCCAGGGAAGCGAAGACCCGTACTCAGTGACAGCCATATCGCCGTTATCGAGCACGGGATGGATGTTGAGCGTCATGGTTCGCGTATCGACGCTCCACGAAATATTCGAGTTGCTGGCAAAGAATCCGCTGTTGTCAGCCTGAGGGCTAATAGACGAACTCGCCGCCAGAAGCGGTGAGTCCAAAGCGTCCTGCATGATCTGATCAACGCCGTCTAGGCCCGATGATGATTCGTCCGGCTTGAACAAATCGCGTACTGGGCCGTAGACCTCCCCTGACGTTTCCGTCGGCACCGCATTTTCTGCTGGTGCCGTTTGTTCAGGGGCAGATTCCGAGCGAGCACTCTCAGCGGGAAGGGCGACTGCCTCGGGGGCTGCCTTGGGGGCAGCTGCAGGAGTAGTCACCGCCGCGGATCCGGCCGAAGCCGGCATGGGGATTGCGGCTGCCGCGGATCGCGGAGCAGCCACGGGCTCTGCAGCGCTGGAAGAAGCCGCCACGGGCTGCGGTGCCGCAGCCGGAGCCATGACGACGACGGAGCCATTGGAGCCGGCACCCGCCGAAGCGATGTTCTCGGAGTTGTAGGAATTCTCGTCAGCGAGAGCAGGGGTGGCGAACGACGTAAGTACTAATATCGCGCCCGCGAAAAAAACAAGGCAAAGCGTGACGAGGGCGCGAAGAGCCCTTCGCTGCATGTCGCTGCGAGGCAGGTCCATGTATGTCCGCTTTGTGCTCAATACAACTCCTGAACGGGGGTTATGAAAAACACATCGAGGTGGAACGGAAGGGAAACAAGGGGTAGAACGGCTAGGGACGTTTGAGAAGGATGATTTGGATTGAAAAAACGCGGTAGACGTGGTGTTTTGGGATTCGAATTGTACTTCCCTCAAGTAAAAAACGCCTGCGTAACCAGCCGTTTTGCCCAGTATCGTTTGCGAACGGTAGGTTATTTCGGGCGGATGACAGTGATTTTCCCCATCGTGTCCATTTTTTCTCGACACGTCTCCACAATTTCTTGAGAAGTGAGTCTGCTAGGTGTCAAAGTCCATTATTTCCCGAAATGATATTTGAGCGTTCGTTCGATGTATCGTTTCGAGGCGAATTTTCGACTCGGAGTCATTTTCATGAAATTATTCCGTATTACATATAAAGATTTATCATAAAACGTGATTAAGATTCCGACGACCGATCCCTGTGGAAAACTTCGCATCTCGACGCGGAATTTTTATCTAGGATTTGGATAAATCTTTATCGCGATTTAAGATAACTCAACAGGCACGTTCTGCGTGCGATTTTCTCCAGATTCTTTATCTGTTCTCGGTATAATTTTATAGGCTTCAATTTCTCGGACTGATATACAGAAAATGTCTCTGATTTCATACATTTTTGAGGCGTTTCTTGAGCAGCCTTTCGGCTTTCCCCTCCCCCGTGCTCTTTCTGCACTCGTACCCCCTTAATCGCTCCGCGCGATAATTCCGCGCCACCCTCCGCGCCCAGGCGCGGAACCCTCGATCGAGGTTTCTCGACTCCGGCGCTTCGCGCCTCCGCTCGAAACGAAAAGAGGGCGCACCCCCTTCGATCGAAATGACCCTCGAGGGTCTGTCCCCTTATTACTAGGGGTCTGTCCCCTTATTGCCATGAGATATCGTTGAACAGGTCATATGCATATTTGTTCATATAACATTTGCTCATTTGTGATATGTGAATGAATAGGTTCTCCCATGCAACGAGGGCTTTTCCGAGAACCGCCGCATGCCTCCTCGGACCCCTGCTTGCGAGGTGCATCTTCAGGGTGATGATCGTGCGTCCCAGCGCTTCCCCACACCCCCTCATTCGCTCTCGAGCATGTTGCAAATCGAGGCGCGGACGCAACGCGGAAGTGTTCGTCTGGCGCCTCGATTTTTGGGGGTTCCGCGCTTTGTTCCGCGCCTCCGAAACGAGTCTTCCGAGCCTCACCTTGCGCCACGATTTTGAAGGCTCCGGATTGACTCCGTTCTTTGTCTGGTCACTCCTCCGGATTTGAGGATGTTAGCTCCGATTCGAGACCAGAATCGGTCCGATTTTGATCCAAAATCGCTCTTGTTTCGCTCGCCAAAGTGTCCTTCTTACTGGTACCTGCTCCTGCGTCAAATTGAGGCTGGATTTGCATGTGAAAAGAGAGTTTTCCACAACACCTTTTAGACGCAGATTTCTCCCCAAACAGAGCCTGGTTTCTCCTGTTTTTCACCCCTCTTTTTCCTCCTGGAACGACCCTCGAAATATGCTCGGGTTCGTTCACATGAAGCCAAAACCACCCCTCGTAGGCCATGCAGCGGTATCATGTGGGCTGCACAGGCCCGTACCTTCCGGAGCATACGCATGGCATATTTCGACAAAACCGCAGGTGAACAGCCTGTGACACAAGTCAGCGAGGCAGAGCGCATCGTCAGGCTCATGCTCTTCATACGCGAAAACGGTCCGATTGACCTCGCTGGCATACGGCGCGCCCTTCCTTATGAATATGGCAAAGCCGCCGGTAGCGAGGATTCCACACGCCGTCGTTTCGAGCGTGACAAGAAGACGCTGCAGGACAGTGGTGTCTTCCTTACCGTTGACGACCGGCAGCGATACGCGCTTGACGCCGCCAGAACGCTTGCCGCACCCCTCGTCCTCACAAAACCGCAGGTCAGCCTTCTGCGTTTGCTTTGCGGGGCCTTGCTGGACGACGAGGACTACCCGTTCAAGGAGGAGCTGCGCATGGTGCTCGTCAAGCTTGGCGACGAGCTTGAGATTCCCGACATGCTTCCTCAACTCACCGATGGGAGCAGCAGCGCTCCATCACGCAACCCGCAGGGGTTTGCCAAGGTCAAGAAGGCCATCACGACGCGCAAGCGTCTCAGTTTCGCGTACACGAACACTGCGGGAACACAATCGCAACGTACGGTCGAACCCCTGGGCTGCTTCTTTCTAAAAGGTTCCTGCTACGTTGCCGCATATGACCCCGGCATTGACTCTGACCGGCTGTTTCGCCTCGATCGCATGAGCAAGTTGCGCGTCAACGGCACTAATCCCAAGTCCCCTGACTTCGAGGAACGCCCCTTTGACGCCACCGACTTCTACGGCTTGCCCTTCCAGTTCGGGGACGATCGGTTTATGGCCCGCATTCGCGTCGAAGAGCCTGCATTGCAGACGTTTTCCCAGCTCACAATGGGTATTGGCACGCTCGAGCAGGACAATGACGACCATGCCATGTGGACAGTGAACTGCCGCAACGCACACGCCCTGGCCCAGTGGTGCATCGAAAATGGCCCCGGTTTACATATCGAAGAGCCAGAATCCGCACGTCAGACGTATATCGACGGCCTCAAGGCCTACCTCAGCGCCGCCCGCGAGGAGGTGCACCATGAAGGATAAGCAGCTGCTCCTTGCAATCATGGCCCAGCTCGAGCGCGAGAAAATCGTGTCGATTCCCCAGCTTGCGGTGCTTCTCGGCGTCGACGAGCAGAGCATTTATGATGCGCTCGAGACCCTCGTCTTCGCCTATGACGCAGCATCAATACGCCTTGACCTGCACGATTCGTACGCGACGCTCCAAACCTACGGCACCGATCGCCTCCTGCGACTGACCGCGCCCGAGGCTGACGCCCTCGTCGATGCGCTCACGGCGGCGGGCTTTTCGCCCGATGATGAGCTTGTGACCGCGCTCCTGCGCACCAAAACCGTGCTGGGAGGCCCTGAGAGCGCTTCTAAGCCCCGTTTGAGGGTCGTGACGGAGTCCGCATACCCGGATGTTGCTCAAACGCTTGCAGCGGCCTGTGAGGACCTCGAACACCACATCCTTGAGATTAGCTACCGTGGCACGGATGACGAAACGCCGCTGACCAGGCACGTTGAACCCCTGCGCATCTTCTCGGAAGACAGCCATCGCTACCTGCAGGCATATTGCCGCACGTCAGAAGGCTGGCGCTCGTTCAGAATCGACCGCATCTCGCATGCGCAAGCGCTCGACGAGTGCTTTTCTCCCCGCTCAGACGCTCCTCGTCCCTCCATCGCCCTCGATGCGAACTCACGTGCGCAGCTGCTGCTCAGCGCGGATTGCCCGCTACCCGCTTGGCGCAACCTCAAGGTCACGGCCACGAACGCCGACGGTTCGTGCACGGTGAGCATTCCCTGGACAGGCAGCTCCTGGCTACCCAAACACGTCGTCGCGCTCATGGGCAAGGCGCTTGTGCTCAAGCCACAGTCACTTGTTGACGCCTGCAAGGAATACGCGGAAAAGCTCCTTCAAGCGGGAAGTATGCACGATCTCTCAGATGAGTAAACGCCTATTTGATGGGCACGCCGGCGCCGAAGAGCAGCTCGCGCTCCTCGCCCGGCAGGCAGGCGCGCGCATCATCGCGCACGCCGTTTACGCCGATGAAGAACTGCCTCATCATCGCAACCATCATGTAGCGGCCCTTCGGGGTCAGCGTGATCTGCTCGTCGTCATCGATATCGATGGCACCGCTCGCCTTGAAAAACGCGTATTCCGCAGGTAGACCAGCCGCAACGCTGCAACCGAAGTCCCGCTCCCACGCTTTCTTGTCGAGACGCAGGCCGAAGAGCTGCATCATGAAGCGGTAGCGCATGTGGTCGCGCTTGCTGAAGGTCGTCATGCGCGAAACGGACAGCCTACCGGCCTCGATACGCTCGTCGTACTCCCTGATGCTGAACGTGTTCACGAACAACTTGCTGTCGAGGAAACTCATGCCACCACTGCCGAGAGCGGGGTATTCCTCGTAATCGATGATGTACTCGTCAATCATGGAGCTTGCGGCGTCGTTGAAGGTCCAGGCGTCGCCAAAGGTGAAAGCAGGATTATCGCCCCCGGTCAGAGCCTCGCAAATGATGTCGTAAAACGCCTTTTCACGGGCGTAGTCCACTTTGCCCACGGTCGCTGCCAGCGACTTCTCGACAGCCGGAGAGGCCATCAGGGGGTAGAACGTGGCCTGGTTTGTATGCGATTCGAGGATAGCTGCGACGTCATTGATGAGCATTTCCTCGTTCTGAGCCGGAAAATTGAAGATCATATCGACATTCAGCGATTTGAACACATTTGCATCTGCAACATCGATGATTCTGTTGAGGATTTGCTCCGCACTTCCGTACTTGTCATACCTGTCCATTTGTTTAAGTAAACCATCGTCGAAACTTTGGACGCCTACGGACAGCCTCTGCACGACCCCGTCGAGTTTTTCAATGTACTCGGGAAGCAAATGATTGGGATTCGTCTCGCTCGACACGTCGGTAATCGAGAACATGTCGCGCGCCTTGTTGATGGTCGCAACGAGCTCGTCGATGAGAATCGTCGGCGTGCCACCACCTACATACAGCGAGTCGAAGTCGTACCCGAGGCGCGCGACCATGTCCATCTCGGTGCGCAGATTCTCGAAGTACTTGCGGGCCTTACCCTCTTCAAACGGGAACCTGTTAAAAGAGCAGTAGGGGCACAGGCGCTCGCAGAAGGGGATGTGCATGTACAGCATGTAGCGCTTGCCTGGCTTGGGCGCCGGCAGCGTCTGGTGTGCCTCGTCGAGCGGTTTGAGGTTCAGGTAATGGCCGTTCATCGTGCGTACGGCCTGTGAGAGCACGCGTTCGGTAAACACGGGTCACCTCGCCTAACGTAAAAAGATAAAGCTGACAATCGAGAAGATGACAAGGAAGACGACGATGAAGAGCCCGACATAACAGCCCTTGTTGCCTTCGGCGGCAGCATAGGCCATGTTCTCGGTCATCGTACGCCTGGTCTTGTAATATGCCCTCCCCTTCTCGAGCTTGGGCAGTTTCTGCAGCTTGATTTCGTCGCTTTGCCCGGCGTTTTCGATGAGGTGATCGACCTCCTTGGGCGAAAGGTCGATGACAGGGCGCTCGCCTTTGGCCATATGCTTGACGAGCATGCCGATAAATGGATCGATAGCGGTGGCGACATCGGGTTGGTAGCAAATGACCGCAACCTCAACTTGGGTAACGTCACTGATCTTGTCGATGATGACCGCACTCGCAAAGGACCGGCAAATCCAGCCCTCGTCGAGAAGCTTGCTTACCCTGTTGAAGACCTTGTCCGGCAGAAAACCCATCGCCACGTCACCACGGCTCAACAGGATGCGCGGTACTTCCTTGCCCTTCTCGGTAACATGAATCTCCTTGGTCACCGTGAGCTCGGCAGCAATGACAACGGCGTTTGGGTTTACGATAACGCACGAATCACCACTTGCCTCGTCAAGGCGACAGTATGTTGCGTAGTAGATTTCGGGTTCAGACATGCTCGTCCTCCAGTCGACTGCTGGCAAGTATACCGATTTGACCGCGTGTTTTGTCTCTACAACATGATAGGCTTTGAACATGGTTGTTTCACGTGAAATACGACTAAACGAATTCCTCATTGCGGGTACGGATGACGATATCTCCAACATGTACCGGCAGCTCCCCGAGCGCGCTCGTGAGCTACAGTTCGGCCTCATCGAGGACGAGGTCGTCGTGGTCGACACCGAGACCACGGGGCTCAATCCCTCCAGCTGCTCGTTGCTCGAAATCGCCGCCATCCGCATGCGCGGGTGCGAGACCGTCGGCACGTTCCAGACCTTCGTAGACCCGGGACGCGCCATTCCAGCCGAAATCACCGAGCTCACGGGCATCACCCAGGCAGACATCGCCGGTGCTCCTACCCCGCGCGAAGCCGTCGAGGCGCTCGCCGAGTTTGCGGGCAACTGCAACCTCGTCGCGCACAATGCGAGCTTCGACCAGCAGTTCATCATGCGCCAGGCCAATCCTGGCGAGCTTCCCGGGCAATGGATCGACACGCTCTCGCTGTCGCAAATCGTCTTGCCACGCCTCAAATCGCATCGGCTTCTCGATCTTGCTGCCGCATTCGGCCTGTCAACGCCCACCCACCGCGCGATGGACGACACCGTTGCGCTCGGCGCCCTGTGGCGCATACTCCTCGCAGGCATCCAGGCGATGACCCCTGGTCTTGCGGCCCGCATCGCGGAGCTTTCGCCACAGACCGACTGGCCGTTGCGCCCCTACTTCGTGCAGGCCGCCCTTGAGCATCCTGGCGTCGACTTCTCGCTACGACGCAACCGTACCGAACGCACGCAGGGCACGTCGCTACCCCCACGTCCCGATGCCGACGACATCCCGCTCTCGTTCTGTGACGAGAATCGTATCGATGAGGCCTTCTCCCCCACCGGCGCTCTGGGGTCGATGTACCCCGACTACGAGGAGCGCCAAGAGCAGCTCGGCATGGCACATGAGGTCGCCGCGTGCCTGCGCGAGGGCGACATTCGCGTCATCGAGGCAGGTACGGGCGTTGGAAAGTCAATGGCCTACCTGGTACCTGTCGCTTTTGGTGCTCGCGAGAACAAGGTCACCATGGGGGTCGCGACAAAGACCAACGCCCTCATGGACCAGCTCGTCTACCACGAGCTGCCGCGCCTCAACAGCGTGCTCGGACAAGACCTCTCCTATATCGCGCTCAAGGGCTACGACCACTACCTCTGCCTGCGCAAGCTCGAGCACATGGCACGCGCAGACCAAGGCGACAACTGCGACGTCATCAGCATGATCGCCACACTCCTCGACTTCACGGCGCAAACGAGCCACGGTGATCTCGACGCGCTAAATATTAGTTGGGTGCGCTTACCACGCGGCGATATCCAGGCAAACGCCAACGACTGCCTCAAGAAGCGCTGCCCGTACTTCCCGCGACGTTGCTTCCTGCACGGGGCGCGTCGCGCTGCCACCAGCGCCGATATCGTCGTCACCAACCACGCGCTGCTATTCCGCGACATGCAGGCCGACAACGGCATCCTGCCCCCCATCAGGCACTGGATCATCGACGAGGCACATGGTGTCGAGGGCGAGGCGCGTCGCCAGCTCTCAAGCTCGATTACCTCGCGCGAGCTCGAGACCACGCTGGGCCATCTCTCAAACCCGAAGAGCGGCATCATGGCGCGCGTGCGCAAGCGTGCCGACAAGCTCGAGGGCGGCGATATGCTCTACGGCGTAACGGCCGACATCGAAAACCGTATCGGCCAGATTCAACTGGTGGCTGCAGAGTTCTTCACGGCACTTACCGAGCTCCCCTCCCCCAACGCGCGTGACAGGGGCAGCTACAACATTGTCACCGTTTGGATTAGCGACGAGATGCGGCAAGGGCACACCTGGTGCGAGCTTTGCGTGCCGGGCACCAAGCTCGCCGATTTGCTCTGGGGTCTCAACGGACGTCTTGCCGACCTCATCTCCATGCTCGAGCAGTTCGAGGGTGAGTTCGTCAACCAGCTCGCCGAGCTCTCGGGCATCACGGCCAACGTCAAAGGCGCCGTCGATGCCCTGCGCCTCATCCTCGACGGCACGGACGAGCGCTACGTCACATCGCTGCAGATCGACCGTAACCCGCGCTACCCCATGCAGGCCCTCGAGGCCATGCGCCTCGACATCGGCGAGTCCCTGGCCACCGACCTCTACCCGCAAACCCGCAGCCTCGTCTTCACCTCGGCCACCCTCGCCACCGCCGAGCGCGAGCCCTTCGCGCACTTCCTGCGTGCAACGGGGCTCGATCGCGTGACGGACAAGCCCGTCCACACGAGCATCTTCGCGTCAGGGTACGATTACGACCACAACATGTCCGTGCTGCTGCCAAGCGACATGCCCGAGCCCAACGCGCCGGATTACCACGAGGCCTTCGCGCAACTGCTCTATGAGGTCCATGTTGCAATGGGCGGCTCGGTGCTCACGCTCTTCACCAACCGCCGCGAGATGGAGAGCTTCTATCGTGAACTCAAGCCGCGGCTCGCCAACGAGGGCATCGATCTCATCGCGCAGACGCGTGGCACGAGTACGAAGTCGTTGCGTGACAGGTTCCTGTCAGACAGGAGCCTGTCTATGTTCGCGCTCAAATCCTTCTGGGAGGGCTTCGACGCTCCGGGTGACACCCTGCGTTGCGTCATCATCGCGCGCCTTCCCTTCAGCCGTCCCGACGACCCCATCGCCCGTGAGCGCGAGGCGCGTGATGGCCGCGCGGCCTGGGGACGCTATTCACTGCCCGAGGCCGTAATGGACCTCAAGCAGGCAGCTGGCCGTCTCATCCGCAACTCGACAGACAGCGGCTGGCTTGTGCTCGCAGACGCGCGCCTGCAGACCAAGAACTACGCGAAGTCCTTCCTGCGTGCCATGCCGACGCAGGATATCCGAACCCTTACTATTAGTGAGATTGCGCGTCTCATGGAGACGCAGGAACCAGGCAGCGTCTAAAACCGCTGGTAGGAGCTAGTCCTTGCCGCCGCTGTGCGTGACGAAGTCCTCGGGGTTGATGTGCTCGATGAACTTGTCGAATTCCTCGAGCTCGATTTGCTCGTCCTGACCAGGCGTAAGCGCGCGCGGGCAAGCGGCAGATCGCATGACGTCTTCCTCGACGAACAGCGGCGCATTTGCGCGAGCGGCCAGGGCGATTGCATCGCTCGGACGTGCATCGACGCGCGTAAACATCCCGTTTGCACAACGCAAATATATGGTGGCGTAGAAGGTCGTCCCCTCGACGCGGTCGATGACGACGCGGCTGATGTTGCCGCCGAGCGAGCCGACCAAATCGATGGTGAGCGCGTGCGTGATGGGTCTCTCCGTCGCATTGCCCTCAAGAGCTGCGGCGATGGCCGTTGCCTCCATGGTGCCAATCCAGATGGGAAGCACAAGATCCTCGGGGATGTCTTCGCGATGCTCCGCAACACGCAGCGTGATGATGGAGGGCATGGGAAGGAGGCCGATTACCAGCGATTCGACATTTACGAGTACCATTGCGCACCTCCCTTCGGGCATAACCTCATTATAGACAACTTACCGCAGTAACCATAACCGTTCGCCCGACCCTCCACAAGAAACTTGGACGGCGCGTGGTCGTTTCGTTTCCACGCCGTCATCTCGACAAATGTGCCTGGCACGTTGTCTCAAAAGCTCGCCACATCTCGTCACTTGACTCATTTATGAGACAGCGTGCCAGGCACGCTGCCCTACGCTGCCCTACCCTGCGTATGCAATAAGGAGTCGCGAGAGCTTCTCGACCGCTGCCTCGGCCGCAACGTACACGTCATCGATGCTCACCGGCTCGTCGAGCACGCCCGCGGCGGCGTTCGAGATCATCGAGATGCCAAGCACCTCCATGCCGCACGCACGTGCGGCAATTACCTCGAACACCGTCGACATGCCCACGGCGTCGGCTCCCAAGTTGCGAAACGCCCGGATCTCGGCTGGCGTCTCGAAAGACGGCCCCAAGGTCGCGATGTACACGCCGCTCTTCAGCTCAATTTCACAGGATGCTGCAGCTTTTTGCGCACGCTCGCGCAAGGCGGGTGAATACGCCTGAGTCATATCGTAGAAGCGGGGGAAGAGCTCCGGCTCATCCGGTGCGGCAAGGGGATTGGCCCCCAAAAGGTTGATGTGATCCTCGATAAGCATGAGATCGCCCACGTCAAAGCTGGTGTTAATGCCACCGGCGGCGTTCGTCACCACAAGCTCCGTGACACCCAGCCCATGCATGAGGCAGATGGGAAACGCGATCTGCTGGGGCGAGTTTCCCTCGTAGGCATGCAACCTTCCCTGCATGCAGATGACCGGGCGACCAGCGATCGTGCCGATGACGAAGCGACCCGCATGCGACGGCGCCGTTGACGACACCATGTGCGGAATCTCGGCATAATCAACGTATGCGGCATCCTCGATGGCGTCGACCAGCTCGCCCAGGCCGCTCCCGAGAACAAGGCCAAGGGCCCCATCCTTGACAGGCGCGTGTGCGCGAACGAACGCGACGGCCTCGTCCACGTTGGCCTTCGTGATGATGTGCTCCATGACGTCTCCTCCTCGTTTCAAAAACAAAAGGGCCCGCTCAGCAACGTGGCGGACCCGTACATGTGATGGCGCCCCCAGCGGGATTCGAACCCGCGATCTTCGGCTTGAAGGGCCGACGTCCTAACCGCTAGACGATGGGGACAGAACAGTTCGGTCATTATGCCATAAAACCGCCGATTGGCAAGCGGGATTGGCGTGCCAGACCCCTGACCTGCGCAATGAGACAGAAGCCGCCGGGGCAGAACTGTCTGGTCCGCTACTTATCCCACACGAGAAACGCCCACGAGGTCACGCGCTGGTGGTCGTACTCCCAGCACGTCTCGCCATCGGGCGTACGCTGCTCGTGCAGATGTTGCCTCGAATAAGTGACCAGGCGCTCACGCTCCTCATCCGTCAACTTCATGAGCGCGGCGTTCTTCTCGATGGCCGCATCAAAGCTCTCGAAGCGGTCTGTGCGCGCACTATCTATATATGACAGGTCCGGGCGTATGCCCATGCCCCAGAGTATGTTGAAGGCAAAGACGCAGTCGGGGTAGCGCGGCAGCTCGCGTCCCGCCGCCTCGAGCAACACGTGGTCGACACGCGGCGAAAGCCCCGTCGTAAGCGTGACGCACACGCGTCTGCGAGCCCGGGCATCGAGCTTGGCGAGCGATGCTTGCATGTCGGCCGTTGCAATCGAACGCGACGCGAGCGCGACATCGCAAACGGGAAGCCCGGCACTATTCCAATCGTCATCCCAGGCCAACAGCATGGGGTGTATGTGCTCGGCTATACCTTCCGCAAACGCCGCCTCCATGAGGGCGTCGAGCATACCCTGCGAGAAATCGCAGGCGTAGACCTCGTGCCCCGCGCGTGCGAGCGGCAGCGCAAGCGTTCCCGATCCGCAACCCATATCGAGCACGGTCTCGCCGTCCCTGATGGCAGCACGCTCGAGGAAGGCCGTCGCATAGGGGCTCGTATTGCAGGTTTTGGCAAAATCCTTCGCCCGCTCGTTCCACATGTCCGCGTTATCGGGGTTGTTCCGGCGCAGCTGCTCTTCCTTCCAAGCAGCAGCCCAGTCAATGTCGATCGTCATGCCCGCTCCTGGTTCTCTGCCGCATCGTCCACGGCTCCATCATCCGTGTTCGCGCCCTCGACACGCTCGGCCACCTCGGCCTCCGTCTCCGCATTTTGAGCAGCAGCGTCCTCGGGGGCCTCGTCAGCCGGGGGCTCGGGCTTCTCCTTGCGCTTCTTCTTCGCCGCGGCCTTCGCTTCGCGCTTGGCCTGCTTCTCGGCAGCCATATCAACCTCGAAGGACATGGGTGCCGAAGGTGAGCGCCAGGTCTCCGGCTTGAATTGCTCCATCCAGTAACCGAGGGAGCGCATGTAGAGCGCCGAGATGAACGCGCTCACGAGCGCGCCGGCAACCCACACGATGAGCGCCACCACGATCGTGACCACACCGAGCAGCGCGAGCGGAACGAGGTCGGTGCCGAGTACCGTCGTCGTGGCCACCGAAGCGATGACGTTGATGAAGGGGATGGTCGGCAGCAGCACGATGAAGAGCGCTGCGGCGAGCAGCGGGATCACCAGCAGGATGACGCAAAATGCCTGACCAAATCCTCCTGGGTCCCGTTGAAACATTCTGAAGACTCGCTTGATTTGCAAACCGGGAAGCACACGCTCGTAGATGACGCTGCGAAAGGCACCCGCTGCGGCAAGGGCCGCAACAAACACCGCGAAGACCTCCACGAGAAACTGCAGGATGGTGCCGACGGCCGGAATGAAGCCCAACAGGAACCCGGCAATCACGACAGGCGCGACCCAAATGAACATAACCCAAAGCGCGAGAAATCCGTATCGCGCGCAGCGACCCAAATCTCCCAGCTTTCGAGACAGAGGCGTGTGCATACCCCAGGCGGCTTCCTTCGCCCAATCAAACAGGTACCCGAACATGATGATCTGTCCGATGATGGGCACGCAATTCATGAGGCCGAGCACGAGCGTTGCCTTCCACCAATCATCGTCGGCGGCCAAATCGCCCCACGCTCGGTCCATGTATGTGTTGATCGTCTTCATCGATACGCCCGCTGCCCGTCGCGACGGCTACTCCTTGGAGCCGCCGCCACCCAGCAGGGTCTGGATGCGCTGCTGAATCTCTTCCATCTCGTCGCCCTCCTTGGCGAGCACCTCGGCGCGGGCCTTGGCCGCGCGCACGGCGGCGAGGTCATAGAAGGTGTCGACATCATCGACATAAGCGGGCGTTTCCTCGAAGACGAGGGCATCGCCCTCCTGCTTGTACAGGCGTGCGATGACGTAGGCCTTCTCCATCTCGGTCGTGGCGCACTCGACGATGATGGCGTCAAGCTGCCCGTCATCGGTCATGAGGAACCCGTCGTAGCAGAAGGCGTAATGCGTCGAGAAGGCGCTCGACGACTTGACGTTGGCCTCCGCGGCGTCGCGGCAACTCGTCACGTCGTCACCGGGAAAGTTCTCCTCGAACATCTGGTCCCCGTCAACGATAACCGTGAACGGGGTGAGCTCCTCGCCCTCCTCGAGCTTTGCCTGCGCGGTATCGAGGCAATAGAACGTGATGCGCTCGAGAATGTCGTCCATCTCGAGGTTTTCTTGATCTGACATCGTTTCTCCTTGTGTGAGCGCCCCAGACAGGCACCTCGGTCGTTTCCATTCATCGAAAGTATACTTTTTGGTGCGATGCGAGCCAACCTCGCAAATTTCGGACAGCCGCGGGTGTCTTGCGCTATAATCACCCCCGCACCCACACGGGGCCCCATGCGGAGGGGTGGCAGAGTGGTTGAATGCGGCGGTCTCGAAAACCGTTTACCCGGTAACCCCGGGTACGAGGGTTCGAATCCCTCCTCCTCCGCCAGATATTTCTCGCAGATAGAAGCCGCCATGAACAACCCGATGGACACCGAACCAAATGAGACCGTCGAGGCGAGATGGCGTCTACGGGCGTTTCGGGCCTGGGCCATCGTCGGCATCTGTATCATCATCGGCATTCTGCTCTACATCGCCGGCATCATCTGGCAAGCCGTGGCCGTCATCATCGTGACGGCGTTGCTCGTCTTTCTGCTGCACGGCTTCGTCAACAGGCTCCAGAGACACGGCATCCCCCGTTGGGGCGGCACGACCATCGCGTTCCTGCTCATCATCGCCATCATCGTGGCCTGCTTCATGGTGCTCATCCCCGTCATCGTCCAACAGCTCACCTCGTTCACCCAGCAGCTCCCCGGGTATCTCTCGCAAATCCAGGACTTCGTCACCAAGGCAAGTTCCTCGACGCAGTTCTTCGACGGCGAGAGCATCAACTCGCTGCTCACGCAGGCGGCATCCTTCATCCGCCAGCAGGCGGGCGCGCTGGCGAGCGGCCTGGCAAACGGCGTCATGGACGGCATCGTGAGCGTCGGTAACGTCATCCTCATCACCTTCATCTCGTTCATCTGCTCGTTCTGGATTCTGCTCGACCTCCCCGTGCTCACGCGTGAGGTGCGCGGCCTCGTGGACGAGAAATACCAGGACGACATTGACGTCGTGACCCACGCCTTTGGCACCGCCGTCTATGGATGGGCCAAGTCGACCTTGCTCTGCGCGCTCATCACGGGTGTCGCGAGCTGGCTCTGCTTCCTCATTCTCGGCATCCCCTACTCCGTGGTTCTGGGCTTCCTGTGCGGCATCCTGTATTTCGTGCCCTACATCGGCCCCATGGTCTCGTGCGCGATCGTCGCGATCATCGCGCTCTTCGTCTCGCCGCTTGTGTGCCTCATCTCGATCGTGGTCAACATGGTCATCAACAACGTCATCGGCAACATCATCTCGCCCAAGCTCATGAAGAGCTCGGTCAACGTCTATCCCGCGCTCATTCTCGTGGCGATCCTCGTGGGCAGCGCCCTGGGCGGCATCCCCGGCATGTTGCTCTCGATTCCCGTCATCGGCGCCCTGCAGGGCATCTTCATCGCGTATTACGAGCTCATCACCGGCAAGAAGATCGCGACGGAGGACGGCGTGCTCTTCCAGCTGCCCAAGCCCAAGAAGAACCGCAAGACCCCCAAGCTCATCAAGGACATCAAGAACGATCTGCAGCGCGAGAAGAAGCAGAGTGCTGATGAAAGCGCCCCCAAGCAGGAAGACGAGGAGCAGAAGTAACCCCTCGTCCACGGTCTGCTGCGCCTCCCCTATCCGCGTGCTAGGATAATCACATCGACACGCGCGAGGAGGTTCCCATGGCACTCCAGGCAGCATTCATCGTCCCGCATCCCCCGCTCATCATCCCCGCTGTTGGGCGCGGCAAGGAGACGGACATCCAGGCAACCATCGATGCATACGACGAGGTGGCGCAACAGATAGCCGCGCTCAAGCCGCAAACCATCGTTGTGACTTCGCCGCATGCGACGGCATACCGTGATTATTTCCACATCTCACCCGGCAACAGCGCCCAAGGTGACATGCGCCGTTTCGATGCCCGTGATACGGAGCTTTCCTGCAGGTACGACACCGAGCTCGCAAATCGTATCTCGACGCTTGCCGCCGCCGAGGACTTCCCCGCCGGCACCGAGGGCGAACGAGACCCTTCCATCGATCACGCGACCTACATCCCCCTCTACTTCGTCGACAAGTTCTACCAGGATTACGAGGTGGTGCGCATTGGCCTGTCGGGTTACGGACCGATGGAGCACTACCACCTCGGCCAGCTCATCACGCAGGCAGCAGACCAGCTCGATTGTCGCGTGGTGCTCGTCGCGAGTGGCGACCTCTCGCACAAGCTCACCTACGACGGCCCCTATGGCTTCGCGCCCGAAGGCCCCGTCTTCGACGAGCAGATCACCGAGGCGATGGCCCAGGGCGATTTCATGCGCATCCTGAGCTTCGATGAAGGCTTCTGCGACAAGGCTGCCGAGTGCGGTCTGCGCTCGTTCCAAATCATGGCGGGCGCCCTCGACGGCAAGAGCGTCGATGCGCACTTGCTCTCCTACGAAGGTCCTTTCGGCGTGGGCTATGCCGTTGCGTCCTTCATCGTGACGGGAGACGACGATACGCGCCGTTTTGGCACGCGTTACGAGGACGAACAGCGCATGAAGGTGCAGCAGGCACGTGCGCACGAGGACCCGTACGTCACGCTGGCCCGCGCGAGCATCGAGCATTTCGTGCGCGAGCACACGCCCCTTCCACGGCCCGACGATTTGCCCGAGGAGATGCTCACGCGGCGTGCGGGTGTCTTCGTGTCGCTACACGAGCACGGCCGCCTGCGCGGATGCATCGGCACCATCGGCCCCGTAACGCCGTGCATCGCCGACGAGATCATCCGCAACGGTATCTCGGCGTGCAGCGAGGATCCGCGCTTCGACCCGGTACGCCCCAATGAACTCGACCAGCTCGAGATCAGCGTCGACGTGCTTGGCGAGCCGCAGGACATTGCGTCAACCGACGAGCTCGATCCGCAACGCTACGGCGTCATCGTAAGCAACGGTGGTCGTCGTGGCCTGCTGCTTCCCATGCTCGACGGCGTGGATACGGTCGCCGAGCAAGTCGAAATCGCCATGCGCAAGGGCGGTATCGGCCCACACGAACCCGGCACGACGCTCCAACGCTTCGAGGTCATCCGCCACGAATGAGGCAGTTGTGCTTGGCACGCTGTCTCATAGCATTGGCGTTCTCTCAGTTTTGACCAACTTTTGAGACAGCGTGCCAGGCACATTCCGGCAAGCGAAAGCATAGGAGCGTCATGAAGGTCACATCACTCGCTCTCGACCCTATCGAGAAGAAACCGCTGGCCCGATATAAACCCGGTTCGATGATCCTGTCCGTGGGCAGCGTAGGCTGCACGATGCATTGCCCTTGGTGTCAGAATCACCAGATTGCCCAGCCGCAGGACCCACAGCTCGTTCCCACGCGTGAGATGAGCAGCGAGGAGCTCGTGGCGCAAGCACGGGCACTTGTGGACGAGGGAAACATCGGTCTGGCCTACACCTATAACGAGCCGCTCATGCGCTGGCGCGAGGTGCTTGCATGCGCCCAGGCCATGCACGAGGCCAGGCTCGACAACGTTGTGGTCACGAACGGCCTCATCGCACCCGACAAGCTCGCGCAGCTTCTACCCTACATCGATGCCTTCAACATTGACCTCAAGGGCTTCGACCAATCTGTTTACGACATCACGGGAGGCAAGCTCGATACGGTCAAGAACACGATCGAGCAGGCGCATGAGGGCGCACATGTTGAGGTGACGACACTCGTCATTCCCGGTGTCAACGATGACATGGAGCTTCTGGACAAGGAGGCGGCCTGGCTTGCAAGCATCGACAAGGACATGCCGCTGCACCTCACGCGCTTCTTTCCTCAGTATCGCTATGCAGACCGCCCTGCAACGCCCCTGGAGACGCTCTACAGGGCCCAGGAGGTTGCCAGCAGGCATCTGGACGACGTGCTGCTGGGAAATGTTTAGAAGGCGCGTGTATCGGGCGATGCCCCGATTGCAGAAGCGGAGAAAACGCGAAGCGGTCTTGCGAGGACTGTCTGAGCGCGCCGCCTTTGCGCGCAAGTTTCCCTAAAGGGACTAGCTTCGCGTCACCGCACGCAGCTGAGCGTTTTCTAGCTTCGGGTGCAATCGACTGGCGAGCCCAATACACGCGTCAGCTGCTCCTTTCATGTGAACACAAAAGGGGTC
>OHWK01000439.1_pt1 | contig 22069 bp, 19 predicted proteins | sample 1579761 | NCBI WGS metagenome assembly OHWK01 (sample SAMEA3882516, study PRJEB24775) | human gut metagenome | biome: human-associated habitat; feature: intestine environment; material: feces | place: Netherlands | collected 2009/2010 | reverse complement strand
CCTCGCCCGTCGCGGTGATGTCGCCGCGCTGGGGCAGCGGATAGCTCACGTCGCATTGCTCGAAGTTCTCGCAGCGGATGAAGCGCTTGAGCGTGCGCGGGTTCTTCTGCGCGATGAGCTTGCCCTCGCGACCTGCTTCCTTGCAGACCTCGCACGTGCCGACGACGATCTCCTCCATCTTGTTGGTGGGGCACTCGGGGTCGAGGCAGTGGTTGTACGCCTTCTGCCTGAAGGGCGTGACCTTGATCTGCGGGCCTCCGCAGGTGGGACATGGCTCCTCAAGTGCCTCGTAGCGGCCCTGGGGCAGCGGATAGGTCACGTCGCAATCGGGCCAGTTGTTGCAGCCCACGAAGCTCGCGCGAGTCTTGGCCGACGTCTTCACGCAGAGGTCGCCACCGCACTTGGGGCACGCGCCAACGCGACTGTCGGCCGTGACGGCGTCGCTGATCATGTCCGCGATAGCGTCCTTCTCGGGAATGAGGGCCTCGATGATGCCGCCGAGCAGCTCGCGCGAATGCAGCACGACCTCGTCGCGCTGGCGCTTGCCATCGGCAACCTGCGTCATCTCGCCTTCGAGCTCGGCGGTCATGTTGGGAGTGGTGATGGGCTCGGCGAACTTCTCGAGTGCATCGATGATGGCGATGCCGAGCTGGGTGGGCTCGATGGGGTCGTTCACTATGTAGTGGCGGCTGTAGAGGCGCTCGATCATATCGTGACGCGTGGCCTTGGTGCCCAGACCCTTGGCCTCCATCTCTTGGACGAGCTTGCCCGACGAGAAGCGCGCGGGCGGCTCGGTCTGCTTGTGGGCGCAATCGGCATCCCAGAAATCGAGCGTCTGGCCCTCGGTGAGCGAGGGCATCTGCTCGTCCTTCTTGAGGCCGTACGGATACACGCTGCGATAGCCCGGCTCGACGAGCACGTCACCGCGGGCGGTAAATGCCTCGCCCGCGACATCGAGCGTGACCTTGGTGGACTCGAGGACCGCAGCTTCGGACAGCGTCGCCATGAAACGGCGGCAGATGAGGCTGTAGAGCTTCCACTCCTCGGGGCGAAGCTTGTCGGGATCGGCCGCGCCCGTGGGATAGATGGGCGGGTGATCGGTCGTCTCCTGCTTGCCGCGCGTTGCCGTGAGCTTGTTCTTGGCGAGCAGCTCCTCGGCGCCCTCGCGGAAATCGGGAACCTTGGCGAGAATGCCGAGGACCTCGCGCAGGTCGAGATTGTCGGGGTAGACCGTGTTGTCAACGCGGGGATACGAGGTGTAGCCGTTCATGTAGAGCGACTCGGCGATGCGCATGGTGCGCGCCGGCTTGATGCCGATGGAACTTGCCGCCGCCATGAGCGACGTGGTGTTGAACGGAGCCGGCGGATTGGACTTGCGGCGCTTCTTCTCGATGGTGCCGACGGGCGCCTCGTTTGCGCCCGCAATGCGGGCCATGACGGCATCTGCCTCGTCCTTATCCTTGAAGCGCGCAGTGGCATGCGTCGCGGTGAAGGCCTCGTCGTGATCGCCCTTGGGGGCGGCATTGCCGGTGATGACCCAATAGTCCTCGGGGATGAAGGCGTCGCGCTCCTTCTCGCGCTCGACCACGAGGGCAAGCGTCGGGGTCTGCACGCGACCGGCAGAGCGCGTGTTGCCGATGCCGCTGTACTTCACGCAAGTGAGGTAGCGCGTGAGCACGGCACCCCAGATGAGGTCGATGTACTGGCGCGTCTCGCCCGCATGCGCGAGATCGTAATCGAGCGTCGTGAGCTTGGCGGGAGAGAACGCCTCCTCGATCTCCTTCTTCACGAAAGCCGAATAGCGAGAGCGCGTGATGGGGGCGGTCTCGTTCACCTCACGCACGACCGAGATGGCGTCGAGGCCGATGAGCTCGCCCTCGCGATCGAAGTCGGTGGCGATGACGATCTCGTCCGCCTTCTTGGCGAGGTTCTTGAGCGAGCGAATGATGTCCTTCTCGGCGGGAAGCTTCACGATAGGCGCGTAGGTGAGGTAGGGCAGCGACGGGATCTTCCAGCCCTTGAGGTTGATGCCCTCGGGGATGTACGGACGACGCTTGGACTTCCACGGTGGGGTGGGGAGCTCCTTGGGGACGTCCGGCGCATCGATGACCTCGCCGTCCTCTTCGAGGCCAACCCAGCCGGTCTTCTTCTTGTAGATGAGCTCCTGCGGGAAGTCGAGGCCGAGGATGTGGCCCTTGAGACCGATGGCGACGCATTCGTGACCATCGCGGTTGAAGCGGTACACGGGGGTGTTGTAGACCTTGTCCGTCTCGGGCTTGCCACCTTGGGCAAGAAGGCGAGAGATCTGTTGGGCCGCGATGTTCTTCTCGGTAATGATTAGTTCCATGTTGTCCATCACTCACTCGTTTTTGCTGCGTTCTTGAAGACAGCTATGGCTTACAATTACCCGCGGAGACTAGCGGGTGGGGCCGGAAAGGCCTCAGTTGCACGATTTTAACCATATATATAAGGTTCTGGCTACCTCCATTTTGGAAACGATTAGCCCCACGCGCTGTGTCGTGTGCGACATGCCCGGCAGCGTTTTGTGCGAGGGCTGCGCTTCCTCCCTCCCCTTCATCAATCTTGCACTCGCGTGCCCGCGCTGCGGAGCACCGTTTGGGCGCACGTTGTGCACGGAGTGCCCCATGCCCGGTAGCGAGTCGGCGCTGCTGCATCCCGAGGAGGCGTTTCCGTTCACGCAGGCGCGTGCGGCGCTTTCCTTCGAGGACGGGGCGCGGAGAATCATCAGCACCTACAAGGACGGCGACGAGCTGCGCCTCGATGCGGTGATCGCCTCGCTGCTGTGCGCCGCGATACGGGGACGAACGATGGGGGCCGACATCCCAAGGCCTCCCGCTGTCACTTCGAGCGAAGCGGAGCGTCCCGCTGTCATTTCGGGCGAAGCGGAGCGGAGTCGAGAAATCTCCTCCCCGCCATCTCTCCAGGATTGGACGCAGTGGGCAGATGCGCTCGTGTACGTGCCGGCATCGCCCGAGGCGCTCCTGCGACGCGGATTCGACCACATGGAACGTGTGGCAGGGATTGTCGCGCGGCGCACGGAAATGCCGCTCGTGCACGCACTCGTGAGTTGCAAAGGGGCACGCGACCAGCGCGAGCTGGGACGCGGGGAGCGGCTGGCAAATCGCAATGGGTCGTTCTCGCTAGCAGCAGATGCAGTGCCGGAAGCAGGTGCGCTGCCGCAACGTATCGTCCTCATCGACGACGTCTTCACGACGGGCGCGACGCTTTCGGCGGCAGCGCATGTGCTCCTCGACGGCGGCGCCCACGAGATCCGCGCCGTCACCTGCTGCCGCGTCTGGTGAAAAAGCAAATGTCGTGCCTGGCACGCTGTCTCAAAAGGAGGACAAAGTAAAGGAAGTGGCGATGATGTGAGACAAGGTGCCTAGCACGGGCACCTGAAAGGAGAACAAAATGAGTAGATTTCGGAAAGAAAGCGTCGGGGATATTTACCATGTCATGTCGCGAGGAAACGGAAGGCAACTGATATTCGAAGATGATAATGACCGTCAGTTTTTCCTATACAAGCTCCAGGATTGCTTAGTAGACGCCCATCTCGATCTCTACGCGTGGTGCTTAATGGGAAACCACTTTCACTTGCTTGTTCGAGGAGATAAAGAGAGCTTGTCGAGGGGCATGCATAGAGTTTGCAGTGTCTACGCACGTCGGTTCAATGCCAAAACGGGACATGTCGGACATTTGTTCCAGGATCGGTTCAAGAGCGAGCCCATTAACGACGAATCCTATCTGCTGACGGTCGTGCGTTACATTCACAAAAATCCTGAAAAGGGTGGATTGGCTCCTATGGAAACCTATAAGTGGTCAAGCTATCACGAATATGTTGGGTTACCTTCATTATGCGAAGTGGATTTTGTGTTGGACATCTTCGGAGGTAGAGAAAACTTCCGGCTTTTTCACGAGGCGGAGCAGGAAAGCGAGTGTTCGCTTACGAACAGTGAAGAGAAACCCTATGTTAGCGATGATGACGTTCGGAAGCTCGCCCAGACGCTCCTTAGTCCCGTTTCCCTTGGGGCGATCATACGATTGCCCCAATCTGAGCGTGATGCCAGCTTGAGAACATTAAAAGCTGCAGGTCTTTCGGTTCGCAAAATCGAACTCCTGACAGGTGTCGGAAGAAATACAATATGCCGCGCCTGAGACAAATGAGACAGCTGTGCCCGGCACGCTGTCTCATATCATCGACATTCTCGTAGTTTTGCCCAGTTTTTGAGACAGCGTGCCGGGCACAGCTGTCTCATTTGCGGTCGAGGGCGATGCTGATGAGCACGCAGGCGAGCAGCAGGAACTGGTAGAACAGAAACGGCATGATCTCGACGCTTGCGATGCCGGCGAGGCTCGCGGCAACGAGCAGCTGCGCACCATAAGGGATAAGACCCTGGCCGATGCAACTGAAGATGTCGATGAGACTCGCCACTCGCACGGGCTCGATGCCGTATTTCTCGCCGATGTGCTTGGCGATGGGTCCGGCCACGACAATGGCGACCGTGTTGTTCGCGCAAGCAACGTCAAGCAGCAACGTGAGCAGACCGCAGCCCAGCTCGCCTCCCCGCTTGCCCGTGAAGTGACGCTTGATGAAGCCGAGCACCGAGGCAAAGCCGCCATACTCGCGCATGAGCGCGCTGATCGATGCCACCAGAATCGTGACGATCATCGTCTCGAACATCCCAGCCGTTCCCGTGCCCATGGCCGAGAACGCCGTCGCGAAGTCGAGCGATCCCGTCGCGCCGCCCACGATGGCAAAGAGCACGATGCCGCCACCGAGCACGACGAAGACGTTGATGCCGCACAATGCGGCGATAAGCACCGCGAAGTACGGAATCGCCTGCCAGATGTTGTAGTCGAAATCGTCGAGTGTCGGGGTGCCGGCCATGAGCGCCATGACAATGAGAATGCCAAGCGTGATGAGCGCTGCCGGCAAGGCGATGCGGAAGTTGTTGAAGAACTTGTCCTTCATGTTGACGCCCTGCGTGCGGGTCGCCGCGATGGTGGTATCCGAGATGAAGGAGAGGTTATCGCCAAACATCGCACCACCCACGACAGTGCCAACGCACAGGGGTAGGTTAAAGCCAGCACTCTGCGCAACCGTGACCGCGATCGGCGTCAACACCGTGATGGTGCCCACGCTCGTGCCCATGGCCAGCGAGATGATACAGGCGATGACGAAGAGTCCGGGTATGGCCGCCTGGGCAGGGAGTATGTCGAGAAAGAGGTTGGCCGTGCTCTCGGCGCCTCCGGCCGCACTCGCAATGCCCGAGAAGGCGCCGGCCATCAGGAAGATGAAGAGCATGATGACGATGTTGTCATCGCCGATGCCGCGCGCGCAAACGTGAATCTTCTCGTCGAAGGAGAGCGAGCGATTTTGCAACAGTGCGACGATGAGCGCGATGACGAACGCCACGACGACGCTCACCACGTAGAAGCCCATCTGCCCCTCAGTCGGCGCAATGTACTCGAAATAGATGCCGCATCCGAGGTACAGCACAAGGAAGACGGCTATGGGCAACAAGGCCTTTGCGTTTGGTTTCTTATCCATGCGCTCATGATAGCCAAAGTCTTGTGAGGCGTGAAGGCGCCGCGTGCGGGCGCTTGGTGGTATCATCCGCCTAAGTGTTTTTAATCAAAGGCGGTGCGATAGACATGGTGGGAGAGAATCTTCCGCGTTCCCTAAAATGGCAGCCGGCGCTCGAGGGATGGGTTCCCAGTGCGCTGACCACGGCAAATCTTGACGATGCGGCAGCCCGATTGACGGTGCTCGACCAGCGTCTGCTTCCGTTTTCGATCGAGTACATCGACTGCTTCACCTCGAAGCAGGTCTGTGATGCAATCGAGGAGCTTGCCGTACGCGGTGCCCCGGCCATCGGCATTGCCGGCGCGTTCGCCCTCGTGCTCTGGGCCAAAAACGAGTGGCCTGTCATTCGCGAGGCCAAGCGCCAGGCCAACCCCAAGAGCGATGTCGATTCTGTCACGGTATTCGCGAGCAAGCTCGAGCAACGCGGCCGCGAAATCGCGGCGGTGCGTCCGACGGCGGTCAACCTCGCCTGGGCGATCAACGAGCTTGTAGCACCGGCGCGCATGGCCGCTTACCAGGGCGGCAGCGTCGACAAGATCACCGAAGACCTCGAGGAGCAAGCCTGCCAGCTCATGGAGGACGAAATCTACTCATGCAAGCTCATCGGCGAGAACGGCGCTGTCATCATCTCCACGCTTGCCCAGCGTCTGGGCCGTCCCCTGCGCATCGAGACGCACTGTAACGCCGGCGCGCTCGCAACAGCCGCGTGGGGCACGGCGACGTCAATCATCTACCACGCCTTCGAGAACGGCGACATCGAGAAGGTCTGGGTCGACGAGACACGCCCCGTCGAGCAGGGATCGCGCCTTACCGCGTGGGAGCTTGAGCAAGCGGGCGTACCCTATACGCTCATCTGCGACAACATGGCCGGATCCATCATGGGCCAGGGGCTCGTGGACGCCGTCATCGTCGGTGCCGACCGCGTGTGCGCTAACGGCGACGTGGCAAACAAGATCGGAACCTATCCGCTCGCGGTTGTCTCGAGCTATCACAGCGTGCCGTTCTTTGTCGCCGCGCCGCACTCGACCTTCGACAAGTCGCTCGTGACAGGCGATGAGGTCGTCATCGAGCAACGCGACGAGGCCGAAGTGCGCTGCATGCCCTACGGGCATCAATGGCTTCCCATTGCGCCGAGCGAATGCGATGTCTTCAATCCCGCTTTCGACATCACTCCCAACGAGCTCATCACCGGCGTCATCACCGAAACGGGCATCGAGTTCGCAGGCGAGTGAGACGTGCCTGGCACACTGTCTCAAATGATAGCCAGAATCAATAAAATGTCTGCGATATGAGACAGTGTGCCAGGCACGTTGTCTCACCGCTTCCTCCGCCCCGCATGTGGTAAAGTAGCGAGCTTGCAGGGAAATCGAACGTTATTAGAAAAGGATGTTTTCGTGTTCGGAATTAGTGGCACGGAGCTAGTGATTATCCTGTTCTTCGGTTTCCTCATCTTCGGACCGGAGAAGCTGCCCCAGATGGGGCGCACCGTAGGACGGGCGATCAGGCAGTTCAGAAACGCCTCCGAGGCGGCCAACAAGAAGTTCAAGGAAGAGGTCGCCGATCCCTTCCAGGAGGCCATTGCCCCCTATAAGGATCAGGTCGAAGAGTCGACCAAGCCCATCCAGGAGGACATCTCCGCCATCAACGATACCCTCAACGAGACGAAGAACATGTTCACCGACCCGTTCAAGGACATGTTCGGCAGCTCGACTGGTTCTCCCGCGACCAAGCCCGGCGCTGCCATCCCCGGCGGCGTTCCTGGCGAGCCCCCTGCTCCGGCGGCAAAGCAAGCCGCTCCGGCACCCGTTGCCGACGACCCGTTCGCGTCCGTCCTCGATGACGCGCCCGCAGCGCAGCCCGAGGGCAAGCCCATTCCCGAGGCAAGCGGCACCGTCAAGAAGAAGAGCATGGCTGCGAGCCTGTACGATCTTGACGACGAGAAGGGCGGTGAGTGACGTGCCCATCGGACCCGCTCGCATGCCGCTCATGGACCATATCGGCGAGTTACGCCGCCGCATCGTCATAATCGTTGTGGCGCTGGCCGTTACGGTTTGCTTCATGTACCTCCTCGCGCCCTACCTCATCGACTTCCTCATCCTTCCCGTGAGCGATTACGTGCAGGAAGTCTATGTGACCGGCGCTTTCGAAGGCTTCTCGCTGAAGTTTCGCGTTGCCCTCTTCATGTCCGTCCTCGTGTGCAGCCCGCTCATCTTCTGGGAGCTGCTCGCGTTCTTCCTGCCGGCGTTGCGTCCCAACGAGCGCCGCTACGTGCTGCCGACGTTCTTCGTTGCCGTCGCGCTCTACGTGCTCGGCATGGTCTTCTGCTATTGCTTCTGCCTGAATCCGGCGTTCCAGTTTCTCACGAACGAAAGCATGTCGATCGGCCAGATTCTGCCCCAGGCAACCGACTACCTGCACTACATCATCCTGTTCGAGCTTGCCTTTGGCCTTGCGTTCGAGCTGCCGCTTGTGGTGTTCTTCCTCATCCTGTTCAACATCGTGCCGTACAAGAAGATGCGTGCGAGTTGGCGTGGCATCTACGTTGGCCTGCTCGTAATCGCCGCCGTCGTCACTCCGGACGCCTCTCCCGTGACGATGGGCATCATGTTCGCCGCGCTTCTCGCGCTCTACGAGGTGTCCCTCGCCGCCGCGCGCATTGCGCTGTCGCGTAGAATCAAGCGCCAGCGCGCCGAGGAAGAAGCGGAGATGGCTGCATAATGCACGAACTTTCGCTCGTCCAGGGGATATTCGATTCGGTCGTTCCCGTCGCGCGCCAAAACGGTGCGACAAAGATCACAAACATCAAGCTCACGATTGGCGAGATGACGATGGTCGTACCCGAAGCGATGGAGTTTGCCTTCGAGGCGCTTTCCGAAGATGACCCGTTGCTCGACGGCTGCGTGCTCGTGATGGACTTCGTGAGTCCGCGATCGAAATGCCTCGATTGCGGTAACGAGTTCGAACACGACCGCTTTCACAACCACTGTCCCGCCTGCGACTCCGCGGCGACCATGCTCATAGCGGGTCGCGAACTCGAAGTCGCGTCCATGGAAATCGAGACACCCGACGACGAGGACGACCCCGCGTAGGGGCCAATGTGTCACGGGGTCAGACCCCCCGACACGTCGAGAGAGAAGGATGACATGGCTCACATCGACCTGGAAACGAAGATCCTGAACAAGAACGACGAGGGAGCTGCGGCAAACCGCGCCCTGCTCGACGAAAAGGGCGTCTACATGGTCAACGTGCTGGCAAGCCCCGGATCGGGCAAGACGTCGACCATCGTGGCAACCATCAACGCGCTGCGCGACAAGTACAACATCGCCGTCATCGAGGGCGATATCGCGAGCGACGTCGACTCGCAGACCATCAAGGCCATGGGAATCCCCGCCGTGCAGATCAACACGGCTGGCGCCTGTCACCTGGAAAGCGACATGCTGCGCCGCGCACTCGATGTGCTCGACCTCGACAACATCGACCTTATCTTCATCGAGAACGTCGGCAATCTCGTGTGTCCTGCGGATTTCTACCTAGGCGAGGACATCAAGATGATGATTCTCTCCGTGCCCGAAGGTGACGACAAGCCGCTCAAATACCCGGGAATGTTCCAAGTGGCAGACGCCATCATCCTCAACAAGATTGACGTGATGCCAGCTTTCACCTTTGACAAGACGCTCTTCGACGAACACATCGCGCGTCTCAATCCCACGGCACCGAGTTTCGCCATCGCCGCAACCAAGGGCGACGGCGTTGACGAGTGGGCTGGCTGGCTCTCCGAGCAAATCGAAAAATGAGACAGTTGCTCTGAGCAACTGTCTCATTTTGCTACACCGTTCCCAGCGTCCAGGAATTGAGGTAGGCCTCCTGCTCGGGCGTGAGCGTGTCAATCTCGATGCCGAGCGTGCCGAGCTTGACGCGAGCGATCTCGTCATCGATCTCGGCCGGGATGTTGTAGCACTGGGGCAATAGCTCGTCGCGATGCTTGAGCACGTATTCGGCGGCGAGCACCTGGTTGGCGAAGCTCATGTCCATGACCTCGGCGGGATGCCCCTCGGCCGCCGACAGGTTCACGAGGCGTCCGTCGGCGAGCAGGATGATGGTACGGCCGTCAGGCAACGTGTACTCGTCGACCAACGGCTTGAGGGTCTCCTTCGACACCGCATGCTCCTCGAGCCACGGGATGTTGATCTCGCTATTGAAGTGACCAGAGTTGCAGATGATGGCGCCGTCCTTCATGTTCTCGAACGCCGGCGCATCGATGACGTTGAGGTCGCCCGTGACGGTGACCCATACGTCGGCGTACTTGGCGGCCTCGGCGCACGGCATCACACGGTAGCCCTCCATGTGCGCCTCGAGCGCCTTGAGCGGATCGACTTCGCAGATGATGACGCTCATGCCCATGCCGGCGGCACGCTGTGCCAGGCCACGACCGCAAAAGCCGTAACCGCTCACCACGAGGGTGCGGCCCGCAAGCAGGCGATTGGTCGCACGCACGATGCCATCAAGCGTGGACTGGCCCGTGCCATAGCGGTTGTCGAAGAAGTGCTTGGTGTTGGCATCATTGACGTTGAACGAGGGGTACTTGAGCGCACCGGCGGCAGCCATGGCCGCAAGACGAATGACGCCGGTCGTGGTCTCCTCGGTGCCGCCGATGACATACTCGAGAGCGTCCTGGCGATCGCCGTGGATGCGGTCGCAGAGGTCGGCGCCGTCGTCCATCGTGATCTGCGGCTTGGTGTCGATGACCGCGTCGAGGTGCTTGTAGTAGGTTTCGGTATCCTCGCCACAGCGGGCAAAAACCTCGGCGCCGTAGTACTTGACGAGCGCAGCAGCCGTATCGTCCTGGGTGGAGAGCGGGTTGCTCGCGCACAGGGCGACCTGGGCACCGCCCTCGATCATCGTACGTACGAGGTTGGCAGTCTCGGTCGTCACGTGCAGACACGCACCGACGCGGATTCCCTCGAAGGGGCGCTCCTTGGCAAAACGCTCGCGAATCTTGGCAAGCACGGGCATGTCGCGGTCGGCCCACAGGATGCGCGCGCGGCCCTCGTCGGCAAGGTTGATGTCGGTGATGTCGTAGCTCATGGGTTCCTCCTCGATGAAATGACACGCTGCACATACTATCACGGGCGGATGAAACAAGCAGTCGGGCCGAGACAAATGAACGGGCCTTTTGTCCCACTGAGGTTTACGTATCTCGCAGGTGATGGCACCCGCAGCAAACAAGACAAAATTGCCCCGGCGGCGTTTGCCTCATTTGTTAGGGTATGCTAACATTTGGGTATGAATATTGCGAGTTGGATCATACTTGCCATCGTTGTCGTATGGATTGGCATCGCCATCAAGGTCGCCTTCTTCGGTGGCTTTGGCAAAAAGGGGCGCTCGTGTCACGACGCGCACCACGATGCCAATCTGCCAAGTGACGAAGACCTCAAACTTCCGAGTGCTTGCATGGGTTGCAGCAAAGGTAGCTGCGCGGGCTGTGCAAGCGCAGCTGGCCGGCATGATGTCCCGACACCGATTATTCGCGAAAATCCGGAACCCTAGGACTAGCTGGCGAAAAACTCGAACTGTGCGCGCAAAAACAGCGCAAATCTAGGGTACCGATGCATAACACTAGCGTGATGTGCAGGAAAATGCCGAATGTCTAGGATTTGAGAACCACAGAGACTAGACATTCGCCACTTTTGCGTGCATAAGGCCGGACGGTCCTAGACATTCGCGGTTTTTGCACGCGCGCCGCATAACACCCTGCATATATGCGAATGCGACCGGAGAAGTTCGGCCGCATTCGCACGAGAGAGAGGAAGAAGAAGAGTAATTGTTCTCCATCTGGAATAGTAGTATAGCTTCTTTTTATTCTTTGTAAAGAATAATATCAAACTTTTTTCGCTGGCTTTTTGCGGATTGTGGCATTATCCATAAATCCAGATAAAGAACACGACGAGATTATCCATCCGTAGTATAATGTGTCTATCATCGACTCTCGAGGCGAGCGGAGCTCATCGTGGCCATAGGCGATCTTACCCCCTCATATGAGGATTACATCGAGGCAATCTACGACCTTGCCCTGCATGGGAGTGGCTCGGTGCGCTCCACCGACGTCGCGGATGCGCTTGGCTTTTCCAAGGCCAGTGTTGCACGTGCAACAAAGAACCTGCGTGAGATGGGCTACATCGAGCAGGAGCGCTATGGCGAAATCACCCTCACCCAGACTGGCAAGGAATATGGCGAGCATATCCTCACGCGCCATCGCGTGCTGCGTGCCTTCCTCATCGACGCGCTTGGCGTGGACGAGGAGGCGGCTAACCGCGAGGCATGCATGATGGAGCACGCCGTCAGCGAAGACACGATGGATAAGTGGATCGCCTGGTACGAGGAGAACTTCGGTCCCGTCTCTGAGACGCCCACGAGTACGCGGTTGTAGGCCTGACACAAGTCGCCGGGATGGTTTGTCTGGGTGAGCTGTCGCAAACTTTGCGACAGCTGAACTAGAGATTCCTCACCCAAAATCGCAGTCGAGCCAAATGGCATTGACGCCGTTTTTGTTGCAGAGCTTCTGGAGTTTGCGATCTAGCGTAAACAACGTTGCCCCTTCTCGGCGAGCGAGCACCAGATAGAATAGGTCATACGAAGAGTGGTCGAGCCGCAGTGACTCGGTAAGGGCCTCCGTCCACAGCGAAGCATCATCGCGAAACTCGTCCACGAGGAGCAGCGCGTCGCGTGCGCAGTCCACGGCCTGCGAAACCTCGAGGTATCCCCCGCGCACGTACTTGCTCATCACGTGAACTACCTCGGCATGCATGAACGAAGGCGCGATGACACGCTCGTCGGGGTTACGCAACATGACAAGAGCGTCGCCCAAGTCGGTGCCCATGGCAATCGCAACAGCGGCATTGGTATCGAGGACAATCATCGTGCGTCCTCCATGACTTCTGCCATGACGCGCTCGAGCTGCTCGTCGCGCTCGTCTCTAGCCTGGGCAAGCATCTCCACCGGATTGGGAAAACCGTCTTGCCGCTGCGCCTTGCGTTCGGCTGCCCGATGGAACACCTCCTCGCGCTTGGCCATGCGCAACTTCCGGGCAGAGGCGGATTCGAACGCTGTGGAAGTTGCACATCCGTATGTCTGCGCAGGCACGGTGCCATGGACTAGGCAATCGACGGCATCCACCGTTTGCTGGGCCATGCTGCGATGGTGCCGCGCGGCATACTCGCGCAGATCCTCGTAAAGGGCATCGGGGAAATCTCTTACTTGTAACGCAGGCATGAACTGCTCCTTTATCGATACTTCATACATGCATTTTACATGTAATTTAACTATATTAACAAGTTGAATTCTGCACCAAATTGTTTTAACCGTGCGTTTGATGGTCCCCAACGCAGGAAACGCCCCATGAGGGGCGCTTCCCGGAGAGAGGGAGGACATTTTGGAGCGGGTGGAGGAGCCGCTCATGAAGAAGGCTTGTCCTGAAGCCGGAGTTAGTCGTTCTATGCGGCTGCCTTTACGGCCGTGTCCACCTGCGCAGGTGCCATGGGCTTGCTGGCCGGACGAAAGAGCGCCCAGAGCAACGCCGCGATGAGCGCGATGGCGACGATGGTGCCGAGGCTGAAGATACCGGTCACGGCCCAGGCGCCAATCTGGAAGATGATCAGCGAAATCACGTAGGCGAATCCGCACTCCCAGCCGATGGCGGCCCAGAACCACTTGTTGAAGCCACCCATCTCACGCTTGATGGCACCCATGGCCGCGAAGCACGGCGCGCAGAGCAGCTGGAAGGTCATGAAGGCGAAGGCCGCGACAGGCACGAGCAGGACGGAGCCAGTCGTTGCCGCGAGCGACGCCATGTAGGCGCTGGTCCACGCGACGTTGGGATCGCTGCCGTACACCACGGCCATGGTCGAGATGACGTTCTCCTTTGCGATGAGGCCGGTGATAACGGTGGACGCACACTCCCAGTTGTTGAAGCCGAGCGGCGCGAAGATCCACGCGAAGGCATTGCCGAAGTACGCGAGGAACGAGTAGTCCATCAGATCCTCGCCGACCCACATGAACTGGCCCTCGTAGATGCCGTAACCCGACAGGAACCAGACCACGATCGTGGCGAGCAGGATGATGGTGCCCGCCTTCTTGATGAAGGCCCAGGCGCGATCCCACATGCTGCGCAGCAGGTCGACAAAGCGCGGCAGGCGATATTCGGGCAGCTCCATGACGTAGGGCGTGACCTTGCCCATGAACGGCCTGGTCTTACGCAGGATAATGCCCGAGACGATGATGGCGGCGATGCCCATGAAGTACGCCAGCGGAGCGACCCACCACACGCCACCGAAGATGGCCGTAGCGATGAGGGCGATGATCGGCAGCTTTGCCGAGCAGGGCATGAAGGTCGTGGTCATGACCGTGAGGCGACGGGCGCTTTCGGACTCGATGGTGCGCGAGGCCATGATGCCCGGCACGCCGCAACCGGTGCCGACGATCATGGGCACGAAGGTCTTGCCCGACAGGCCGAAGCGGCGGAAGAGGCGGTCGAGGATGAAGGTGACGCGGGCCATGTAGCCGCAGGCCTCGAGAATCGCCAGCAGGAAGAACAGGATCATGATCTGCGGCACGAAACCGAGCACGGCGCCGACGCCAGCGACGATGCCGTCCATGATGAGGTCGTAGAGCCAGCCGACGCAGCCGACGGCCTCGAGCGCGGTGCCGATGAGCACGGGGATGCCGGGAATCCAGATGCCGTAGGCGCTGGGATCCTCGGGCGCGGGCACGCCGACACCCTGGGTGATGACCTCGCCGGTTTCCTCATCGGTGGCTTCGCCATCGAAACTGTAGACGACGGCCTCAGCCGATCCCTCGCGACCCTCGGTAGCGATTTGCTCGTTACGGGCATCGGCAAGGGCCAGCGCCTGTTCCTCGCCCGCTTCGCCATAGTACACGAAGTAGTCGGTCTCCATGGCGGATTCCTCGTCGACGGTGGTGTACTCGGCCACGAAGCCGGAGCTGGCGACATCTTGTTCGAACGCGGCGAGTGCCGCCTGGAACTCGGGGGACTCGAAGTCGGCTTCCTCATCGGCTTCCTCGCCGATGAACGCCGCTATCGCATCGGTGTTGACGCCCGCCTCGCCGGCTTGCGTCAGGTACTCGCTGATGGCGGTTTGCGCCTCGTCGTAGGGCTCGGTCGCGGCATCGAGGGCAGACTGCGCCGTACCCTCGGTTGACACGATGGCCACGGGGTCGAGGTACCAGCCGTCGCCGAAGACGCCGTCGTTGGCCCAGTCAGTCGCATAGGTGCCGACGGTGCTGATGGAGATGTAGTAGATGAGCGTGATGACCACGACGAAGATGGGCAGCGCGAGGATGCGGTTGGTAAGCACGCTGTCGACCTTCTCGGAAATAGTCGCACCTGTGATGGCGCGCTTGTGGACGCGCTTGATGAAGCCCTCGATATAGCGATAGCGCTCGTTGGTGATGATGGCATCCGACGAGTCGTTGAAGAGGCTCTCGGCCTCGAAGATGACTTCGTCGCAGTTGACCTTGGCACCGAGCTCCTCGATAGCCTCCTTGTCACGTTCAAAGAGCTTGATGGCATAGTAGCGACGCATGTTGTCGGGGATGACGCTGGGGAGCTTGTCCTCGATCTTGGTGAGGGCGGCTTCGAGCTCGGGGGTGAAGCGGACCGGTTGCGGGACGATGCCCTCGCGAGCCGCCTTCATGGTGGTGGCAACCAGATCCTCGAGGCCGTCGCCCTTGAGCGCCGAAATCTCGACGACCGGTACCTGGAGTTGCTCGGAAAGCTCTTTGGATTTGATGGTATAGCCGCGCTTCTTGACGATATCCATTTGGTTGAGCGCAACCACCACGGGCACGTCGAACTCCATGAGCTGGGTGGTCAGGTAAAGGTTGCGCTCGAGGTTCGAGGCATCGACGATATTGACGATGACGTCGGGATGACCGTCGATCAAGTAGTTGCGGGAGATGACCTCCTCGCTCGAATACGGGGACAACGAGTAGATTCCCGGCAAGTCGACGAACTGAACGTTCCTGTCGTTCTTGAGGTGGCCGGTCTTGCGCTCCACCGTCACGCCAGGCCAGTTGCCCACGTATTGGTGATTGCCGGTGAGCTGGTTGAACAGCGTCGTCTTGCCTGAGTTGGGGTTGCCCACCAACGCAATGGTTGTTTCCATGTCGTGCCTTTCTTCCTTTCCGTGCCTGGCACCGTGTCTCAAATCATCGGCATTTCTTCTGTTTTGACTTCGTTTTGAGACACGGTGCCGGGCACGCTGTCTCTGTTTCATTTGTTAGCATATGCTAACAGCAGTGCAAAAAGATGGGCTGGCTTAGGGGGTAGCCAGCCCATCATTGTGTCGTGTGGTTATGCCGTCTCGACCTCGATCTTGTTGAGGTCCTCCTTGCGCAGCGAAAGGTGATAGCCGCGCACGGTCAGATCGACGGGATCACCCAGCGGAGCAACCTTATCCACCCTGATTTGCGCGCCTTTGGTAATGCCCATATCCATGATGCGGCGGCGCGTGGCACCCTGGTCACGCAAGCGTACGACTGTGCAGCTCATTCCCGGCTTGATATCCGATAACGTCATGATGACCTCCGTAGTTAGCTAATGTTAACTACATATTAGACTCGACTAACTTTTTGTCAATGCATAATTCTGGATTTTTTTGCGGAATGGGACAAATGACCTGTCCATTTGTCCCATTCCGCCATATGACCGAGCAGCATCTTGTTGCACAACAAAAGCCAGCTCCGGCGAAATATAATACTTGCGCAACATTTCATGATGAATGGACTGATCTTTCCGTTCACCGTGGCATATGCGCATTGTTCGAACACCGAAGGAGAGTGCCGTGACCTCAAAGCCATCTTCGAAGATAGGCGCCTTCTTTCATCACCTTCCCAAGGCGTACAGAGCCCTCGTGACCACGTCAACGCTTCTGGTGGCGTGCTCCCTCGCGCTTTTCGTCTTTGCGGTACCTCCAGTACTGGGCGAGCAATCCGATGGGCTGTTCCAGAATCCCCTCTTTGGATCTGCAGACAACCAACCGGCCTCGGAAGCGGCAGGTGCGGGCTCGGATGCCGCGGGCGCTGCGAATACCCCTGGGGTGGCATCAGTCATCGGAGCCGGCGTCAGCGCCATCGGAGCGGCAGGCCCCGGAGGCGTGACCACCCCCGGCACAAACGCACCAGCAGATTCGGGGAGCCAGCTCACAGCCCAGGAAGCGCAGTCCAGCACCGAAGGGTATCCCTATACCCCAACTCCCGACCCCACGCCATCGCCCCAAGAAGAGTTCGTGAATGACTACAACAGCGTCAGGGACTACTACACGCAGCTTGCCACGCTCGTCGCCGACTCGCCGATATACTGGAACTACAGTCCTGGCATGGATCCTAACTGCATAAGGAACTGGATAAGCGCAAACGCTGCGATGGACGTGTGCGATGATTGCATCAGGTGGTCCGATTACTACGAGCACAAGATCCATCTGCCCGACTTCGTCGACGCAGCCAGCGAAAGTCAGCGTGCCGCCGTCACCACTGCCTGGCAGTCCCTGAATCGCGCGGCCAAACTGTTCCAGAAGTTCCTCTTCGCAGCCGACGGCTGCGATGATCCCGGTGCCCACCCCAGCTGCTTTTTGCCGATCGTCGAAGGTCATATGATCGAGGCGTCCGTGGACGGGCGCACCATTTACACGCTGGATGACCTGTATAACGTCTACCAGGCACTCAATCAGGTCTAGCCACCGTTTCGCAGAAAACCGCACCCCGCATCATGGAAAAGCCGCAGAACCATAAACCCCACGACAGTCGCGACAATGCCAGCATGCGCGTGGCACGACTGGAGGGCTTCACCGCTCCTCGCACTCTGCCTCCCGATGAGCAAGAGGCGTATAACCGGCGCTTCTCCACGATCTTCATCGATGAGAACCGCTGCAGGGAAGGTGGTCTGGGACAGGTCTTCTACGGCGAAGATACCTGGGGCAAGCCGGTAGCCGTGAAGACCATGGGCATCGAAGACGCGCGGGCAGTGTCATCCGCGCCATCCGACGACGCTGCATCCTCACCCATGCACGACATCACCAACGTGGCGTTTCGTCGCGAATACGAGACCCTGCGCACGTTGTCGGGCGTGCGAGGATTTCCGCGCCTGTACGGGTCGGGTCGTCTGGACGGCAAGAACGCCATCGTCATGGAGTGGATCGAGGGCGAGACCCTCGCCACGGCAATTCGGCATCTCTCCATTGACGATGAAAACAGGCTCTCGCCCCTGACGGTGGCGCAGCTGGGACGTGACCTCTTCGCCCTCCTCGCCCGCATGGAAATCCTCGAAGACGGCATAGTTCACCGCGACATCTCGACCTCGAACATCATGATCGACACGTCGACGCACACGCTCGATGAACAGGTGGAGTCGGGAAGCTTCGACCTGAAGCTCGTGGACTTTGGATCTGCAGTGCTTCCCGCTCGCTCGTCATCCCTCACGCAACGGTACGGAATGCCCCGTGGTGCGACGCCGGACTTTGCCCCTCCGGAAATGCTGACGGAGGACATCGCCAACGTCTCGACCATGCGCAAGAGCTCGGCGGTGGACGTCTATGCCGCGGCAAGCGTACTCTACCTGCTCTTGAGTGGACACACGCCCTTCGATCTTGGCAAGAACGAAGAGGGGGAGCGCTCGTATTACCTGGCCAAGACGGAGCGGCTGCCGCGCGGACTAAAAGGTGCGCACGCCGCCTCGACAGCGATTGACATCACCCTCGAGCACGAACCGCAGACGGCAAAGCTCGTGCGCAAAGCAGCGCAGAGAATTGGCGAGCAGCCCACGGAGAGGAAAGTGGCCGCGGCACTCTCTGCGGTCGATGGCCAGCTCGACGACGTGATCCTCGCGTGCCTTGATTCCATTCAAGAGTACCGTCCCCGCGCAACCGAGGTGCAGGAAGCCCTCGGTCAGTTTGTCGAGGCGTATGACGAAAACATCGAAAACGCCCTTGCAGAAAAGCCATTGAGTCCATGTGCTAGCAATGCCTTTGAACGTCGGGCACGTGTCGCCAGCGCGAGAAGGTCGCGGCGTTGGGACATCGGCGTGGGCATAGGTGCGGCCATCTTGCTCTTTGCCGTGAGCTTCGTGACTGCGGGCCTCGTCGACTCGAACGAGGCGACCGTCGCGCTCGGCCCGATTCGGTGGACCGGTGCCCTGAGTGGCTTGGCGATCGCAGCTCTCCTGTGGCTTCCCGCAATCACCGGAGGCATCGCGCGTATCGCGACACGCGGCAAGCCATCGGCACTCCCGTGGACTGGCGGCGGCGTGGGCGTGGGCACCTTGCTCGTGCTCGCCTTCGTACTAGGGACGGCGTTTGCCACACCAGCAACCTTCTGGCTATTGCTGTGCGCACTGGCCGTATCGGCAACGCTGTCGTGGGGCGCCCTGTCCTTTGGCATCATCATCGAGGAGGCGCGCATGATGCCGACGAAAAAAACACGGGCTAGCATGGCATCATAACGAGTTAGCAGAAAGGGTAGCCGTGGCAAGAACCACATTGACTCCGCTGGGAGCCCTGTTCTCCATCCTGAAGAAATATGGAAAGGTGAGCTACAAGGAGCTGGCCTCGCTTATCCTCTCGGAAAAGCCATTAGCAGGAGGCGTCAGTCCCGCAAGCCGTGTGAACGACCGGACCTGGGTTTCGCGCTACCTCGTGCATGCACCGATCGAGGCCGTGAAGGACGAGTACTTCGTGAGCTACGAAAAGTGCGCCCTGCGCATCATCGCCCGTCTCAAGAAGCGCAGGGGCAGCACGCTGGGAAACCGCGAAATCATGCAGATGGTCGCAGGAGAACCCGGAAAGGAGCTGGTCATCGCCCTGGAAGAGGTCGGGCAGGACACCACTCCCTATCTCAACATGCTCGCGAGGCTGAACGGAGGGGACGAATCCGGATCCGAGGAGCACGTGGAGATCGCCATGGTCCTCTTCGTGACGGCCGCCCTGAGCGCCGATGTCGCGAAGGCGACGGCTTGCGCGCTCGACTTCACCAACGAAATCCACGGGTCATCGAAGGTGACGCCGCTCATCACGCCATGCTCCCCGGACGCGGAAGACGTTGAGGCGCGATGCCACATCGACGAGCAAATGACGGACCTGGGGCTCTTGCGCGTGATGGACGGCTACGTGATGGGATCGCCGCACTGGCTCGATGCCGAGCTCGCAGAGCAATGCGAGGTGGGCGCCTTTGCGACGGGACCGGGCGACATTACCGATGTCGAGAGCGACGTCTCGGGGCACCATGCGCGCATCTGGCACGACAACGCGGGCGAGTGGTACGTCAAGGGCACCGGATCGACGAACGGCACCGTGCTGGTGAGTGGCGCAGACCGCTCCGAGGTCGTGGTGGAGCCGCCGGCTGACGAGCGAGGGGGATGGGAGGGCACGCCCGTGGTGATCAAGCCCGGCGACGAGCTCGTGTTCGGCAAGAGCACGCGATACGTGGTGATCGCGGGCGTGCGATAGAGGAGCCGACGGCTAGGGAAGCGCGCCCTCAACCCTCGGCTGACCTCGCGTTTGTTGTGCAACAAATTTCGGAATTTGCACTATATGATAGTTGCGCAATTATTCCCGGGTGGGACAAATCCACCCGGTTTTCGACGCCCTCTAACCGCCGCCCTTAGTAGAAAACAACGTCGCGCACCATGGAAAACCCCTCATGTCCGGAAACGCACAACGAGCACGGCACAGCCGGACTGCAGGTCGTTCACCTGGACGGCTTCTCAGCGCCCTGGACCCTGCCTCCCGATGAGCAGGAGGCACATGTGCGGAGGTTCTCCTCCCTCTTCGTCGACAGGACCCGTTGCCGCCAGGGAGGGATTGGCTGGCTTCTCTATGGCGAGGACGTCTGGGGCAAACCCGTCGCCGTGAAGGTCATGGACAACCCGGATGCAGCGCGCGACACCACGTCGCAACCTGCCACACGGACCGATGACATGGACCGTGCCGTCGCCCACGAGGCGTTCATGCGAGAGTACCAGACCCTGCGCACCCTTTCGGGCATACGGGGATTTCCGAAGCTCTACGGGCTTGGACGCCTGGACGGAAGAGATGCCATCGTCATGGAATGGATCGAGGGCGAGACGCTGCAATCGGCACTCAGGCACCTCTTCGTGGACGAGGCGGGAAGGCTTTCGCCGCTGACGGCGGCGCAGCTGGGACGTGACCTCTTCGCGCTCCTCGCCCGCATGGACACGCTCGAGAACAGCGTGGTGCATCGTGACATCTCGACATCCAACATCATGATCGACACCTCGAGGCACACGCTCGAGGAGCAGGTGGACCTGGGGCACTTCGACCTGAAGCTCGTGGACTTTGGCTCGGCGATGCTTCCCGACCATCGTGCCTCCCTCACGCAGAAGTACGGCGTCCTGCGAGGGGCAACCCCGGAGTTCGCCCCGCCGGAGATGCTCACCGAAGACGTTGCCGGTATCGACACCCTGCGCAAGGACCCTGCGGTGGACGTCTATGCCGCAGCTAGCGTGCTCTACCTGCTGCTGGACGGCCGTACGCCCTTCGACCTGGAAAGAGGAGGCAGGAAGCGCTCCTATTACCTCCAGAAGACCGGACGTTGGCCCCGGAGCCTCATGGGCGCTCACGGGGCATCGGCCAGCATCAGAGCGACGCTCGGCCATGAGGCGTCGGTGGCGCGGCTCGTCGAAGAGGCGGTGGCGCACTGCGGGCGAAGGCCGTCGGACAGGGAACTCGCACGGGTCCTGACCGCGGTGGATGGCCAGCTCGACGACCTGATCCTCGCTTGTCTGGATCCCATGCAGGCGCGTAGACCCACGGCAAGGGAGATGGAGAAGGCACTCTCGGACTTCATCGACTCCTATAGCGCAAACATCAGAAACGGCCTCTGGGGAAACCCACTCTCACCCTGCGTGAGCAACACGACGAGGGCAAGGGGGCGAGTAGGTAGAGCCAGGAGGGCGGGACGTTCGCGAATCATCGCAGGCGGCACCGTTGCCTTGGCAATCGTGGGCGTGTCGGCGCTCATAAGGCTCGCCCGCCGGACACCGCGAACGTGAGGAGAGGAGCACTCCATGGCAAAGACCCCGTCAACCCCGCTGGGAGCATTGTTTTCCATCCTGAAGAAGCACGGTCATATCAGCTACAAGGACCTGGCCACGCTCATCCTCTCGGAAAAGCCGCTGACGGGTGGGACGAGTCCCATAAGCCGGGTAAACGACCGGACGTGGATCTCGCGCTATCTCGTCCACGCCCCGGTGGAATCCGTGAAAAGCGACTACTTCATCGACTGCGAGAAATGCGCCATGCGCATCGTCGCGCGCCTCAAGAAGCGCATGAGCAACCAGGCGATCATGACGATGATAGCGGGGACGGCGGGACGCGAGATGGTGACGGCCCTGAGCCACCGCGGGCAAAACACCGCCCCATACCTCAACATGCT
>OHWK01000430.1_pt1 | contig 22368 bp, 19 predicted proteins | sample 1579761 | NCBI WGS metagenome assembly OHWK01 (sample SAMEA3882516, study PRJEB24775) | human gut metagenome | biome: human-associated habitat; feature: intestine environment; material: feces | place: Netherlands | collected 2009/2010 | reverse complement strand
GTTAGTACAAGATACTCATAATCTATCGGATAATATACAAAAACGCATCGCAAAACTAATTAAGTTTGCCAGAGAAAAACAAAATCTATCTCAAGACTACATAGCTAACGAATCCGGGTTATCAGTAAAAACAATTAAGCGGGCAGAAAAGGGCGATGATCTAGTGATTGATACCCTTCTTCGTATTTGCTCTACTTTAGGATTGTCATTCGATTTATTATTTTTTAATGTATATAATACATCAAATATATCAGACATACTAATTTTATTGGAAAAAATTGTAGCCACAGAATTAGCTAATTATAATTTCCATTCAGAACGAAACCGAACTATTGCATTCTTTTTTCATGTAAATCGAGAATTTTCGGTCTTATTAGATGATATAAATTTCCAAAACAGAACTAGTTTTGGCTCTATTAAAGAACTACCACTTTCTTTACTTGTTGAATCCAAAAAATTGCTTTACCTATTTTTCAATGAAATGATTTAATTAAAAGATTTTTATCCATGAATATATCAAAAATACAAGAAAATAATGTGACTCTTGGATGCCACGCTATCGATATTTCTCAAGAAAAATTTTCGGAATTAGCTGACGTATCTCTCGATACAACAAAACGTTATATAAATGGACAAATGCTAAAATTGAGTTCTCTATCAAAGATAGCATCTATACATAATAGTTGTCCTACTTATATTCAAACAACCAGCGAAATAGAAAAATTTTTCACTTTAGCGATTATAGGTGAATTTATTTTACAGAATTGTGCATAATCTATTGTCAAGGGCATAAGTGTCCCCTCAAGGGGACACTTATGCCCTGTTATTTTTTTACCCCTCTTGTTATTATAAATCTGCAATCGCGATTGATCCCCTGGCATTACAACTGGGCTGGCCAGCCCAAGCCTGCACATATTAGAATATATGCTTCAACAGAAAGGTTGGCAAACATGAAAATTACCGATTTACAAATCGATCTCAAGTCCCTTGGCAACAAGCTGTGGCTCGTGGAGGTTGCTCCCGCGTATGCTTATCAGGACAACCGCCGCACGGACACAATCATCGGCTACCGCTACACGGTAGCGCTCCCGGAGCGCAACCTGGACAAGATCAGCGTGCGCATCGACGGTGCCAAGCGCATGGATTCCCCCAACGGCTACGTCGAGGTACGCTTCGAGGGCCTGGAACTGTACCTCTACTGGTCTCGCGGTGAGTATCAGCTGGGTGCCCGCGCCACCAACATCCACCCCGTAGCGGCAAACACTAAGCCCTAATCTGTTAGGGCTGGGCTGGCGATGACGACAGGGATGGCTAGGTCCCCCAAGGGCCTGGCCCCCTGGCGGTGGAGCTAGGCCAGTCCTTGCACCTAGGGGGTAGTATTACCCCCTAGGTGTAGCATGTAGCATGTAGCACCCACACTGATATAACACTCAGGAGGCCAATTATGGGCTACAACACACAAGGCCGCAAATGGGCCTTAGTCATCAACAATCCCCAGGAGGCAGGGTTAGATCACAAGGCTATCGTTGATCTTCTGAAGCTCTTCTCCCCTGCCTATTACTGCCTATGCGACGAGATCGCAACGACGGGGACCTATCACACGCATGTCTTCTTCTATGCTCCATCTCCGGTACGTTTTGGAACTATTAAGGGTAGATTTTCTACTGCTCATATTGAAAAAGCGTATGGTTCGGTTCAGGTAAACCGTGACTATTTACGTAAGGAAGGCCGTTGGACTGATTCTGAAAAGGCAGAGACTTCCGTCCCTGGCACCTTTGAAGAATGGGGCGAAATTCCCACGGAACGATCCGAAAAAAATCCCGAAATGTCCCACTTAATTGACAATATCCAGGCCGGAATGACCACCGCAGAGATTGTCTTAGACAACCCTAGCATGGCTTTTAAAGTCAACGAAATTGACGAGCTTCGTCAGGTCTTGTTGACTGAAAAGTACACGCCTAAATTCCGGCAGGTAGAAGTGTCCTACTTATACGGTGCCAGCGGTACCGGCAAAACGCGCGGTATCTTCGACAAACACCCCGCTGAGGATATTTGTCGGATCACAAACTACCGGGCCACCAAAGGGATCTCTTTTGATTCCTACCATGGGCAAAAAGTTCTTGCCTTCGAGGAATTTGATTCCCAAATTCAAATTGAAGAGATGTTGAACTACCTGGACGTCTACCCCCTGCACCTGCCCGCACGGTACAGCGACCGAATGGCCTGCTATACGACCGTCTACATCACCTCCAATTTGCCGTTGGAGGAGCAGTATCGTTCAGCTCAGGAGTACAAGCCAGAGACCTGGCGTGCCTTTCTCCGACGAATCCACAATGTAGTGGAATACCTACCGGACGGCTCCACAGTAATTCACAAGGCGGTGAAAAATCCCTATGGCTCAGAAACCTGAACACGAAGGGATCAGCAACCACACCACCCGCCGTCATCTATTGCTGCGCTTTCGCGCAGGTCTTGGGGTCCTGCAACAGGACCCCAGGGCGCGGCGGATTCTGGTTGGATTCCTTTTCATCGACCTGCTTCTCTTTTCCCTTCGCAAGCTCTTCTTTGGTTTGGATAGCATGGGAGACTTCGCGGGGCTGGTAGATGGTCTTCTCCGGTTGACCTTCTTCGCTTTGACTATGCTGGGTATCCTGGGTATCATTCTCTACCTGGGCACCCCAAGCGGCAGTCTCGCTTCTCGCGAAGCCATGCGGAAGATCGGCCTGGTCAACCACGCCGGGGAAGTTCCTCTTCTTGTTGCCAAAGAACAGGACAAACTCAACCCCCGCCTGACAATCTGGACCTTCGACCCGTGCGGCATCCCGCTCAGCGAATGGGAAGACCATCAGGAGAATCTCGAAGCTGGTCTAAACGTCACCATTGCAAAAATGGCCTGGGCCTCTGGCCGGGAATTGATCCAGGTCTATGCGGTCCCTGCTATGAGTGACTTGCCCAGCAAGCTGCAATGGAGCAACGACTACCTCTCCCCTACCAGCTTCGTTCTGGTCCTGGGGCAAGGTCTAGCTGGACAAGCCACCGTAGACCTGACTAAAATCCCCCACGTTCTGCTCGGCGGCTCCACGGGGTCAGGCAAGAGCGTCCTGCTCAAGCTCCTGCTGATGCAGGCTTTACGCAAAGGAGCCTCTGTCTTTATTTCTGACTTCAAGGGCGGCGTAGACTTTCCCCATGTCTGGCATGAGAGATGCCGGATGTGCTTTGAGGAGCACGATCTCCTGGAAATTCTATCCAGGCTCGTCGATGAACTGGAAGGGCGTAAAGAGTTATTCCATAACATGGAGTGCCCCAACCTGGACACCTATAACTCGCGCGTCGATCCGATGCTTCGCCTGGGCCGCTTTATTTTCGCGTGTGACGAAATTGCCGAAGTGCTGGACAAGACCGGTTTGAACAAGGAGCAAAAAGAGCTGCTCAGTCAAATCGAAAGTAAGCTCTCCACCATCGCCCGTCAGGGCCGGGCTTTCGGCATCCACTTGATCTTAGCCACCCAGCGCCCGGACGCTAACATCTTGCCCGGACAGATCAAGAACAACATCGACTGCCGGGTCTGTGGCCGCGCCGACAATGTCCTGTCGCAGATCATCCTGGACTGTGCCGATGCTGCCGACCGCGTCCCTAAGGATATTCCAGGCCGCTTTCTCACGTCCGACGGCACCCTGTTTCAAGCCTATTGGTTTGATGACAGCAAAGTATGAATAAGCTCGCCCCGACCTGGGAAATCTTACTATACCACCAAATACTAGGAGGTGTCTTTCCGTTGGCTCTCACCGCATGGGAGGGACAGGAGCGCCTGGAACAGCGGCTGCTCATGACCCAGTTACTAAAACTCAACCAATATGCGCTAGAACATGATCTGATTACAACTGAGATTTATAGAAAAATGGAACAAAGTATCATCGAAAAATATGGAACAACATAAAAACAGCGTATACGGCTGAACAAAACGGGCTGGAGAACTTCTCCGGCCCGTTTTCTCTCAATATAGAATTATCTCATGCCGACTAACTGGTATAAGCTACGGATGGCGTCCATCACAGTTTTCCAGGAAAGGTCAGCCGCATAGGAAAATTTCTTCCGGTACGCCGCCCAGAGCTTTTCCATCGCTGGACTGGCTTCGATCTCATCACAAACGGCCTGTGCATCTGCCAAATACTTTTCTGTCCCACGCTTTTTCGCTGTTGCAAGAAGGGCAGCTTCTAAATCGGACACAACGATGTTTTGCCCATAGAGCTGGCTCAGAATGTGTAAGTCATAAAAATCTCTCATCCGGGTGTTGGTCGTGGCGCGGGAAATCACTGTCTCCAGCTTCTCCGCTAAAACTGTTTCCAAATTATAGGCCCACAGCTCAATTGTGCGGTCCTCCAGCATCAGCTTGAAGCGATACTTCACCTCTCGCGGTGTGATCACATCACCAGTGGAAATATCCAGTTTAAGTGGGGTAATAACATGGTCAAACTCCGTCTCCATGCTGACCCGGATGCCGGGATACTCCGCCTCATCCATGATCTCAGAAATGCGCTTGATCCGAAATTTTACGCCGTCGTCCAGTGGCACGGAAAGGATCTCGGTTATCATCCTCTCTACGTCCTCCGGGCTGACCGTTGCGCCTTTTACCGTGGTGTCCAAATCCATGGTGGAGCGGGCGTCTAAGCCGACCAAAGCGGCCACCAGCATCCCGCCTTTCAAAATGAATTTGTCCCGGTACTCAGAAAGAGAGATGCGTTCCAGGAAGCGCTCCATCATATAGTTCCGCATCAAAAGCTGTGCGTCTGCGACTTTCTCCTTGGAAAGATTGCGGATGAGGTCTTTGAGCTGCCGCGCTGTTTTTATCATAGAAGTACCTCCAAATACTGCCGGAGCAGTTTTTCCACTCGGAAGAGCTGCGCGTAGTGCATCAGCTTCCGCAAGTCCTTTTCTCGGCGGGCCACGTACTGCTTGAGGGCACCTTGAAAGGTCTGCATCTCAATCCCGCTTCGGCTGCGGACGATGTCACAAATGGTCCGTTCAGCATCGTAGACAGGGACGGGGTTGCCGAAAGGCGTCTTCATGGTGATCAGGCCCACGTCATGCAGTTCTTTCTTGATGGTATAGACTCTGATCCCGTCGGCTTTCAGTTTGGTGGGATTGTAGCCGGTTTTTACCGTGATGGAATATTGCTCCGGCTCCCGATCCGTCAGGTCATGGAAAAGCAAGGCGCTCTCATGGGAAAAAACCGCCTGGGCACAACGGAGGTGGAGCAGGTACATGGCATCCGTCCAGGCATCGGGGGAGAGATAAACCCCGTGGGCAGCTTGTTTCAGGCCGCGCTGTCTGGCATAGGAATAGAACATGGGCTTGGTCACGCCAAGCTGCAACGCCTGACTTGTTTTCAGGATGCCACTGTTTCGCTCAAACAGAGCGTCTAACTGCTGAAAGGTCGTCATACGTTCACTCCTTTCCTGCTAATATTATATATGAAATTAGCAAGAGAGTAAACTCCTGTTTGAAAATTAGAGAAATTCTCCGCACTCTTTCTCTTTACATTTTCCAAGGTTTCGAGTATACTGAACGCGAAAAACATGATATAACTTCCTAAAAGGAGACTGCTATGACGATCTATGAACTGCAAGATTTGCTGGAGCAAAACGACATTGCAGACCTGCCTCTGCGCTGCTCTACCTACTCCCGTGTGAGTACCGAAAAGGAAACCCAGGCGGCTTCTCTGCATAACATGACAGATGACTTCCGGGACTACATCGAAGATCATCCCAACTGGACCTTCGTCAAGGCCTTCATCGACGACGGCAAGAGCGGCTTGACCACCAAAAAGAGAAAAGACTTCCTGAATATGTTGGCCGCTGGTGCAGCAGGCGAGTATGATCTGTTGGTCACTGGCGAAATCTCCCGTTTTGGCCGAAACACCATGGAAGGTCTGCAAAACATCCAGTACCTGAAAGAGAAAGGAATCCCCGTGATCTTCCTCTACGATGATCTGAACACCTACGACACAGACTGTGACATTCAGATTCAGCAAAAGCTGGTGGACGCCGAAAACGAAAGCCGAAAGATCAGCAAGCGCGTCAAGCGCGGGCATCAAAAGAGCATCAAAAAAGGTCATGTCCTAGGTTCTCGGATGTGGGGCTACAAAAAGATCAACTGTAAACTGGTCATCGACGAAGAAACTGCCCCCATGGTCCGCAAAGTCTTTGAGCTTTACGCGACCAATCAATACTCTATGAAAGAGATCGAAGAGATCATCTATCAGGACGGCTACCGAAACACCAGAGGCAACCGCTTGTCTCACACCACCATGTCTAACATCATCACCAACCCCAAGTACAAAGGCTACTTTGTCGGCGGGAAGGTCAAAGTCGTAGATATTTTCAATAAGCGGCAGAAGTTTCTCCCCGAAGAGAAATGGGTCATGTATAAAGACGAATCCGGCGAAACCATCCCCCCGCTGGTCAGCGAAGAGCTGTGGCAAAAGGCCAACGAGGTCTTTCAGCGCCGGAGTATCGACGTCAAGGGCCGGAGAAACTGCTCCACCCACAAAAACGTCTACACTGGCAAGCTCTTTTGCACAGAGGATGGTGCCCCGTACTACTGCAAGGATGTCCACTACAAAGGGACCTCAGTCAGTAAATGGGTATGCAGCCACAAAATCAACCACGGGGCCGCTTCCTGCCGCTCTGTCGCCCTCTATGAAAGCGAGCTGAATCCTATCATCCTGGACGCCTTTCGGGAGTTCTCGCAGAGCGCAGACACGATTCTAGACGCTTACTTGCAGCAGTACCGCCAAGTCATGGCGGACTCTGCGCATTATATCTCCGAACGAGGTCGAATCTCCTCAGAGATCCTTGCCGTCGAAAAACGGCAAGATGAGCTGCTGGACATGAAGCTCTCCGGGCTGCTCACCACCGATGAGTTTAAGCGGATGATGGACAAGACCAGAGCGCAGAAAGCCGAGCTGGAAGATGCCCTGGAGGACCTCTCCAACTGGGAGGAAATCTCTGAGCATTTGGAGGGCCAAATGGAGCGCCTAAAGAAGACATTGGCCTTCGGCGTGGGGAAGCTGGAAGATGGTCTCATCACCCGCGATTTCGTGGATAATTTCATCCAGCGGATCGACGTCACCCCTTTGGACGATGGTCATATCAAGCTGGACATCCAGCTTTTAACAGACAAAGTGATCCATCGTGAGTTTGAAAAAATAAAGGGTCGTACTGGTCAAACGAGTAAGAAGATGATCCAGTCCTACGAGCAGGGCATGAGCAACGAGTGATTTGATCCTCCGCTCCCCTAGTCTCCCCTGATCCTACGCAAAAAGCAAGCGCACCAGGTCCAAAACGATCTGGTGCGCTTGTTTTCTACGCGTTATTCCGCCGCCTTCAACAGCTGCTTTGTATAAGGATGCTCCGGATGATCAAACAGGTCATCCACGGTGTTTTCCTCGACGATCTGGCCCTTCTGCATCACGATGACCCGGTCACAGCACTGGTAGATGACGTTGAGATCGTGGGAGATGAAGAGGTAGCTCAGGTCATACTCCCGGCGCAGGCGCATGAGCAGGTCGAGTATCTGGTCTTGAATGGTCACGTCCAGGGCGGACACGGCCTCATCCAAAATGACCAGCTTCGGGCGGACGATCATGGCCGCGGCGATAGACACCCGCTGGCGCTGCCCGCCGGAGAGCTGGCCGGGCTTGCGGTCGTGAAACTCCGGTCCGAGACCCACGGCTTCCAACATCTCTTCTGCCCGTTTCCGTCGTTCCGCCGGGGGGTGCTTGCCGTAGATGCGCAGGGGCTCCTCAACGATGCGGCGGATGGTGAAGGCCGGGTTCAGGGAGGAATAGGGGTCCTGAAAGACCATCTGGGGCCGCTGGGAGTGGTGGATGATCTCGCCCTGGTACTCGGTCATGCCCAGGATGGACTTGGCCAGGGTGGACTTACCGCTGCCGGACTCCCCCACCAGGCCCAGGACTTCGCCCCGGCCGATGGTGACGTTGACATTCCGCAGGACCTGGATGATGCGGCCCTTGGAAAAGGCCCCGCCGCCCTGCCGGTAAAAGCTGTTGAGGTTTTTGATCTCTAAGATGGGTTCTTGCTGGTTCGGTTCCATCGAATCACCCCCGTTTGCGTCTGGTGGGAATGGCCGCGATGAGGCCCTTGGTGTAGTCTGCCTGGGGGTGGTAGAAGACTTGGTCCACCGGCCCCTCTTCCAGCAGCTCACCCTGGCACATCACCGCCACGCGGATGCAGAGCTTCCGCACCACATGGAGGTTGTGGGAGATAAACAGGATGCCGGTCCCCTTCTCCCGGTTGATCTTTTTCAGCAGGTTCAAAATGCCCTCTTGAATGGTCACGTCCAGCGCCGTGGTCGGCTCATCGCAGATGAGCAGCTTCGGCTCGGAGATGATGGCCGCCGCGACCATGGCCCGCTGGAGCATCCCGCCGGAGAGCTCGTGGGGGTACTTGCGGTACACCGTCTCCGGGTCGGGCAGCTCGGCGTCGGCCATGGCTTGCAACGCCCTGGCCCGGCGCTCTTCGGGGCCTAAGTCCGTGTGGACGAGCAGGGCTTCCTCGACCTGAGGGCCGATGCGCATGACGGGGTCCATGGACGTCATAGGCTCCTGGAAGACCACGGCGATGTCTTTCCCACGCATGGATCGGACCGTCTCGCGGGAGGCCCGGAGCAGGTCTAAGCCCTCAAAAAAGATATGCCCGCTCAGCTCGACCTTGGCGTTGCTGAGCAGCCCCGCCAGGGCCATGGCGGTGACGGTCTTGCCGCTGCCGGACTCCCCCACCAGGCCGAGGATCTCCCCGGCGTTCATGTGCAGGGAGATGCCCTTCACGGCTTCCTTCCCCGCCGGGGCGCTGCGGAAGCGCACATGGAGGTCCTGGATGTCTAACATAAGCGCCCTCCTCTCAGGCGGCGAATTTTGCCTTCTCCTGCGGAGAAAGCGTTAGGCTCGTCTGCGCTGCTGCAAGCCCTCGGTGAGCAAGCTCAGGCCCAGGATCATCAAAACGATGGCCAGGCCCACGAACAGAGCGTACCAGGGTGCACGGCCCAGATAGGTCTGGGCTTCCGAGAGCATCCGCCCCAGCGACGCATCCGGCGGCTGAACGCCGACGCCCAGATAGCTCATGCTGGCCTCCGCCAGAACGGCGTTGTTAAAACCGATGGCGACGATGGGCAGCAGGACTTGGACGGTGTTGGGCAGGATATGCCGGAAGATGATCCGCAGGTGGCTGGCCCCCATGAGGCGAGCGGAGGCGACGTAATTCAGCGTCCGCTCCTTGGCCACCTCGCCCCGGACCACGCGGGCAAACGAGGGGATGAACAAAATCCCTAAGATCAGAATGATCTGATACTTTCCCTGCCCGATGATGGTCACAAGGACCAGGGCGAGCAGGATGCTGGGAAACGCGGTGATGGCGTCGCACACCCGCATCAGGATCAGGTCCGCCACGCCGCCGAAGTAGCCGGTGAGACAGCCGATGATGGTGCCGATGACGCCACCGATGAGCACCACACACAGGGCAATGAGGAAGGTGCTTCCCGCCCCCTCCATGATCCGGGAGAGCAGGTCCCGACCAAAGTTGTCGGTCCCCAGGGGGTGAGCCAGGCAGGGGGCCAAGAACTTTTTGCCGCCCGCCATTTCTGTCGTCCCGTAGGGGGTCCAGACGTAGCCGACCAAGATGAGCGCGGCCATGATGCCGGAGATGATGCCGCCGGCGATGAGAAAATGGTTTTTGCCTTCTCTGGGCTGGGCAAGCGTTTTTTTATGGCTGGACCAGCGCTCTTTTGCTAGAAGCACGTTCCTTCCCTCCCCTCTGTGTGGTGTCAGTTTATTTACTGGATCCGGATCCGCGGGTCCATATACTGATACAGCACGTCCGCGATAAAGTTCACGACCACGACCCAAGCCGCCAGCAGCACGACCACCGCCTGCGCCACCGGGAAATCCCGGCTGCCGATCGACGCCAGGAGCAGGCGGCCCACGCCGGGCACGGTGAAGACCTGCTCGACGACGATGCTTCCCGCGACCAGTTCCGCCGCCGTCACAGCCAGGAAGGCGATGACGGGGATGATGGCGTTGCGCAGGGCGTGGTGCTTCAGGGCGTCGGCACGGGTGCGGCCCCGGCTGAACGCCGTGCGAATATAATCTTTGTTCATCTCGTCCAGGATAGACGAGCGAAGCATCTTCACCGTCATGGCAATGCGGGACAGGGCAACGGCCAGAGCCGGGAAGAGCATGTACAGGAAGAACTTTCCGGGGCTGTCGTGGAAGGTCACAAAGTTTCCCGGCACGAAGACCCGCAGGGTGATGCCGAAGAGGAAACAGAGCAGGATGCCCACAAAGACCGGGGGGATGGACATGCAGATCTGGTTGAATACTGTGATGAATTTATCCAGCCAGCTCCCCTCCCGCTTCGCCGCCAGGATACCCAGCGGGAACGAGGCGGCCACGGTGATACCGAAGGCCATGAGGACCAGCGCCGCCGTAGCCGGCAGCTTTTCCATCACCATGTCTTTCACGGGCATGTTATAGCTGTACGACGTGCCCCAGTCCCCCCGGACGAAGTCGGAGACCCAGCGGCCATACCGAATCAAAACCGGGTCATCTAACCCCAGCTCGGCCTCCAGCTCTGCCACCGCTTCCGGGGTGGCGTTGGTGCCCAGCATGGTGCTGGCCGGAGAGCCGGGGATGACCTGAAAGGCCAGGAAGGCGAGAAGGGAAACGATGAACAATGTAATAATGAGAGTGGTTAGCTTTCGCAGAATATATTTCATCTTCCCGCCCTCCTTTCCGTTTCAGGCAAACTGGTTCAAATTAAAAATTACTGGACATAGTGAACGGTGGACAGATCCATCACGTACAGGGGATAGAACTGGTAGCCGTCCAGGTTGTTCTTGAGGAGCACGAAGTCCGCCAGGTCCTGGATGTACACGTTGGCAGCCGTCTCGGACAGCATGGCGGCGGCCTGCTTGTACAGCTCGGTCTGTTTTGCGTCGTCGGTGGACGCATTGGCCTCCTGCATAACCTTGTCGTACTCAGGGTTGTTATAGTTGATCATGTTCTTGTCGTTGTCGCTCATCCAGCGGTTGAGCAGAGCGCCCGCGCTGAGGGTGGCGGCATCGAAGCCGATGACCGTGCTCTCAAAGTTGCGGTTGGTGTAGGTGTCGGAGACCCAGGTCTCCCACTCCACGGGCTTGATGGTGGCGGTGATGCCGACCTTGGCCAGCTGCTCCACCAGCACCTGGGCCACGTTCATGTGGGGGGTGTAGTTGGAGGGCACGGTGATGCTCATGGAGAACCCATCAGCATACCCGGCGTCAGCCAGCAGCTGCTTGGCCTTGTCCACGTCGTAGGGATAGGCCTCGGCCAGGCTTGCGTCAAAGTACTTGGTGAACGCGGGATAGATGGAGGTGCCGATCTTGGTGCCGTGGCCCTCGCTGGTCAGGTCGAGGATCTCGTCCACGTTCACGGCATAGCACATGGCCTGGCGGACCTTCTCGTTGTCGAAGGGCTTCACGTCGTTGTTCAGGTACAGGGCCTGGACCAGGTTCATGGTGCCCTCCAGGGTCTTGTAGGTGCCGGTGCCGATGGTGTCCACCTGGTCGATGGTCAGGTGACCGGCCATGTCCACAGAGCCGGCGCTCAGGGCGGACATGAGGGCGTTGGCGTCCTCATAGATCTTGAAGGTGACCTTGTCCAGGTGGGCCTTCTCGCCCCAGTAGTCGGTGAACTTCTCCACGATCAGGTTCTCCTGCACGGAGCGGGAGACGAACTTGAAGGGGCCGGTGCCCACGGGGGCGGTGGCCTCGTCGGCGTAGTCCGCCGGGACGATATACACCATGCCCACATAGGACAGGAAGTCGGGGTTGGCTTCCTTCAGGGTGACGGTCACGGTGTTGCCGTCCGCCGTAATATCTTTCACAGAAGAAAGCGCCTCGGCCAGGGCAGTGTCTACCGTGGTCTCGGCGCAGGTTTTGAAGGAATAGATCACATCATCGGTGGTGACGGCTGCGCCGTTGTGGAACAGCACGCCCTCCCGCAGGGGGAAGGTATAGGTCAGGCCATCCTCCGACACAGTGCTGTCGGAAGCCACAGCGGGCACATACTCGCCGCTGGCGTTGGGCTTGACCAGGCCTTCATAGATGTTAAATAAGACCTCTCTGGTTCCTGCTGCCGTCATCTGATACGGGTCAAGACTGTCTCCCAGGTCTTGTGCAATGCCGATGACCATTTCACCGCCATCGACCACTGCTCCGGAAGAGCTGGTTCCGTCGCTGCCGACCCCGCCCGCCTCTTCTTGCTTCGTGTCTCCGCAGGCGCAGAGTACAGTTGCCAAGAGCAGGACCGACAGGAAAAGTGCGAAAATACGTTTTTTCATTTCAACTTCTCCTTCCGCCGCATATACCGCGGCGTTACAACAAAAATAGCGTCCCCCATTATTAAATTGTCGGTTGCAGTGTACCACTCTTTGCCCCAAATTACAAGAAAAACTTCCTTCCGGGTGATATTTTCTCCCTTTTTCCCGGAAAAGGGAAACCCACGCCGGAAATCTTTGTTTCCGGCGCGGGCAGTTGTTTTTGGCTTACTGAATGCTCAGCGCAGCGCGTCCTTCATGGTCTTCACGTACTTTCCCACTTCCGCCGGGGCATCCTTGCCATACTGGGCCACGAGCTTCACGATGGCCGAGCCGACGATGGCCCCGTCGGAGAGGGTCGCCATGGCGCGGGCCTGCTCCGGGGTGGAGATGCCGAAGCCGATGGCGCAGGGCAGGTCCGTGTTTTCCCGGACGACCTTCACGATAGAGGCCAGGTCCGTCTTGATCTCGCTCCGGGTGCCGGTGACGCCCAGGCTGGAGACCAAGTACAAGAAGCCCTCCGCCTCCTTGGCGATCATCGCGATGCGGTTTTCCGAGGTGGGCGCGATCATGGAGATGAGCTCCACCCCATACTGACGGCACAGGGGCAGAAACTCGTCCTTTTCCTCATAGGGCAGGTCGGGCAGGATGAGGCCGTCGATGCCGATCTCCTGGCAAGTCGCAATAAATTTCTCCGCACCGTAGGAAAAGAGGACGTTGGCATAGGTCATAAAGACCAGCGGGATGGTCACGTCCTTCCGCAGGTCCCGGACCAGGTCAAAGACCTTATCCGTGGTGGTCCCGGCGGTCAGCGCCCGGAGATTCGCCGCCTGGATAACGGGGCCTTCGGCGGTGGGGTCAGAAAACGGGATCCCCAGCTCGATGAGGTCGGCCCCGCTCGCGGCGGCGGCGCGGACGGCGGCGGCGGTCGTTTCCAGGTCCGGGTCCCCGCAGGTCAGGAAGGGGATGAACGCCTTGCCGTTTTCAAATGCTTTGCTGATCTTACTCATGCAGATCCTCCCCCTTGTAGCGGGCGATGGCGGCGCAGTCCTTGTCCCCCCGGCCCGAAATGGTGATGACGATGCTCTGGTCCTTGCCCATGGTGGGGGCCAGCTTTCTGGCGTGGGCCACGGCGTGGGCGGACTCGATGGCGGGAATGATGCCCTCGGTGCGGGCCAGGTATTCAAAGGCGTCCACGGCCTCGTCATCGGTGACGGGGACGTACTGGGCCCGGCCGATGTCATACAGGTGGGCGTGCTCCGGGCCGATGCCGGGGTAGTCTAACCCGGCGGAGATGGAGTAGACCGGGGCGATCTGGCCGTATTCATCCTGGCAGAAGTAGGACTTCATGCCGTGGAAGATGCCCAGGCGTCCGGTGGCGATGGTGGCGGCGGTCTCCGCCGTGTTCACGCCCCGCCCGGCGGCCTCACAGCCGATGAGGGCCACCCCCGGCTCGTCGATGAAGTGGCAGAAGCTGCCGATGGCGTTGGAGCCGCCGCCCACGCAGGCCAGCACGGCGTCGGGCAGCTTGCCCTCTTTTTCCAGCATCTGCTGCTTGATCTCGCGGGAGATGACCGCCTGGAAATCCCGGACGATGGTCGGGAAGGGGTGGGGGCCCATCACAGAGCCGAGGCAGTAGTGGGTGTCCGCAATGCGGCTGGTCCACTCCCGCATGGCCTCGGACACGGCGTCTTTCAGCGTGGCCGTGCCGGTGGTGACGGGGACGACGGTGGCCCCCAGCAGGCGCATCCGGTAGACGTTCAGGGCCTGGCGGATGGTATCCTCCTCCCCCATGAAGACCACGCATTCCATGTCCAGCAGGGCCGCGGCGGTGGCGGAGGCCACGCCGTGCTGCCCCGCACCGGTCTCGGCGATGAGGCGGGTCTTGCCCATCTTCTTGGCCAGGAGGGCCTGGCCCAGGACGTTGTTGATCTTGTGGGCGCCGGTGTGGTTGAGGTCCTCGCGCTTGAGGTAGATCTTCGCGCCGCCCAGGTCCTTGGTCATGCGCTTGGCGTAGTAGAGGCGGGAGGGGCGGCCGGCGTACTCGTTAAAAAGCTCCGTCAGCTCCCGGTTGAACGCCGGGTCTTTCTTGTAGTAGTTGTAGGCTTCTTCCAGCTCGATCACAGCGTTCATCAGGGTCTCCGGGATGTATTGCCCCCCGTGGACCCCAAAACGTCCGTTGGGATTGGTCATGTGTCTCTCTCCTCTCCTGCAGCACCGCGCACGGCGCGGACGAAGTTTCTCATCTTCTCCGGGTCTTTCTTGCCGTCTGTCTCGATGCCGGAGCTGACATCCACGGCGTAGGGCTTCAGCTTTTCTACAGCCCCGCCCACGTTCTCCGGGTCCAGCCCCCCCGCCAGGAAATAGGGGCGGGTCACCCCGGCCAGCAGGGACCAGTCGAACCTCTCCCCCGTGCCTCCGTCACCGGAGTCCAGCAGGATGTAGTCGGCAGAGCTGGCCTGGGCCTTTTCCAGGTCCGCCGGGGTATCCACCCGGAAGGCCTGGAGGATGGGCTTGTGGGTGTGCTGCCGCAGGGTGCGGATGTATGCCTCACTCTCGCCCCCGTGGAGCTGGGCCACGTCGATGACGCCGTCCTCCAACAGATGGACCACCGTCTCCGGGTCCTCCTTCACGAACACGCCCACCGCCTGGATGCCGGGGGCCAGCTGCTGTTTCAGCTGGGCGGCCTGGGTTGGGCTGACATAGCGCTTGCTCTTTGGGGCAAACACAAAGCCGATGTAATCCGGGTTTACTTCGTTGGCAGCCGCGATGTCCTCCGGTCGGGACAGGCCGCAGAGCTTGATCTTGGTCATTTCGATGCCTCCCGCAGGGCGGCCAGCATGGCCCCCTTGTCTTTGGCACGCATGAGGACCTCCCCCATGAGCACCGCGTCCGCTCCGATGGACTTAAGGGCGGCCACGTCGGCGGGCCGGGCCACGCCGCTCTCGGCCACATACACCGCTTCCGGCGGAATGAGGTCCCGCAGGCGGGCGGCGTTGGTGAAGTCAACGGAGAAATCTTTCAGGTTTCGGTTGTTCACGCCGATCATCTTGGCCCCGGCGGCGATGGCGGAGCGAATCTCCCGCGCGTCATGGGCCTCCACCAGCGCAGACAGGCCCAGCTCGTTGCAGAGCCTCAGGTACTTGGCGATGGTCGCCGTGTCCAGCAGGGCACAGATGAGCAGCACGCAGTCGGCGCCCATGAGACGGGCCTGGTAGATTTGATACTCGCTGACGGTGAAATCCTTGCGGATCATGGGCAGCGAGATGGTCTGACGAATTTCCGTAAAGATCTGGTCAGAGCCTAAAAACCACATGGGCTCTGTCAGGCAGGAGACCGCATCCGCCCCCGCCGCCGCATAGTCCCGCGCGATGTCCAGATAGGGAAAGCGCGGGGCGATGATGCCCTTGGAGGGCGAGGCCTTCTTCACCTCGCAGATGAAGGACATCCCAGGCCGTTTCACGGCCTGGAAGAACCGCTCGCCGCCGGCTCTCCCTGCCTCCTTGCAGCGGGCCTTCAGCTCGTGCAGGCTGTGCTTCTCCTGGTCCGCCGCCACGCGCTGTCTGGCGTGGGCGGCCAGCTGGTCTAGGATGGTCATGCGTCTGCCTCCGGGCGGTTGCTCACCTCGATGAGTTTTTCCAGGGTCTGCATGGCCGCGCCGCTGTCGATGAGCCGGGCGGCCAGCTTCACGCCCTCGGCCATGGTCTCGGCCTTGCCGTCCAGATACAGGGCGGCTCCGGCATTGAGCAGCACGGCATTGCGCTTGTGCCCCTTCTCCTGCCCGGACAGAATGGCCTTGGTGATGGCGGCGTTTTCCGCCGGGGAGCCGCCCACGAGATCGGCCTTTTCGCAGCGGGCAAAGCCGAAGTCCTCCGGCTGGATGGTGTAGGCCCGGTACCAGCCGTCTTTGATCTCGCAGACGGAGGTGGGGGCGCTGAGGGAGATCTCATCCAGCTTGTCCTGCCCGTAGACCACCATGCCGCGGGTCACGCCCAGGCTAATGAGGACCTGGGCCAGGGGGGCGACGAGATACTCGTCGTACACGCCCAGCAGCTGGGTCTTGGGGCTGGCAGGGTTGGTCAGGGGGCCGAGGATGTTGAAAACGGTGCGGAAGCCCAGCTCCTTGCGGATGGGGCCGACATATTTCATGGAGGTGTGATACTTCTGGGCGAAGAAGAAGCACATCCCGGCCTCCTTCAGCAGCTCGACACACCGGGCGGGGCTTTGGTCCAGGTTCACACCCAGGGCCTCCAGGCAGTCCGCCGTGCCGCTGCGGGAGGAGGCCGCCCGGTTGCCGTGCTTGGCAACCTTGACGCCCCCGGCGGCGGCGACCAGGGCCGCCGTGGTGGAGATGTTGAAGCTCTGCGCCCCGTCCCCGCCGGTGCCGACGATCTCTAAAATATCCATGCCGGTGTCCACTTTCGTGGCGTGGTCCCGCATGGCGGCGGCGCAGCCGGCGATCTCATCGATCGTCTCGGCCTTGGTGCTCTTGGTGGAGAGGGCCGCCAAAAAGGCCGCGTTCTGGGTGGCGGTGGTCTCGCCGCTCATGATCTCGTTCATCACGGCGTAGGCCTCGTCGTAGGTCAGGTCCTCTTTGCTCACGATCTTTACAATGGCTTCTTTGATCATGCCTGTGCGCCCTCCTTGCTCAGCGCGATAAAGTTCTTCAGCATATCCTTGCCCCTGGGGGTTAGGATGGACTCCGGGTGGAACTGGACGCCGTAGATGGGGTAGTCCCGGTGCTTGACGCCCATGACCTCCCCGTCCTCCGTGTGGGCGATGGTGGTCAGGCACTCCGGCAGGGTGGCAGCGTCCACGGCCAGGGAATGGTAGCGAGCCACGGGCGTCATGGGCGGGCAGCCCTTGAAGAGGGGGCAGTTAAAGTCCACCGCCGCCTGGGAGGATTTGCCGTGCATCAGGATCTTGGCATAGGTGACCGTCGCGCCATAGGCCGCACAGATGGCCTGGTGGCCCAGACAGACCCCCAGGATGGGGATCTTGGGGCCAAGCTTGAGCACCGTCTCGATGAGGATGCCCGCGTCCTCCGGGCGGCCGGGGCCGGGGGAGAGAATGATGCGGTCGGGATGCAGGGCCTCCAGTTCCTCCACGGTCATCTCGTCGTTGCGGATGACTTTCACCGTGGGGTCCAGCTCGCCCACGAGCTGGTAAAGGTTATAGGAAAAGCTGTCGTAGCTGTCGATGAGAATGGTCATTGGTCTACCTCCTGAGCCAGCTCCAGGGCGTTCACCACGGCCCTGGCCTTGTTGATGCACTCTTCGTATTCTTTGTCCGGCACGGAGTCGGCCACGATGCCCGCGCCGCTGCGGATGAAGACCTGTCCGTTTTTCTTGTAGGCGATGCGGATGGCGATGCAGGTGTCGACGTTGCCGGTGAAGTCGATGTAGCCGATGGCGCCGCCGTAGATGCCGCGCTTGTTCCCCTCCAGCTCGCCGATGAGCTGGCAGGCCCGAATTTTCGGGGCACCGGAGAGGGTACCGGCGGGGAGCACCGCCTCCACTGCGTCCAGTGCGTCCTTGTCGTCCCGGATCTCCCCGCGGACGGTGGAGCCGATGTGCATGACGTGGGAGTAGCGCTCGATGGTGTGCAGGCTCTCGACCTGGACGCTGCCGAACTTGCTGATCTTGCCCAGGTCATTGCGGCCCAGGTCCACCAGCATGTTGTGCTCGGCCAGCTCCTTCTCGTCGGCCAGCAGCTCCTCTTCCAGGGCCTTGTCCTCTGCGTCGGTCTTGCCGCGGGGCCGGGTGCCGGCCAGGGGGAAGGTGTGGAGCACGCCGTCCTCCAGCTTCACCAGCGTCTCCGGGGAGGCACCGGCCACCTCTACGTCCGTCCCGGAGAAGTAGAACATGTAGGGGGAGGGGTTCGTGGTCCGCAGGATGCGGTAGGTATCCAGCAGCGTCCCGGAGAAGGGGGCGCTGAGCCGGTTGGAGAGCACGATCTGGAAGATATCTCCCTCCCGGATGTAATGCTTTGCCCGCTCGACCATGGCGCGGTACGTCGGCTTGTCGAACAGCGGGGTCACGGGGCCGAGCAGACGGCCCGGCTCGTCCTGCTTGGGCGTACCCTCCAAGAGCAGCTGCCGGAGCTGCTGCAGCTCCATGACGGCCTTGTTGTAGCCCGTCTCCGGGTCCTCCAGGGACATGTTCACGATGAGGATGATCTTCTGCTTCACGTTGTCAAAGGCGATGACCTTGTCAAAGAGCATCAGGTCCACGTCCTGGAAGGACTCGGTGTCCTCCGTGTCCACGCGGGTGGCCGGTTCGCTGTAGGTCAGGTAGTCGTAAGAGAAGTAGCCGACCAGTCCGCCGGTGAAGGAGGGCAGATAGTCAAACTTGGGGCTTTTGTGCTGGCTCAGGATCTGCCGCAGCTGGGCGGAGGGGTCTTCCGTGTGGAAGCGCAGGTCCCCCACCTTCATCTCGCCCCGGATGCAGGTGACCTCCAGTTTCGGGTCATAGCCCAGGAACGTATACCGGCCCCACTTCTCCCGCTCCACCACGGACTCCAACATGTAGCAGTGGGAGGAGACATTTTTCAGCACCCGTAAGGTCTCAATGGGGGTGCGCCGGTCGGACAGAATTTCGCAACTGACGGGCAGGACGTTGTACTCTCCCGTGGCGGCGATCTGCTTCACTTCTTCCAGGCTGGGTAAAATATTCATGGCTTTCGAACCTCCTTGGGGTCTACCCCTCTGTCCAGGCTGCGTCTGTTTGACGGCAAACAAAAAACGCCCCTGACAGAAAATCTCTTTTCTGCCAAGGACGAATCAAAATCTTCATTGATCGAGTGATCCGCGGTGCCACCTTGGTTCACGGCCTGTCTCTTTTTCCGGGCCGTGCGCTTTGCAGGGTACCATCATACCCCCGGCAACTCACGTATGCCCTCACGTCGTGGAATACTCCCTGGCAGCTGATCCAATGCAGCTGTCCCGGTTTGACCACGCCCTCAGCGGTCCATTTGACGACTTGTTTCTTACCCGACTCTCAGCAACACGGGCTCTCTGGAAAGGCATCATCGCCGTTATCTCCGCTTCAACGGTTTTCTGTTGTGCTTTGGTATACCACGTTTTTTGTCCCCTGTCAACGGGGCAACGTCAGATTTGTCATTTTAATTCCTACACGGGACATAGGATAGCAAATTTTCTCCCAATTTCACAGGGCGATCACATGAGCTTCGTGCTGTTGAGCCGCTCCTCGAAGAACTCATTCATGCGGATGAGCGGCTTGCGCAGGACCAGGCCCAGCAGCAGGGCCAGGGGGATGAAGACCAAAAGCTTCAGCAGATCCAGCCAATAATCCACGCCATACTGCCCGGCCACGATCTCGCGCATGGCGTTGATGGCATGGGTAAAGGGGAGGATGGGATTGACCTTTTGGAAGAAGGCAGGCGTCACCTCGATGGGGAAGGTGCCGCCGGAGCCGGCGATCTGGATGACCAGCAAGATAACGGCCATGGCCTTGCCCACATCCCCAAACGAAACCGTCAGGGTGTAGATCAGGAGGGAGAACACCAGGCTCGACACCACCCCCGACAGGAGAAACAGCGGGATGTTCGTACACTGCACCCCAAGGAAAAAGAGGTCCCCCAGGCAGATGATGACACCCTGGGCCACCGCCAGCATCAGGAAGAGTAAGTAGCGGCCCAGGTAGCACTCGTAGGGCTTAAGCCCATAGATCTCCTCGTCCTCATCCACGGCCACCTTCAGGATGGCCACCAGCACGATGCCGCCCACCCAGCAGGCCAGAACGGAGTAGAAGGGGGCCATGGCCGAGCCGTAGTTGGACACGGCATAGAGGGAGTTCGTCTCCACCTGTACGGGAGAGGCCATAAACTCGCTCACGGTGGAGGCGTCGCTCTTCAAGAGGTCCTTGAGCTCCTGGATGCGCTCGCTGGCGGTCAGGTCTTCCAGATCGCCGATGATGTCCTGCAAATCTTCCCGCGCCGCCTCCACCAGGTCCTTCGTCGAGCGGAGGGCCTGGGCCGTGGAGGCCAGGGCTCTGTTCATGTGGTCCAGCACAGTCTGCGTCTGGGGCAGAAGCCCGGCAAACTGCGTCAGCAGGCCGGAGACGCTGTCCAGGGTCTTGTAGGCCTGGTCCACAGCGGCGTCCATGGCCGGCTCCGCCGCCTTTCCTGCGGCGCGGGCGGTGGCAACGGAGGTGTCGATCTGGGTGATGAGAGCGCTCATCTGGTCGGCCAGGCCCTTGGGCACGTCCTTGCCCTGTTCCAGGGCGTGGTCTGCGCGGTTGAGCAGAGATTTGGCCGTGTCCAGGAGGCCCGACATGTGCCGCAGGCTGCTGGCAAAGCTGGCAAAGTCGCCGTCCATGCTCTCCACGAGGTCGCGGAGATTGGCAATGGCGGTGGAGCCGTCCCCGATGCGGCTTGCGATGTTCTGCAACTGCTTCTGCATCTCGGCGGCGGTCTGGCCGAAGTTGGGGAGATTTTCGCTGGACAGCGCGTTGGAGACCACGCCGACCGCCCGCTGCGCCTGCTGGAGGGTGAGGATGGTCAGTTGGTTGCTATACCCGGAATCATCGTCCTGTAACGCCTGGATCTTGTCGCCCAAGTCCTCATAGATCTGCTGGGCCTTCTGCCCGGCGGCGATCAGCTGGCTGCGGATGCTCGTGAGCTGGCCGGAGACGTCGCCCGCCTGCTGGGCGGCCTTGTTCACGGCGGACTGCACGCTGTCCAGCATCCGCTCCAACTGCCGCAGACCGTCGGCGAGGGTGCCCACGGCGTCCTGATCCTCCAGCTCGTCCAGACGTTTCGCAGCGTCGTTCAGGTCGCCTTGCAGGGTGGTGAGCTGGCTGCCCAGGGTGCGGAGATCTGCCTGGGTGCCCTCGATGTCCGGCTCCAGATTTTCCAGGCGCTGGAGCAGATCGACGGCGTCGGCCCCGGCCAGGTCCACGGTCTCCATGGTGTTGTCCAGGATCACGTCGATGGAATCCACCATCTCTTTGGCGGCGGTGTGGGTGGCGGTGAGCAGATCGTCCAGGGAACCAATGGCGGCCTGGCCCTGGTCGATCGTACTGTCCCCGGCCGGCAGGAGAGCCTGGATGCCCTGGTTCAGGTGGTCGGCGGAGCTGGTGAGGCTCTGGAAAATGTCCAGGGCATCCGAAATTTTGCCCAGGCTCCGGTCCCCCTCCCGCAGGCGGTCCAGGACCCGGTCTCCCAGGCTGCTGCCGTCGTCGTCCCAGTCGTCCGAAAAGGCGTTCAGGCCCGCCACGAGTGCCTGGGTCACTTCCTCCAGAAAGCTCTCATTGACCTCTTGCTGGACGGCGGAGACGCCCTTGTCGGTGATTTTCGGGGCGATGGCATTTTTCTTCTCGTTGATATAATACTCGATGGTGGGGCGGTGGATGTCGCCCTTCAAGACGCTCACCATATTCTCGCTGAAATCCTGGGGGATGATGATGGCGGCGTAGTAGTCCCCGGCCTGGACGCCCTGCAAGGCGTCGTAGCGGTCCACGAATTGCCAGCCGATCTGGTCGTTGCCTTTTAGGTTCGTGACGATCTCGTTGCCCAGGTTGGTCGTGATGCCCTCCAGCTTGGTCCCGGCGTCCTCGTTGGCCACGGCGACCTTGATGCCCCCGGTGTTGGAATAGGGGTCCCAGTTGGCGGCGATGTTGAACCAGGCATAGAGGGCGGGCAGCAGGGTCACGCCGGCGATGATGACCAGGGCCAGGGCGTTGGTGCCCAGCCAGTGGAGGTCCCGGCGGAAAATGCGGATGATGTTCTTCATTGGGCCTGTTCCTCCTGTGCTTGCTGCGCTTCCCTCTGTTCCTCTTTCTGGTAGCGGTAGTCAAGATACTCGACCACAATGACGTAAGTAACAATGGCGATGACGCAGATGGTCCACCAGACCAGGGTCTGGACCATGTGGTCGGCGTCCCCCCATAAAATGGCGGCGGCGATAGGGCCGATGGTCAGCGTCAAAATGCCGCCCTTGACCAGCTTGGGGTACCGGCGGCGGAACCGGGCGCGG
>OHWK01000395.1_pt1 | contig 23422 bp, 18 predicted proteins | sample 1579761 | NCBI WGS metagenome assembly OHWK01 (sample SAMEA3882516, study PRJEB24775) | human gut metagenome | biome: human-associated habitat; feature: intestine environment; material: feces | place: Netherlands | collected 2009/2010 | reverse complement strand
CCGGGGCTGCTTGCCATTGCTGTCGCTTTCTTTATCTTGTCGTGGACGGATTCGCAGATTGTCGCAGCAATGACTCTTGCGCTTGCCGGTCTTGGCTGGGCGTTCTATTTCTGCTTCTTCTATACGTACTGCACCGAGCTTGTACCCAATGCCAAAAACGGCATGGCGACTTCGGTGGTTGCGGCATCGAATGGGCTTGCCGTAAGTGCAAGTTCGCAGACGTTGACATACGCTATGGCTGCAACGGGGTTGACGTCTTTTCAGCTCTACCCGGCTTTCGGTTGCGTGATGCTTGTCGTGCTTGTGTTGTCTGTGCTCTGGGGTATTTATCGGGCATGGAGGCGTCGTTGTACTGCTGTCTAGGCTGCGCTTGTGATTCCCATATCAATATCTGACGCATTTAAAGTAGCTGTTAAATAAGCAAGATGAAAGATCGTTCTATTGTCCTTGCCAATGCGCCAACGGCTACAATATCCTCACGACACCACCTCTCGCGAAAGGCGCAGACCCATGGCAAGCGTGCACGTCATCGACCATCCGCTCATCGAGGCCAAGCTCACGCACATGCGCGATCGCGATACGACCTCACCCGAGTTCAGGATGCTTCTCAAGGAGATTTCTATCCTCATGGGCTATGAGATCACGCGCGACTTCCCAACCAAGCTGCGCGAGGTCGATACGCCGATTTGCCGCGGTTCCTTTCCCGTTCTCAAGGATGACTTCTTCACCATCGTGCCCATCTTACGCGCCGGTCTCGGCATGGTCGACGGCCTGCTCGAGCTCATGCCCTTTGCCCACGTGGGTCATATCGGCCTCGTGCGAAACGAGCAGACGCACCTGCCCGAGGAGTACTACTACAAGATGCCCGAGGGCTACGAGAGCTCCGTCATCATGGTGGTCGACCCCATGCTGGCCACCGGCGGAAGCGCGGTCGATGCCATCTCGAGTCTCAAGAAACGCGGTTGCAACAACATCCGCCCCGGTCTGGGCGATGCCGGCGACCGCATCTTCGGCACGAAATAGGGAGGACCCATGGTTCACATGAGCGATGACGAATTCGAGGAGCTTGTCCAGGAAGCGCTGGATGCTATGCCCGAGCAATTCATGGAGGATATGGAGAACGTCGCGGTGGTCATCGCTGACGAACCCACCGAAGACGAGCTTAATCGTATCGATGACGATGGACGGCCGGCCGGCACCTGGTATGGCGAGGAGATTCTGGGCCTTTACAGCGGCGATGATATGGACGGCGGGTTCCCGGACGTCATCACCATCTTCAAGGGGCCGCACGAGCGCTGTTTTGCCACACGCGAGCAGATCGCCGAGGAGGTTCGCAAGACCGTCATCCACGAGATCGGCCATCACTTCGGCCTCGATGACGCACGTCTCCACGAGATGGGGTATTAGAGCTTCAGTCCTCTCGACCGCTGTTCCCTATGCCGTGATGAGGGTGCCGTCCTCGCCGCGCAGGGCCTCTGCGGCGTGCTCGAGCGAGGCGATGAGGGCCCGGCCGCCGGGATGCGCCTCGACGAACTCCACACAGGCCTGCACCTTGGGCAGCATGCTGCCCGGGGCAAACTGTCCCTGCTCGATGTATTCCCGCGCCTCGTGCACCGTCATGGCATCGATTTCCTTTTGCTCGGGCGTGTTGAAGTTCAGGCATACCTTGTCAACGGCGGTGAGGATGACGAGGAAGTCCGCCCGGAGCTTCCAGGCTAGAATCGAGCTCGTGAGGTCCTTGTCGATGACGGCCTCGACCTCGGTGTAGAGGTCATCGCTTTCGATGACGGGGATGCCCGCGCCTCCGCAGGCAACGACCACGTAACCGGCATCCATGAGGTCGCGGATCTGGTCGATCTCGAGGATGTGCTGCGGGCGGGGGCTTGCCACGACACGACGCCAACCGCGGCCGGAATCTTCCTTGACCGGCACGTTCTCGGCTTTGGAGAGCTTCTCCGCCTCGTCCTTGGTCATAAAGGCGCCGATGGGCTTTTCCAGGTCCTTGAACGCGGGATCGTCATCGTCCACCACCACATGGGTCACGACATCGACCACTGAACGCATGATGTCGAACTCGTGCAGCTGGTTCATGAGGGCGCAGGTGAGCTGTGCGCCGATATATCCTTGGCTCATGGCGTTGCAGTCCTGCAGCGGCATGAAGGGCACGTGGGCGGGGTCATCGCCATGGGCCACCTCGAAGGCCTGGTTGATGATGCCGACCTGGGGGCCATTGCCGTGCGTGATGACGACGTTGATGCCCTCCTTGATCATCTTGGCGATGAATTTGGCGCTATCGGCAATATGGGCGCGCTGCTCCTTGGGGTCGTCCCCTAGGGCGTTTCCACCCAGGGCGATGACGACGCGCTTGCCCATCAGATCGGTCTGGTTCATGATGCGCCCCTCTCTGAGGTGAATTAGTCTCCGAAAAATATACTCCATTCCCCCTGTCATTTCGACCGGGGTGCCGGGCTAAAGCATGCGATTATTCCCGCTTATTGACAGGTGCAACCGACGGTTGCGGCCGATAAAATGCAAATTGACTACGAGAGATGCTAGTGCAACCAGGGCGTAAACCGTATGTTTGGCGAGAGGAAAACGCATGACACCAAAACGAAGGGAACCACGCATGAACGTCGAAATCGCGCAGCGTCTTGCAGCCATGCGTCGCGAGAAGGGCTATAGCCAAGAGGAGCTTGCCAACAGACTCGGGCTCTCGCGTCAGGCCGTTTCGAAATGGGAACGGGCCGAGTCATCGCCCGACACGGGGAACCTTATCGCGTTGGCCGATCTCTACGGTGTGACGCTCGATGAGCTCGTACGCGTAGATGTCGACATCGCCGACGATGTCCGCTTCGAGGAGGCGGACAAGGAAACGACGGTCGAAGTGACCGCCGAGACGATCACGGCGGCGGCCGAAAGCGCGGCAGCAACAGCGGCCCGCGCCGAGGCAGCTGCACGTGTGCACGAGTTGAAGGACGAGCTGAAGGATGCCGTGGCGCAGGCGGCGGCCGATGCGCAACCCAAAGCGCCCGATACGCCGCAGCCGCCACCACCCGACCCAAAGACGCGCTATGCACCGCAGGCTCCAGAAGGTCCGCAAACATCCGGACACCCTGCACGCAGCCCCTGGGCGACCTTTCCGTACCCTATCGCCTGCGTAATCATCTATTTGATCATGGGCTTCGTTTTTGGCTGGTGGCATCCTGGTTGGGTGATCTTTCTCACCATTCCCATCTATTACTGGATAGTGCGTGTTGTCGAGGATGACCCCAATTGGCGCGCGTCCCATGATGACACGTCTTCGAGGGGCTGATGACCATGACACGATTGACCAATTCCTCATATGTGAAGATAGGCCTTCTTGTGCTCCTGGCCATCGTGTTGTGCGGTGGTATCGTTAGTTGCTCCGCGCGTTGCACGCCAAGCTATGACTTCGACTATTCCTACGACGATGTCACCATGCGTGAGACTGGCGCGGGCTCTGTTGCCGGTGCGGATGTTCAAAACGTTGCCATCGCCTGGGCGGCTGGCTCTGCAATCGTCACCGTTTGCGACGATGCCGAGACGAATGGCGAGGTGGTCTTTACCGAGACGGGTTCGGCCGTACGCAGCCATCCTCTGCGCTGGACCTGCGAGAACGGTACGCTCTATATCAGTTATGACAGCCTGAAAAACGGCATCTTCGGTTGTTCGAGCTTTGGCTCCAAGCAGCTTGAGGTCAAGATCCCGCGTAGCGTCGCACAGGCGCTTGGTCGCTTCGAGCTCGATGTTGCTTCGGGTGATTACACGGTCGAGGGTCTGACGTGTCAGACTGTGAAGCTCGGCATCGCTTCCGGTACCGTCGAGGTGACCGATGCGGTCGCTCAGAATCTCAAAGCCGACATTGCGAGCGGACGCGTTGCCTTGACCGGCGATCTCACCGATACGCTTGACCTGAAAATGGCCAGTGGCGATGCCAGCATTTCGACTAGGCAGTGTCCCAAGAGCGGAAAGCTGGACATCGCGAGCGGGTCGGTAAACGTTACGCTCCCAGGCCAGAGCGCTTTCGAGCTCTCCTACGATGCCCTGTCTGGTCGTGTTGATAGTGATTTTTCCGTGCGATCGGGCACGCCCTATGCCGGGCCGCCCAACTCAAACGGAAGCACTGTCTACGGTGATGCGAGTGCCGAGGTCACGGGACGCTTTGACGTGGATATGGCGAGCGGAAACCTTACCTTCCGCAAGATGTAACGCCGATGCGCTAGAAGTCGATGCCGTGCCAGCCGATGCCCTCGTCGCGCCAGCCCATGTCGATGAGGACGTTACGCTCGCCCCAGTCAGTCGTGTAGTGATGATTGTTTGAGAAGGCGTTGGGATTGTATACGCGATAAACCGGCACGCGCTGCTCGGTGTCAGCGTACCAGCCAACGCCTTCATCGTTCCATCCCGCATATATGAGGACGGCGCGCTCGATTTCGCTTGTCGTGTAGTGGTGCTCGCCCGCATTGGGATTGTAGAGGCGGAACACGGGGGTGCCCCATGAGGGAGCGGTCCACGCAATGCCTTCGGGCTTCCAGCCGCGCCACATGAGGTCGTTGCGCTCTTCGACGCTTGCCGTATAGAAGTGCTCACCCGAGTTAGGGTTGTACATACGGTACATGGTCTGGCCCTGATCCGTCGGCTCGGGTTCCGGCTGCGGGTCGGGATCAGGAGTCGGCTCAGGATCTGGCGTAGGGTCGGGCTTGGGCTCCGGCTCGGGATCGGGTTTTGGATCGGGCTTGGGTTCCGGCTCTGGGTCGGGCTTGACGGCAGTGGGGTCAGGAGCAACCGTGAACTTCGCATTTGCCGAGCCGGTGATGGAGACAATGTCGATGGCATGCTCGCCTTCGGCTAGCGTCTGGAGGTACGAGGGCTTGAGCGCGACGATTGTCGAGCCCTCAGTGACCTCGTAATTTGCGGCATCAATGGAAGTGCCGTCAATCTTCACGCCCTCGAAGAGCAGGATATTCGCATTCGAGCGAAGCGAGAAGCCGTCTTTGGCGCCCTTCGTCCAGGTGACCGCCGTCTCGTTGGTGATGACGGGAGCCTCGATCGCGGGCTTGAGGTTGGTATATGTGTCTGCAATACCTTGGCGGTCGGTGTAAATCTGCTCCGAGGTGTAGGTTTCGCCTGTTGTTGCAGATTGCCACTCGCTTTCCGGAAGCTTGCCCTCCTCGCTCGTGAAGCGGAACTTGTCGCCAAGCTTTACGCGGACGAGGGAATTGCAGTTGGAGAAGACGCCCCTCATATCCGAACATGCGCTCGTATCAAAACTTGACAGGTCAACGGCGACAAGGGAGGTGCAGCCAGCGAACATACCGCCCATGCGCATAAGATTTGAGGTATCAAATGACGAGAGGTCAACCATGAGCAAGGAGCTGCAAGCGGAGAACATGCTGCTCATGTTGGATGCGTCGGTCGTGTCGAGATTGGATAGGTCGACGGTGACGAGCGAGGAGCATCCGCGAAACATGCCGCCCAAGCTACCGGCGTAGATGCCATCGGCAAGCTCGACACTCGTGATGCTGGCAGCTTGCGCTTGCCATGGTGCGTTGCCAGAAATGCTCAGCGTGCCGCTTTCCCCGTTGACAGGCCAGATCTTCAGTTTGCCGGTATCGTCGATCTGCCAGAGAAGGTCACCGTAGGCTTGGGCGTCGGTTGCCTCCTGGGCGATAAGGGGTGCATTGTGGCTCTTTGCCTGCTCTGGCGTCGCAAGTGCCATCGTCGGCACAAAGGTTGCCGCTAGCGCCAACGCAAGAACATATGCTCCGATTCGTTTTAACGTGCCCATACTCATCATCTGCTCCTTTTGCCGATGAAACTCGAAGATCGAGATTTCTCGACGCTACTCACTTTGCTCGCTCCACTCGAAATGACAAGGGACTCTGCCTCATCGACTGATGCCATGCCAGCCAATGCCCTCATCCTGCCAACCAATGGAGAGCAGGATGTCACGCTCGCCGACATCCGTTGTGTAGTGGTGATTATTCGAAAAGGCATTGGGATTGTATAGACGATACAGTGGCGTGCGATATGCGGTATCGGAGTACCAGCCGATGCCCTCGTCATTCCAGCCTGCCCAGATGAGGGAGTCGCGCTCCTCAACCGAAAGCGTGTAGTGGTGCTCGCCAGCGTACGGGTTATAGAGGCGATAGACTGGGTCACCCCATGCCGGAGCGGTCCAGCCCACGTCCTCGCCGCGCCATCCGCACCAGATGAGGTGATCTCGCTCCTCGATGCTCGACGTGTAGAAATGCTCGCCAGAATTGGGGTTATAGAGGCGATACATCGGGTAGCCCTCGTTGCTTGGCGGCTGCCAAGGATCATCGGGGCCAGATGGGTTATCGGGGCCCGGTGGAGTCGGACCGGGGCCATCAGGATTATCGGGATTGTCGGGACCTGGTGGGGTCGGGTCGTCTGGTCCCGGGTTGACGCTTGGGTCATCACCAACCGTGAAAGACGTGCTTGCAGCGCCTGTGGCCGAGACGATCTCGAGCGTGTGCTTGCCATTGGGAAGCGAGGCGAGGTAGTCGCGCTTGAGGGTGACGATGGTCGACCCCTCGCGCAAATCATACTTGCTCGATTCGATCACTTTGCCATCGACTTTTACATGCGTGAAAATGATAAGAGGTGCGCTCGAGCGGAACTCCGCCCCGCTTGTCATGCCCCGATGCCAGCTTGCGTTCGCGCCAGCCGTGATTGTGGGGACTTCGTCTTTGATGTCGCGGCGCTTGGCGTAGGTGTCCGCGACGCCCTTGCATTCGGTTGCGATTTGATGCGAGCTATAGATCTTCTCCGTGGATGCTGCCTGCCAGAACGCCTTGGGAAGCTCGCTTGTCGTTCCCACGAAGGCGAACTTCTCGCCTAGGGCCAGCTTGTCGAGTGCCTCGCACCCTTCGAAGATGCCGTCCATGACGGTGACCTTGGAGCTGTCGATGCCCGACAGATCGAGTTCCGCAAGTTTGGAGCAGCCGGAGAACAGCGCGCCCATGTCCGTGACGCCGGGGGTGATCACGTCGGTAAGATCAACTGAGGTCAGTTGCAGGCAATCCGAGAACATGCCATGCAAGGAGGTGAGCTTTGTCGTGTCGATGCCAGCAAGCGTAGCCGACTCGAGGGCGGAGCAGTCTGCGAACATGGAGCCCATGTTCTCGACGTTGGCCGTGTCGATGGCGGAAAGGTCGATGGAGGGAAGCGAACTGCATCCCTTGAACATCGAGTCCATGCTTGTCACGTTGGCGGTCTTGAAGCCTGTGAGGTCGGCGGAACGCAGTCCCGAACAGCCTTCGAACAGGCTGCTCATGTCACGAACGTAGACGGTGTTGATGTCGGCCAAACCGAGGGATTCGACTGATTCCAACGCTGCGCATCCCTTGAACATCGAGCTCATGTTCGACAGATTCACAGTGTCTAGTCCAGAAAACGATGACGCCCGGAGGTTCACGCAGCCTTCGAACATCGAACTCATGTCCGAGACATTAGCAAGGTCCATATGAGTGATTCCCGATGCGTCGACCGAGGTGAGGGCCGTACAGCCTTTGAACATCGCGCTCATGTTCCGTAAAGATCCCGTATAGGCTTTATCAGCAAATACGACAGACGAAAGTGCGCTGCAGCCTTCGAACATCGAGCTTGTAGTGGATATGCGTGATAGATCGTTACGCGAAAAATCCACCGTATTCAGTGATTTGCAGCCTTTGAACATCGCGGTGAGGTCTGCGATGCCTAGGGTGAGATCTGATACGTCAGCATTGCTCAAGGAGCTGCAATCCTCAAACATGGAGCTCATATCTGAAACTGATGAAGTATCAAGGCCAGTAAAGCTGAGGCTCCTGAGCGAAGAGCAGCCTTTAAGCATGGCATGCAGGTTTTTTGCGTTTGGTATGCGAAGCCCCGAGACATTGAAGGATACAAGAGAGGTGCAACCTTCGCAGAGACTTTCGAGACTCTCTGCTTGGAGGATGTCGAGACCGGATAGGTCAAGAGTCGCGATGGATGAACATCCCTTGAACATACGGGCTATGTTGTTCGCGTTTGTGTAGTTGAATTTTTTCGGGTCGACTGAGGTGAGGGCTGCGCAACCCTCGAACATCGAACTCATATTTGAAATCATTGCCATGCTGAGATCGGGCAACATGAGTGAGCTGAGCGAGGAACAATTCTTGAAGGTTGAACCCATATAGCTGAATAACGAGGCGTTGAAATTGGAGAGGTCGAGTTGCGAGATTTTGGCACATCCTTCAAACATTGAAGTGAGGTCAGAAAGGTTGTCGGTATTGAAATTACGAAGGTTTAGGCTAGTAAGTGAGGCGCAGCCTGCAAACATGCGCGCCATGCTATTAACACTCGCAGTGTCGAACTTCGAGACATCAAGTGAGGTGAGCGAGGAGCATCCGTCAAACATGCTCTGTAAACTGCTCATTTTTGAAGTATCGAAATTGGAGACATCAAGATTTTCAAGTGCAGCGCAGCCAGCGAACATCGAAGTGACATCCTGACAAGCGGAGGTACCGAAATTCGAGACATCAAGAGCCTTAAGACTTGCGCAGCCAGCGAACATCTCGGTCATGTATCTCGTTGTGCTTGTGTCGAATTTTGAGACATCGAGTGAAGTAAGCTTGGCACAGTTTTTGAACATGTAGCGCATGCCGCCCTGAACGCCATTTGTATCAAAATTACTGATGTCAAGCGTTTCGAGCGCAGCACAGTCTTCAAACATTGAGTTCATAAGCGTGACAGACTTTGTATTGAAGCTTGAAAGATCGAGTGTTTTAAGCGCTGAGCAGCCTTTGAACATGGAAGCCGTGGAGCCCACGTATTCTAGGTTGAATCCCGACACGTCAAGGGACTCAAGTGCCGAACACCCTTCAAACATATTGTCCATTTTCCATGTGGTCGAGGTATCGAGATTCGAGAGATTGGCCGAGGTCATCGCTGTGCAATCTTTGAACATGCCTCTGAGGTATTGACCGGCCTTTACGCCAGGCTCGACGACAACAGAGGTGATCTTCTTAGCGTGGGCTTCCCAAGGCGCAATTCCATCCATCTCTCCCAGCGTGCCGCTATCACCGCTCGTGGGACGGATGGTGAGCTTGCCCGAGCCATCGATGACCCAGGAGCAGGTCCCGCTCGTGCCCCGGGCGATGTCGGCAGCCTGCGCGGTGAGCGGAGCATCCTGGGTGGGCGCGGCAATGGCTGTCACCGGGATAAACGCGGTGATGAGGGCAATGGAGGCGAAGGTTGTGATGATCCTCCGCATGGTTGTCATGATGTGGCTCGTGGGCATTGCCGAACCTCCTCATGGTGCAGTAGTCGAGAGAAGATATTGTACGCCCGATTTGCCCGTCATGCGGGAGCTATTGCCCGACCGTGCGCAAGTGCTAGGTGGAGGGATATTGTGCTATCCTATGGCCCATGCAATTTGCGACACCACAAAAACGCCTCGGCCCGCGCACCTTCTTGGCGTGCGTGCTCGTCATCAACGCGTCGTTCATCCTCGCCATCGACATGTATGTGCCGGCGCTGCCCCTTTTGCTCGAGGAATTCGATACCAGTGCATCATTTCTCAACCTTACGATGTTCATGTTCATGCTTGTCTCGGCATTCGCCATTCTCGTTGCGGGGCCGCTTACGGACAAGTTTGGCCGTAAACCAATCCTCATTGTGAGCTGCGCCGTCTTTGGCGCTTCCTCCATTGGCTGCGCGCTCTCGACCTCGGTGCTCATGCTCACGATCTTCCGCGTCGGCCAGGCTATCGGCTTTGGCTTGGTCGAGACGGACGTGACCGCGATGATCAAGGACGCCTACACCGACAAGGACCTCAAGTTCGCGATGTCACTTCTGCAATCGCTCGTGATTGTCGGACCGGTGCTCGCTCCGTTTCTGGGTACGCTTCTTCTTGCTCTAGGCGGCTGGCGCGAGATCTTCGTAGCTCTTGCCGTTATGGGCATTATCGGGCTGGTTATCGCACTCATCATTAGCGAGACCATGCACGCGGACCATCGCCTTGCCGCCGGCGTTGTTCCGGCCTTGCGTGACATGATGACGCGCGTGCGTTCGCTGCTCTCCAAGCGTTCGTTTACCGCCATGGCGCTGATTGTGGGTGTCGCGGGCCTGGCATATATGGGCTACATAGCCGTGGCCTCGTATATCCTGCTCGATGACTTTGGCTCGGGATACGTGATATACAACCTCGTCTATGCGGGAATCTGCGGCGTGAGCGTGCTTGCGCCTTTTGTGTACCTGCGCATCTCGAAGATGATGAGCCCCCGTGCGCTCACGGTCCTGTGCGCCGTGCTCGGCTTGGTAGCAGCTGCGTTCATGGCCGTATTCGGTGTCTGGGGTCCTTTTGCATTCTTCTGCTGTTTCGTGCCCTACGCTCTCATGGAGGGCATCATTCGTCCGCATGCCTTCGTGGTGTTGCTCGACCAGCCTCCTGACCAAGTCGGGTCGGCCAGCGCGTTTGCCAATTTCGTGTACACGATGCTTGGTGCCGCGGGAACCGTTGTCATGACCTTGCCGTGGACGAGCTATGTGGGCGGCCTGGCCATCGTCATGGGCGCATGCTCCGTCATCATGCTTGCGCTCTATGCATGGGGTCTACGCAAGTAACCACAAGTCGTTACCCAAATGTACCTTTGCGACCCCTCTGCTGTGCTATCGTGAATCCTGTTTTTGGAGAGTGGACTGATGGGGAGAGCAATGAAGATTCTTGTAACGGGTGGAGCAGGCTTCATCGGGAGCCATACAATCATCGAGCTCATCGAAGCTGGTCATGAGCCCATTGCCTACGACAACCTGTGCAACGCATCTCCGGTTGTCTTCGAGCGCATCAAGGCCATCACGGGCGTCGAGGTGCCCTTTATCGAGGGCGATATCCGCGATGAGGCAAAGCTGCGCGAGGTCTTCGCCGAGCATGACATCGACTGCGTGATTCACTTTGCCGGCCTCAAGGCCGTGGGCGAATCGGTCGAAAAACCCATCGAATACTACGACAACAACGTTGGCGGCACGGTCAAGCTGCTCGAGGCCATGCGTGATGCGGGCTGCAAGAACATCATCTTCTCGAGCTCGGCCACGGTCTATGGCACGCCGCAGGCGCTGCCCCTGACCGAGGATATGCCCAAGGGCGAGGCGACCAATCCTTACGGACGCACCAAATCCATGATCGAGGATATCCTCGCCGATGTGCAGCGTGCCATCCCGGACATGAACGTCGTCCTGCTGCGCTACTTCAACCCCATCGGCGCGCATCCGTCGGGCACCATGGGCGAGGATCCTTCTGGCATCCCCAACAACCTCATGCCCTACATCACGCAGGTTGCCGTGGGCAAGCTCGAAAAGCTCGGCGTCTTCGGCGATGACTACGACACGCCCGATGGTACCGGCGTGCGCGATTACATCCACGTCATGGACCTTGCAAGCGGGCACGTCGCAGCACTCAAGGCGATCAAACCCGAGGGCGGCCTGTATATCTACAATCTGGGAACGGGCAATGGCACGAGCGTTCTCGAGCTTGTGCACGCCTTTCAAGATGCGACCGGTGTCGAGGTCCCCTATGCTATCAAGCCGCGTCGAGCGGGAGATATAGCAGCTTGCTATGCCGATTGCAGCAAGGCGGCCGACGAGCTCGGATGGCGGGCGCAATACGACATCGCGGACATGTGCGCGGATTCGTGGCGCTGGCAGCAGGCCAACCCCAACGGGTATAGGAGCTAGCCCAAGCATCATGCTCAGGCTCGTCAGGACATATTTCATGCGCTTCACGCCCCTGTTCGTAGGGGCGTTCGTTCTTACGGCCATTCGCGTTGGCTGTGATCTTATGATCCCCAACCTCATGAGCGAGGTCATCGATGCAGGCGTTGCGAACAACGACGTGCCCTACATCTTCCAGACGGGCGGTGTCATGCTGCTCTGGGCGCTCGGCTGCGTCGTCGCCGATATTGCAGCAGGCCTGTGTGCCGCGCGCGCATCCATGGGGTTCGGGCGCAACTTGCGCAGCGCCGTCTACAAGCGTGTCACCGCATTTAGCCTGCGCGAGATTGGCGAGTTCGGCACCTCTTCGCTCATCACGCGCACGACCAACGATATCCAGCAGCTCGAGCGCTTCGCGTTGATGACCATGACCATAGCCATGATGGCGCCCATCATGTTCGTCGGGGCTGCGCTCATGGCGTTCCAGAAGAGCGTCGAGCTTTCGATAGCCGTTTTCGCGGCCATCCCCGTCATGGCCATTATCGTGGCGATTGTGATGAAGTTCACCGTCCCGCTGCTGCGTTCTCTCCAGGCTCGTATCGACGACCTCAATCGCGTCACACGCGAGGGACTCACGGGCATTCGCGTCATCAGGGCGTACAACAAGGAGGATTTCGAGGAGAGGCGCTTCTCGATTGCAAACAAGGTTCTCGCCGACACCAACGTCTCCGTTGCGCGCCGCATGTCCGTTCTCATGCCACTCATTGGCTTCGTGCTGGACCTCGTGATTATCGTTATCGCCTGGGTTGGTGGTCACCTCGTCGATTTGGGCAGTTTTCAGGCAGGCGATCTGATGGCGATTATCCAATACGCCATGATGTTGCTCATGTCGGTCATGATGCTCTCGATGATCTTCATGATCTGGCCGCGCGCACAGGCCGCCGCCGAGCGCGTGACGGCCGTGCTGCAGTGCGAGCCGACCGTGCATGATCCCGATGCTGCCGAGCGTATGGAGGTTCCCACATCCGCCCATGCGCATTCTGTGCGCTTCGAGGATGTCAGCTTCAGCTTCGAGGGTGCCGAAGAGCCCACGCTCGATGGCATTAACTTCGAGCTCGAGGCGGGCAAGACCTATGCGCTCATTGGGGCGACGGGCTCGGGCAAGAGCGTGCTCGTCGACCTCATCGAGCGCTTCTACGACCCCACGAACGGCCGCATTCTGCTCGATGGTGTCGATATCATGCGCATTCCGCAGGCACAGCTGCGCACGCTCATCTCGTATGCCCCGCAAAAGACCACGCTGTTCACGGGCACGATCGGCGACAACATTCGCTATGGCAACAGGAATGCCAGCGACGAGGAGGTCGCCGAGGCTGCGCGTGAGGCAGCGGCGTATGACTTCATCATGGAAAAGCCCGATGGCTTCGAGACGCAAATCACTCAGGCCGGTGGCGGTCTTTCCGGCGGGCAAAAGCAACGCATTGCCATCGCGCGCGCCCTCGCCAAGAAGGCGGGGCTCTACGTCTTTGACGACTCTTTCTCCGCGTTGGACCTCAAGACGGACGCCCAGGTTCGCGCCAACCTCAAAAGGGCGACGAAGGGGGCCACGGTGCTCATCGTGGCGCAGCGCGTCTCCGTCGCCATGGATGCCGACATGGTCATCGTGCTCGACGAAGGGCGTATCGACTCGATCGGCACCCACGAAGAGCTGCTTGGGGCGAGTGAGGTCTACAACGAAATCGTCGCTTCCCAGATCACGGACGAGGAGGCGAACCGGTAGATGTCTCCTCAGCACAAGAATCCCATGTCGGGTAGCAGGCCTGGTCCCGGCTCTGGTCACCATGGCCCGCATGGTCCCCACGCTGCCATGCCGACGCAGAAGGCCAAGAACGCCAAGGGAACGTTTCGTCGCCTGCTCACGTTCATCAAGCCCGAGATCCCCAAGATCGTCCTCGTGCTCGTCTGTGCCATCATCGCCACGGTCTTCGACATATTCGCGCCGCGTCAGTTGGGTTTGGCCACGACGGAGATATTCAGGGCCGGCGTCGCGATTGCCAATGGCGAGCCAGGTGCGGGCGTGAACTTCGATTTGCTGAGGGAAATCCTGCTCATCCTCATCGTCCTGTACGTTTGCTATCAGGTATTTACGTATCTGCAATCGTTCGTGATGGCGCGCGTCGCGCAGAACGTCGTCTACTCCCTGCGCCAGAAGACCGAGGAGAAGCTCAACCGCATTCCGTTGTCCTACTACGACTCGCATGCGAAGGGCGATATCCTCTCGCGCGTCGTCAATGACATCGACCTCATCTCGACGACCTTGCAAGACGGCATGACGCAGGCTCTCACGTCGGTCATTACGATCATCGGCGTCTTCGTCATGATGATGGTCATGAGTCCGCTCGTCACGATTGTCGCCCTATGCACGCTGCCCGTCTCCATCGCGCTCACGGCCGTCGTCGCGAAGCGTTCGCAGAGGTTCTTCCTTGCCCAGCAGACCGCGCTTGGCGTGCTGGATGCGCATATCGAAGAGACTTACGGCGGCCACACCGAAGTCAAGGCATTCGCCCACGAGGAAGGTGCGATCGAGGACTTCGAGCGCATCAATGACGAGTGCTTTGGCCATGCCTGGCGTGCGCAGTTCGTTTCGGGCCTGATTCGCCCGCTCATGATATTCGTGGGTAACCTCGCCTACATCGCCATCGTGTGCATAGGTGGCTGGCAGGCCGTTATCGGTGCGCTCACTGTCGGCGAGGTGCAGGCGTTCACGCAGTATATGCGCAACTTCACACGGCCTATCAGCCAGCTGGCAGGCATCATCAACACCTTCCAGGCAACGATTGCCGGTGCCGAGCGCGTCTTCGAGGTTCTCGATCAGCCCGAGATGAGCGATGAGTCGACGCTGCTTCCCGACACGACGCCGCGCAGGGGGCACGTGCAGTTCGAGCACGTGCGCTTTGGCTATGACCCGGAAAAGCCCGTCATCCATGACCTCTCCATCGACGTACAGCCTGGTCAGATGGTCGCGATCGTCGGTCCCACGGGCGCGGGCAAGACCACGCTCGTCAACCTGCTCATGCGTTTCTATGAGATTGACGCGGGCGCGATTTTGCTCGATGGACGTGATATACGCACCATCAAGCGCGACGAGTTGCGCAGTCATATGGGCATGGTGCTCCAAGATACGTGGCTGTTTAACGGGACCATTCGCGCCAACATCGCATATGGCGTCGACAGCGCAAGTGACGAAGCCGTCGAGCGTGCGGCGAGGGCCGCGCATGTCGACCACTTCATCCACACGCTTCCCGAGGGATACGATACCGTTATCAACGAGGAGGCATCCAACATATCGGCGGGGCAGCGTCAGCTCATCACCATTGCGCGTGCCCTGCTCGCGGACCCCGAGATCCTCATTCTCGACGAGGCGACGAGTTCCATTGACACGCGTACGGAGCGCCTCGTCCAGCGGGCGATGAACGAGCTCACGAGCACGCGTACGAGTTTCGTCATCGCGCATCGGCTTTCGACCATTCGCGATGCGGATCTGATTCTGGTGCTGCGCGAGGGCGATATCGTCGAGATGGGCACGCACGAGCAGTTGCTCTTGCAAGATGGCTTCTACGCCGAGCTCTACAACTCGCAGTTCAGCGACTGCATCGACGAGGTGGATTACTAGCGCCGAGCGGGCGTCTCTCCCATAGCGTATAATGCGCACGCACGTTTGTTATTTCACGTATGGGAGAGGCGCATTGATACGTGTAGCCGCATTTGATCTAGATGGGACGATTCTCGACGGAGAGTCGCCTCTCAAGCTCACGACGAGCCTGCTGCGCCATCGTCAGTTACCCATACACAAGGCCTTTCTCATGGGCATATGGGGTATTCGCTATCGTCTGCGCCTGCCGTTGGTTGAATCCACGCCACGAGAGCTCCTGTTCTCGGCGCTTACCGAGCCGACGGTCGAGGAAGTCGATGCCGAGATCATGGATGTCTTCAACAGGCGCATTCGCAAGCATATCCGCCCCGGTGCGATTCGCGAGATCGAGCGGTGCCGCGCTGACGGCATGAAGGTGGTGCTGGCATCGGCGTCCTTCAAACCCATCACGACGACCATCGTCGAGGAGCTTGGATTTGATGGCCAGGTATCGACCATCATGGAGGAAAAGGACGGCCATTACACGGGACGGGTCATGGGCGTTCCCGTTCAGGGCCGCGAGAAATTGCGCCTGCTCGTGCAGCTATGTGATGACAAGTTTGGTCCGCATGGCTGGGTGCTCGAGCGCGCATATAGCGACCACTACAGCGATGTCCCCATGCTCGAGCATGCCAAGGAGGTTGTCGTGGTGGATCCGGACAAAAAGCTCAAGCGCATTGCCGAGCGCCGTGGCTGGAAAATTGCCGACTGGGATTCGTAGAGATGGACGTGTCGCCCGAGAGGCTCGGCGAATTCACTGAGACGGTATGGAGTCGCGGACGCGAGCTCTATCGCGACTTGCCTTGGCGCAACACCTTCGATCCGTATGCGATCCTGCTTTCCGAAATCATGCTTCAACAGACGCAGGTCGCCCGTGTGCTCGGGCGCTGGGAGCAGTGGCTCGAAGCTTTTCCCACAGTTATCGATTTGGCGAGAGCGCCCCTGCCCCCCGTGCTCGAACTTTGGCAGGGCATGGGCTATAACCGCCGCGCACTCAATCTCAAGCGCTGTGCCGAGGAAGTCGTCGCCACATACGGCGGCGAGATTCCACACGACAAGAAGGCGCTGCTTGCCTTGCCGGGCATCGGGCCTTCGACATCTGCGGGTGTGCGCATATTTGCATTTCAGCAGCCTGACATGTACCTCGAGACCAACGTGCGTGCCGTATTTATCCACGAGTTTTTCAGTGAGCACGAGACCGTGTCTGACAAGGAACTCGTTCCACTTGTCGAGGCAACTTGCCCTGATGGTCGACATGTGCGTGATTGGTACTATGCGTTGCTCGATTACGGTGCCTATTTGAAGAAGACCACCGTTAATCCCACGCGAAAGAGCAGGCAATATACGCGACAGTCCAAGTTCGAGGGCAGCCATCGCCAGAAACGTGCCTACTTGCTGCGCTGCGTCATCGATGACGTGCTCACGAGCGAGGAGCTTGCCGAGAGCCTTGCGCGAAGCGAGCTGGGGGCCGGACGCGAGGCGCCGTCGCTTGAGGAGACTCAGGCGATACTGTGCGAGCTTGAGCGCGAGGGCTTCATCGCACGCCAGGGAGATGCGTGGCTATGCGCGGAGTAGGCGTCTGCCAGGCTGTGCTAAAATGCCCTGTCATCGCAAGCTAAACAAAGGTCTCGCATCATGTCTCAGCATAAGCTCACCTACGCATTTCTCGGTCCTGCCGGGACGTTCTCCGATATGGCTGTCCGCGCCCTCGTCGAGCGCGGTTCGTTATCTGCCGATTACGAGCCGCTGCCTTGTGACTCGTTGCCCGAGGTTTTCGAAGCTGTCGAGCGCGGCAAGGCCGACTATGGTGTTGTCCCCATCGAGAACTCCCTCGAGGGCTCGGTTACGGCGGTGCTCGATGCCTTCGCCTTTACTTCGCGTGCCGAGATTCTCGGAGAGATCGCCATTGACATCCACCAGGCACTGCTGCTCAATCCCGATGCCACGCTCGATGAGGTGACGACCATCGCTTCGCATACGCAGGGCATTGGGCAATGCCGCCGCTGGATTAACCAGAACCTTCCCAATCGGCAGCTGCGCCTTGCCGATTCGACGGCTGCCGCTGCCGAGATGGCCGCCGCTGACAAGAGCGTTGCCGCCATCGCCTCGCCGCTTGCCGCCGAGATTTGCGGCATCAACGTCTACGAGGAAGCCATCGAGGACAACCTGAGCAGCCAGACGCGCTTCGTCATCATCGGCAAGGGACCGGTGGCGCATGACGGGCCGGGCAAGAGCACGCTTGCGCTTTTCATGAACACCGACCGGCCGGGCACGCTGCAGATGATCCTGTCGGAGCTCTTCTTCGCCGGCGTCAACCTTACGATGGTGCAGTCGCGACCCACCAAGCGGGAGCTCGGCGATTACATGTTCTTCATGGATATCGATGGCTATGCCGACGAGCCCAATATCCAGGTCGCCCTCAATTGCTTGCGCATGAAGATGCGAGAGGTCAAGGTTATCGGCTCGTATCCACGCAGCGTATAAGAATGCCGTATACTTAGCCGCATGCAAACGTGGATACACTACTTGCTGATCTTCGCCATCGCTTTTGCCGCGACAGCTGCTTTCGTTCCTCCTGTCAGGCGTTTTGCCATCGCGCGTGGCATCGTTGACGAGCCAGGACCTCGCCGCGTCAATCGCCGTACCGTGCCACGTCTGGGCGGTGTCGCCATGTTCGGAGGACTGCTCGTTGCCGTCATCATCGAATACATCGGCGAGCGCGTGGGCTTTTGGCATGGTCCTCTTTACATTCCGGGTGAGGTTAACGTCAGGTCGCTCGGTGTGCTCGTTGGCCTCGCGGTCATCGTGATCGTGGGCATCATCGATGATGCGCGCAGCCTTGGCCCGGGTGTGAAGTTTCTCGGGCAGCTGTTTGCCTCCTGCATCATTGCAGGCACGGGAACCATTTTGCACGCGTTTCAGATTCCCGGATCCTCGGCTGTCATCGACTTCGGGCTCTGGGCCTATCCCATTACGGTCATATACCTCGTCTGCTTCATCAACATCATCAACCTCATCGACGGCCTCGATGGCCTGGCTGCGGGTATCACGGGCATGGCGGCCATCACGCTCTTCATCATGTTCATGACCTTGCAGCAGACTGAGGCCGCGCTGCTCGCGGCCATCACGGCCGCCGTGGCCGGTGCCTTCCTCATCTACAACTTCTACCCGGCAAGCATCTTCATGGGGGACTCGGGCTCCATGCTCCTCGGCTTGCTCCTTGGATCGGTTTCGCTTGTCGGCACGACGCGCCTGCTCTCGATCACGCTACTCATCGTTCCCGTCATCGTGGCGCTCGTTCCCATTATCGACACCGCTGCGGCCATCGTGCGTCGCCTGCGCAAGCACGAATCCATCGCCACGCCCGATGCCGGCCATATCCATCATCGTCTGCTGCTGCGTGGCTATTCGCAGCGCAAGGCCGTCCTGCTTATCTATCTGTGGACGGCCGTTCTTTGCGTTGGCACCTTGCTCATGTGGGTGCTCGGCGGGACGGCCAAGATGGTGATCTTCATTCTCCTGCTCATCGCCTCGGCCATTATCGTGTACAAGATCGGTCTTTTCCATCCGGTGCGCCAGCGCCATGGGCGTGGTGACGTCATATACGACACCGAGGGCATCGACCCCGAACACGAGGCACGTCATGACGAGCAGCGCGGACAATAGCTCCGTCCCCGACCTGCGCGAGCAGCTGAAGGGCGTGCCCGAGGCTCCTGGTTGCTATCTTTGGAAGAACGCCCAGGGCGAGATCCTGTACGTCGGCAAGGCAGTCGATTTGCGTGCGCGCATGATGCAGTACGTGTCGGGCCAAGACGAGCGGCTCAAGATCCCGTTCATGATGGAGCAGGTCGCATCCTTCGACTACATCGTGGTGAACAACGAGACCGAATCGCTCGTTCTCGAGAAGAACCTCATCCAGCAGTACAACCCGCCCTTCAACGTCAACTATCGTGACAACAAGAGCTATCCCTTCATTGCCATCACCAAGAGCGCCGCATATCCTGCCATCAAGTTCACGCGCGAGAAGCACAAGAGCGGCACGCGCTATTTTGGGCCTTACACCGATGCGCGTGCGGCCCGCGAGACCATCGACACCGTGCGACGCATCGTGCCGATTTGCGCCGTGTCCTGCGAGCAGTATCGCAAGATGACGCGCATGATCGAGGCGGGCAGATGGCCCACGCCCGATGACAAGGCATGCTTCGCCTACCACATTGGCAAGGGAACGGGTCCCTGTTGCGCGGCTATCACGCCCGAGGAGTACGCGCCGCTCGTTGCCCGCGTGGAGCGTTTTCTGGCTGGTGAGCGCGACGAGTTCGTTGGAGAGCTCGAGGCCGAGATGAAGGAGGCGGCAGCCGAGCTCGATTTCGAGCATGCCGCGCGTGCGCGTGATCGCCTCGAGGCCATCAAGGCGCTGCAGGAGAAGCAGAAAGCCGTGCTTTCGCGCCCGCTTAACATCGACGTTATCGGATTCTTCCGCGAAGAGACGATTGCGGCGGCGCATGTTTTCGTCGTGCGAAACGGCCGAATCATCATCAGCAACGATTTCGTCCTCGACAAGGGCCTTAACGTGCCCGAGGCGGACCTCGTGGGCCAGTTTCTTTCCAAGTACTATGACCAGACATCCGAGCTTCCACATGAGGTCGTCATCGCCGAGCATCTGCCCGAAGAGGTGACCCGGCCGCTTGAGCAGTGGCTCACCGAGCGGCTTGCGAGCCCGCATGGTGCCAAGGTGCATGTCGTTGTGCCTGAGCGCGGCGAGCGCAATCAGCTGCTCGACCTTGCGGCGCTCAACGCCAGGCATGCGCTCATGCGCCACAAGATGCGCACCCGTTACGACGAGGAGCGTCTCGACCTCGCGTTGCTGCAGCTCGAAAGTGCCCTCGCGCTGCCCGAACCGCCCATGCGCATCGAATGCTTCGATATCTCGACCATCCACGGCAACTACTCTGTTGCGTCGATGGTCGTCTTCACCAATGGCAAGCCCGATAAGTCGCAGTACCGTCGTTTCAAGATTCGCAAGGAATACGGCGAGGCCAACGATTTCGCGATGATGAGCGAGGTGCTGCGTCGCCGCTACGCACCCGAGCGCATGGCCGACGAGCGCTTTGGCTCACGGCCCGACTTGCTCATTCTCGACGGTGGCAAGCCGCAGCTCACGGCCGCTATAAACGAGCTCTCCGAGCTCGGCCTCGACATCCCCATGGCGGGCTTGGCCAAGAAGGATGAGGAGCTTTACGTGCCTTGGGACGATACGGGCCCCGTGGTACTGCCGAGCGGAAGCCCCTCGCTCTACCTCGTCAAGCACGTGCGCGACGAAGCCCACCGTTTTGCGATTACCTTCCATCGCGAACTGCGCGACAAGGGCATGGTCGCCTCCATCCTCGACGATGTTCCTGGCCTGGGTCCCAAACGGCGCAAGCAGCTGCTCAAGCATTTTGGCAGCGTCAAGCGCATGCGCGAGGCGAGTCTCGAGGAGATCGAGGCAGTGCCCGGCATTCCCAAGCAAGTCGCCGAAGACCTCTATGCCGTCATCCTCGATTTCGATGCCGAGCATGGGGCATGATTCCGTTCCTCCCTTGTCATTTCGAGCGAAGACGTGTGGGCGCCTCCTTTGTCATTTCGAGCGAAGCGAGATTTCTCCACTTCGGCGCTGCGCGCCTCCGGTCGAAATGACAATAGGGGGCAGCTACTCGCCTCCGGTCGAGATGACAGGGGGGGGCGCCTACGCGCCTCCGGTCGAGATGACATAACGCCACTTACTCGCGGTATACTGTGAACTCCTGCAATTTCGATAAAGGGGAGTCTCATGGCTCAGCAAGACGCTGTCGAGGAACCCAGCCCTTCGACGCTTGGTCCCGACCTCATCGTCATTACCGGCATGTCCGGCGCAGGCCGCACCGAGGCCATGCATACCTTCGAGGACCTTGGTTACTTCTGCATCGACAACCTGCCGCCTTCGCTGCTTCTCAACCTCGTGAGCCTCGCCGGCCTCAACGTCGGTTCCTCACGCAAACTTGCCGTTGTCTGCGATTTGCGTGCCAAGGAGTTCTTCCCCGAGCTCGCTCGTGAGCTTGACAAGCTCGACGAGATGGGAATCTCCACCAAGGTGCTCTTCCTCGATTCGACAGATGAGCAACTGTTGAATCGTTACAAGGCGACGCGACGTCGTCATCCCCTTTGCGAGGGCGACATGTCAATTCTCGACGGCATTCGCAAGGAACGCGAGTTGCTCGATGAGGCGCGCACGCAAGCCGATTACGTGCTCGACACAAGCGTCACGCGCCCCCAGGAGACGCGCGCGAAGATTCGCGCGCTCTTCGCGTCCGAGAATGATATCGACGAGATGCATATCTCGGTCTACTCCTTCGGCTTCAAACACGGCGCACCCATCGACGCCGATATCGTCATCGACGTACGCTTCCTTCCCAATCCGTACTACGACAAGGAGCTGCGTACCAAGACGGGTCTCGATCGCGAGGTCTCCGAGTTCGTGCTCGAGCAGCCCGAGACCAAGCGTTTTCTCGAGCGCTGGTACGCCTTGCTCGACGAGATCATTCCCGGCTACATCCAGGAGGGCAAGCAGTACCTTACCATCGGCGTGGGCTGCACGGGGGGTCAGCATCGCAGCGTCGCACTCGCCACCATGACTGGTCAGCACCTCTCGCAGGCGGGCTATCACGTCAACACCGCTCATCGTGACCTGGCGCTCGCCGAGGTCAACTAGGAGGTCCCATGAATCGAACGAATGCTGTCGTCATAGGTGGTGGCACGGGCGCACCCGCTTCCATCCGCACGCTGCTCGACATGGGCTGCAAGGTCTCCTCGGTCGTCGCCATGGTCGATGATGGTGGCTCGACGGGCATCCTGCGCGAGCGTGGCGGCGTGATACCACCGGGCGATATCCGCAAGTGCATCAGCGCGATGTCGGCCAACTACGAGGGCATACTCGCGCGTGCGTTTCGCCATCGCTTCGACTATCTCGACAATCACTCGCTCGGCAACCTCATTCTCACGGCCATCGCAGACGAGACCAATTCCTTCCCCGATGCCATTCGCGTGTGCGAGGGGCTCATCGAAGCTCGTGGCCACGTGTATCCCTCGACGTTGCATGACGTGAGCCTCTACGGTCTCACCAACGACGGCACCGAGCTCGAAGGCCAGGCCGTCATAAGCGATGCCGATTGCAGCATGCGTTACGTTTCGCTGCATCCCGCTGATGCGCAGGCATACCCTTCGGCGCTACGCGTCATCCGAGAAGCCAACTTCATCGTGCTCGGCCCAGGCTCGTTGTTCACCTCGATCATCCCCAACCTGCTCGTCCCCGGCGTCATCGACGCGATTCGCGAGGCTCATGACCGCGAGAACGATCCGGCTTGCACGCTCTTCGTATGCTCGCTTGCCGACATGCAAGGCGAGACCTGGGGCATGAACTGCTACGACTATGTCGATGCGCTTCTTCGTCACGGCATGCGCGGCCTGCTCGACATCGCGCTCATCCATCGCAATTCCGAGACGAGTCCAATGGCGAGCGGCGTCTTCCCCGCCATCACCGATTATTCCGATGCGCGCAAGTACACGAAGGGACGCAGGGCCGGCAAGCTCGCCCATGTGGAGGCGAGCAACGAGATGGTAGGAAGGGTCATGGAGCTTGGCGTGCAACCCATGGTGCGTGATCTGGTCGATCCGGTGCGCCCCACGTGGCACGACCGTGAGAAGCTTGCCAAGGCGTTTCAGGAGGTGCTGGCAGCGTGTCATTCACGTCAGAGGTGAAAGACGAGCTGTCCCGCATCGAACCCACGTGCCCGCGCTGCGACCGCGCCGAGCTCTCCGCACTCATCCGCATCGAAGGCACGCTCTCCATTAGCGGTGAAGGTCCGCGCCTCGAGCTTGCGACTGAGACGGCGAGCGTTGCGCGCACGGCGATTCGGCTGCTCCACAGCGTCTACGAGCTTGCCACTAACCTCACGGTACGCCGCAGCATTTTGCATAAGACGCATAACTACCTTATCACCGTAC
>OHWK01000393.1_pt1 | contig 23436 bp, 19 predicted proteins | sample 1579761 | NCBI WGS metagenome assembly OHWK01 (sample SAMEA3882516, study PRJEB24775) | human gut metagenome | biome: human-associated habitat; feature: intestine environment; material: feces | place: Netherlands | collected 2009/2010 | reverse complement strand
ATAAAAGTGCGTGCCGTGTGCTTCGTCCGCGAGGCACAGCATACCGGCATCGTGCGCCATTTGTACGATTGCGCGCAGGTCGCTGCAAATGCCGTAGTATGTGGGGTTATTGACGAGCACCGCCACGGCGTTCGGGTGCTCGCGGATGGCTTTTGCCACCTGCTCGCGCTTCATACCGAGCGAAATACCGAGGCGATGATCCACCTCCGGGTTGACGTAGACCGGCACCGCGCCGCAGAGCACCAAAGCATTCAAAACGCTGCGGTGGACGTTGCGGGGCAGAATAATCTCATCGCCGCGCTTACATGCGGTAAGAACCATGCTCTGTACGGAGCTTGTGGTGCCGCCCACCATTAAAAATGCGTGTGCCGCGCCGAACGCATCGGCGGCAAGCTCCTCCGCCTCCCGAATAACCGACACCGGGTGGCAGAGATTATCGAGCGGCTTCATACTGTTGACATCCAACCCGACGCACTGCTGACCCAGAAAGGCGGCCAGCTCCGGGTTGCCGCGGCCGCGCTTATGACCCGGCACATCAAACGGCACCACGCGCATGTTGCGGAATTTTTCGAGCGCCTCATGGATTGGTGCGCGGCGCTGGTCGAGCTTTGCGCGTTTTACATTTTCGTTCATCTTTTCCCTCCGTTCAAAGCCCTTTGCAAAACAAAAAACGCAAGCCCGGCACGTAGGTGCAGAACTTGCGTTTGAATCGCTTATTTTTGGGGCGCATGTTCTCGGAACATAAAAACATGGTATCCCGGAAAGCGGAGCGTTTCAGAGTCTATATAGCAATTAAACTTTTACTACTCTTATTGACGTTTCACAAGTCTGCGTTTTAGCGCAATTTCATGGTTGCAAAGGAACCATCTTATAAAATCTGAGCTTTTTAACTCAGTCAATAAGGCAGCCGAAGCTGCCGGTCGGCAGTGGACCCGGCTGTCCGTATGGCCTTAGCCCAAAAGGGCGGTCCAAAAGTAAAAATTGCTTTGAAAAACTCTTACATCTCACTTCGTCTTTCAAAATCGATATGAGTATATCATAAACGACAAATCGTGTCAACAAAAAATTTGGGGCCGCATTATTTCCAGCCGCGGGCGGTGGGGTCGAGCATTTCGGCTGCGGAATATATGAGCGCATTGCAGACGGCGGCGGCTATGGTGCTGCCGCCCTTGCGCCCAAATGCAACGATGGCAGGGACGTGGTGCTTTTCGCACACGGTGAAAATATTTTCTTTGCTCTCGATGACGTTCACAAAGCCGACCGGCACACCGATGACGAGCGCGGGGCGCAGACCGTTTTCGATCTCCTCGGCAATGGCGAACAGCGCGGTGGGCGCGTTGCCGACCGCCAAAATCGCGCCGGGGTATTCTTTTGCAGCCTTGTGCATGGCGGCGACGGCGCGCGTGGTGCCGCTTTCTTTTGCGCTTTGGGCGACTGCGGGGTCTGCCATAAAGCACAGGGCTTCCCCATTCAGCTTTTTGAGACCCGGCTTGGAAACACCTGCGAGCGCCATATTCGTATCGGTGATGACCGTGGTGCCGTTATGCAGCGCTTCTATGGCTTTTTGCACGGCATTTTCGGTAAAATGCAGCGTTTCGGCGTACTCGAAATCCGCCGTGGTGTGAATAACACGCTTGACGACGGCAAGATTTTTCCTTGGTATCCGGATACGCCTCTCTTCGAGCTCTTTTGCGATAATCTGCATGCTGGTGCGCTCAATATCGGCGGGATCATGCTTTGCACCCCCTCGGGTTTTCCATGCCCATGGCGCGGTACACGGCATCCATATCGAGGCTGTTCCGCACGCCGTCGGCTAAAATGTCGAGCTGCTCGCGGCGGTATTCCTCCATGGAAACAGGCACGGCGGCTGCGGGGTCTATCCCCTTGCGGGCGCAGAGGTATTCCGCAAGCTTTTCGGTCAGCTCGCCGCTGTCAAAGAGGCCGTGCAGATACGTGCCGAAGACGTTTTGATTTGTGCAGCCCTCTTTTGTGCCGTCCGCATGCGTACAGAACGGCTCACCGCGGACGATCGTATTGCCTGTGTGAATTTCGTAACCGGTGAGCATCGCCCCTGTAAACGGTGCGGCGATGACTTCGCCTGTGACCTGCGCGCGGTGCTTTTCCGTACAGAATGTTGTTTCGGTCGGCAGTAAATTCAAGCCGCGAAGCGTTTGCGGGCGACCGCTTTCGGAGCCATCCGGGTCGTGCAACGTCTCACCGAGCATCTGGTAACCGCCGCAGACGCCAAGCACCGGCGTCTCTTTCGCGGCGAGCTTTAAGATGACGGCTTCGAGTCCCGACTGGCGCAGCCAGAGGAGATCCTCAACCGTGTTTTTCGTGCCGGGCAGAATCACAAGGTCGGGCGCGCCAAGCTCGCGGGTGTTTTGCACGTAGCGCACATCCATTAAAGGATGCTGCTCGAGCACCATGAAATCCGTGAAATTTGAAATGTGCGGCAGGCGAATGACAGCGATATCCAGCGGACGCACGGCATCTTTTTTTTCAAGGCGCTCGGAAAGGGAGTCTTCGTCCTCGATATCGACGCGCAGATACGGCACGACGCCCAGAACGGGCAGGTGCGTTTTGTCTTCGAGCATGGAGAGGCCGGGGCGGAGAATTTCGACATCACCGCGGAATTTATTGATGACAAGTCCCTTGATGCGGTCGCGCTCGTCCGTCTCCAGCAGCTCTACGGTGCCGAAAAGCTGCGCGAACACACCGCCGCGGTCGATGTCGCCGACGAGCAGAACGGGCGCATCGACAAGCTTTGCGAGCCCCATGTTCACGATGTCATCCGCTTTCAGGTTGATCTCCGCCGGGCTGCCCGCGCCCTCGATGACGATAACGTCAAAATCTTCTGCAAGGCTGTTGTAGGCGCGCAGAATATCGGGAATGAGTGATTTTTTCATCTTGAAATACTGCGAAGCCTTCATCTGGCCGCGCACTTCGCCGTTCACGATGACCTGACTTCCGACATCGCTGCTCGGCTTCAACAAAATGGGGTTCATGCGCACGTCCGGCTCCACACCCGCCGCCTGCGCCTGTACGACCTGTGCGCGGCCCATCTCTAAGCCGTCACGGGTAACGAAGCTGTTCAGCGCCATATTTTGACTTTTGAACGGTGCGGTGTGCAGACCGTCCTGCGCGAAAATGCGGCACAGCGCCGCGCATAATAAACTTTTGCCCGCGCCGCTCATCGTGCCCTGTACCATGATGCACTTGGCTTTTTTATTTTCGCTCATTTCAGCACCTCCCGCATGATTTTCAGTAGCTTTTCGTTTTCCTCCGGCGTGCGCACGGCGGTGCGGTACCAGGTGTTATCGAGCCCCGGGTAGTTTGCACAGCCGCGCACGACCGCGCCTTTTTCTTTTAGTCGCTCGCCGAAATCTTCCGGCGCTTTGAATAACAGGAAATTTGCCTGCCCCTCCAAGACGCGCAAGCCGAGCGAGCGCAGGGACGCAATCATTCTGGGCCGCTCCCGTGCGATTAAGCTTCGCACGTGGTCGGCGTATTCGGTTTCATCTAACGCCGCGACGCCTGCCGCCTGTGCGAGTGACGAGACTGCCCACGGCTGCCCCGCTTCGCGCATATTTTCTAATAATTTTTCATCTCCGCTGAGTACATAACCGAGCCGCACGCCCGCCATGGCGTATAATTTTGTGAAAGCTTTCAGAATAACAAGCTCGGGAAACTGCGCTAAAAAGCGCTTTGCAGTCCGGCTTTCGTGCTCCGGGAGAAAATCGAGGAAGCACTCGTCGATGACGGGCGTTGCATGACACGCCCTGCATTTTTTCAGGAGCTTTTCGAGAAAATCCGACGTAACGATCTGCCCGGTGGGGTTGTTTGGTTGACATAAGAACACCATATCGATGGTTTCATGGAGAGCAGAGAGCAACTCTTCGGTGATTTCAAAATCGTTTTCCTCTTTTAAAAAGAAATATTCGACTTCACAGCCGACGGTTTTGAGTGCGGACGCGTATTCTGCGAAAGTCGGCGCGGGCAATAATGCGCGGCGCGGCTTTTTCGCGAGCACGAGCCGAAAAATAAGGTCCGCCGCGCCGTTGCCGCAAAGAATTTGGTTTTCGTGTACGTTTTCGCTTGCGGAGAGTTTTTGGCGCAGCTCTCTGCAAAGCGGGTCGGGGTAGCGGTCTGCGGTGGGCAGTGCGTTTACGATTGCCTGTGCGACGCCCTCCGGCAAACCGAGAGGGCTGACATTCGCGGAAAAATCGAGTGCATCGTGGCCGAATTTTGCGCGGTAGCCCGCCCAGTCGCCGCCGTGTGTGAGTTCCATATCTTCTCCCCCTTTACAGTAAGACGAATGCCGCGCGAACGAGCAGACCGAGCGCGAGTGCCAAAATGCTTTCGGCATACATCATGCGGTCGGCTTTCAAAATATCCTCCGGCACGACCGGGCGCAGCGGGTCGCCGATCGTCGGCTTATCATAGTATTCACCGAAATAATATGCGGGCCCGGCGAGCTGCACGCCGAGCGCACCGGCGCAGGCACTTTCGGTCTGCGCGCTGTTGGGGCTTGCGTGATTTCGGCGGTCGCGCCGCCAGATCTTCCACGCGCCCTTGACGCTGTTTCCCGTGAACCCCGCCGCGAGCACCCACAAAAGTGCCGCGATACGACTCGGAATGTAGTTTGCGGCATCGTCAAGCTTTGCGGGCACGCGCCCGAAGTTTATGTACTTTTCATTTTTGTAGCCGAGCATGCTGTCCATCGTGTTGATGGCTTTGTAGGTCAGCGCAAGCGGTGCGCCGCCGATGAGCATGCAAAGAAGCGGCGCGATCACGCCGTCACCGGCGTTTTCGGCAACGGTCTCCACAGCGGCTTTTGTCACGCCCTCCATGGAAAGCGCGTCGGTATCACGCCCGACAATGCGGGAGACGGCCTTGCGCGCGGCGGGGAGGTCGTTCTTTTTGAGTTCCTTGTAGACGTTGCAGCTCTCCTGCACAAGCCCCTTTGCGGCAAGTGACTGCGCGCACCAGAACATTTGAATCAAAAGTCCGAACACCCAGTGAATTTTATAAAAGAAGAAGCACACCGCGCCGGAAAGCAGGAATGTGCCGACAGGCAGGATGAATGCGGTAATTGCGCCGCCGATGCGCTCGCCACGCGGTGTTTTTGGCAAAATTTTCCGCAAGCTTCGATCTAAAAAGGAGATAACCTTGCCCATATATACAACGGGGTGCGGCAGCCACAGGGGGTCGCCGAAGATTGCGTCTAAAATGAATCCGCCGAGGACGGCGAAGAAAATCAACATGTGGCCTCCTTTGTGTACTGCACGGTTCCGATGAGATGCAAAACGTGCTTTTCCTGCCAATCGCAGGCATCGAGCACATAGCCGCCGGCAGTCGGCGCACACCATTCATAATAATTTTTCTGCGGCACAGCGTACTTTTCCATGACGGCCATCTGCGTGCCGCCATGCGCAACGATAACGAGCATGTCTTCACTATTTTGAATAGATTGATTTAGCAGTGATTCAAATGCTTTGCAAACACGCTCGCTGAAATCCGCTTTGCACTCGCCGCCGGGACAGGTGCTTTCGCAGTTAGAATCCACCCATGCGCGGTAGGCGGAATCGTGCTCCATCTCTTTATAGTTACGTCCCTCAAATACGCCGAAATTCATCTCGCTGAGGTCGTTTACGGGGATATACTCGGCAGTCGGAAATAAAATCTCCGCTGTCTGTTTTGTGCGCTTTAACGGCGTGACATAAACGGTTTTGGGCGAAAAGTCCGCCTGCTTCAGTGCTGCAAGCCCGGCCGGTGAGAGCGGAATGTCCGTCACGCCCTGATAGTGGTGATCAACATTATAGGCGGTTTCACCGTGGCGCAAAAGGTAAATTTTCATTTGGGCAATTCCCCTTTCAAGACGGTCGGAATGCCGCAGAACATCTGCACAACACAATCGGCACGCGCGGCGAGCAGGCATGCCAAGCGGCCGGCTTTTTCGCGGTTTGCGCGCTCTGTGGCATCAACGGGCACAACACCGCCGCCGACTTCCGTTGCGGTGATAATATCGTATTTTTCAGAAAGTATTTTAGCAAGTGCTTCGAGGTCTTCCGTCGTTTCGGCCTGCTTCTGCACCTCAAAACAGCATGTACCGCCGAGCTTTTTCGCGAACGTGCGCTTGCCGCTGTAAAGCGGACCTGTGATGAACAACATTACAAAATTCCTCCCCACTGGCACACGGCGAGCGCTGCCAACATGGCGAGCTCTGCCCTTTGCAGGAACCACCCGGCAAGGTCGCCCGTGATGCCGCCGAACTGCTTTTTCGACACTGCGTAATACCGCCAAAAGACAAGTAAAGCAGCCAAAACTGCTGCCCAGCCGCCGAGCACGAGCATCGCAGCGCCGAGCACGACAGTATAAATAATCAAGACACGGCGCACCGTTATGCGGTCTGCGGCTTCCGCGAACGTATGCGCAAGACCGGTGTTTTTCGCCATGGGAAATGATGCCACGGCGAGACCGGAAAACGCACGTTCCAAGGTGAGTGCCAATATCCAGATCACACCGAAACGCACCGTAAATTTCACCGAAGCACAGAGCGCAAAATACAATATGAAATATGTGCATAATCGGATAACTGCAAATGCACCGCAGTGTGGGTCTTTCAAAATTCCGAGCTTCTTTTCCGCATTACCGTAGCTTGAGAGCGCATCGCATGTATCGGCGAAGCCATCCAGATGGATGCCGCCGGTGACGAGCACAGGCACAAGGCAAAAGCCTGTTGCGCGGACGAGCTCCGGCACAGGCAGGACGCCGACTAAGCACCACAACCCGCCGCACACTGCACCGATGAGCGGAAATGCGCACAGCGCGTATCGCATGTTCTTTTGGCTCCATTCGAACTGCGGCATGGGAATCGCCGAAAACATAGCGAACGCCACGGCAATCGTCTGCAAAACCGTCATACCTTTCCCCCTCCTTTGTAATAAACCGGGATACCGCATACTACGCGGCAGACGTGATCCGCGCGGGCAGCGATGCCGTTTTGGATCTGCGCCAGCGCTTTGAGGTACAGATCTGTTTCGCCGGCATACGCTGCACCGCCGCTGAACACCTCGTTGCCGACGACAATCAGATGTTCGCATTGTTTATATAGTATTTCAATGCCATACAGAACGGCTTCTGCGGTATTTACCCCCGCACCTTTCGGATCGTATAGCTCGTTTGCGGTCAGGTTGCCGAGGTCTTCGAGCAGAACTATTCCGCGATTTGGTATTCTGATTTTATCAAGACTGATAGGGGATTCGATCGTTTCAAACTGTTTTTCTTTTCGCATGGCGCGGTGCTTTTCGACGCGTTTGGCGCACTCTTCATCCCATACCTGCATGGTGGCAACGTAGTAACGCGGCAGCGGGAGCTTTAAGGTCAGGTTTTCTGCATAGGCGCTTTTGCCGCTTGCTGCGCCGCCGATGACGAGCGTCAGCATTGCGGGGTGTACGGCGCGATGCCGCCCTCCGTGAACGAATAACAGTTGTCGTAGACCGCAAGCGCCATGTCCCACAGCGGCAGGCTTGCGACCGCGCCGGTGCCCTCGCCGAGGTGCATATTCGCCGTGATGAGCGGCTTTTTGCCGAGCGTTTCCAAAACGATACACGCCGCGGGCTCCGCCGAAACGTGGCTTGCGAACATGGCCTTAGTCGCCATCGGGCACAGCCGTGCCGCACACAGTGCCGCCACACTGCTGATGAAACCGTCGATAATGACAGGGATATTCTCCAGAGCACCGCCCAAAAACACGCCGCATAGCCCGGCGATATCTAAGCCGCCGAGCGCCGACAGCACGCCGATCACATCGGTTTTTTCGGGATGATTGACCGCGATGCCTTTATAGATGACCTCAATCTTGCGGCGCAGACCGTCATCGGAGAGCCCCGCGCCGCGGCCGGTCATTTCTTCGGGCGCGCGGTCGAGCAAAACGCAGCTCACGGCGGCAGAGGTTGTCGTGTTGCCAATGCCCATTTCGCCGGTCGCGAGGAGCTTTATGCCCTGCGCTTTCTGCTCGCGGACGAGCTCGATGCCGGTCTCGATGGCTTTTAAAGCATCCTCGCGGGTCATAACAGGTCCGCCGGTGAAATCATCCGTACCCGCACGCACACGGCAATTTTTCACACCGTCCACGGGCGCTCCCGCGATGCCCATATCGACGGGAATCACACCGCAGTGCACCGTTTCCGCCATTTTGCAGACGCTTGTTTTGCGCTGCGCAAGATTCTGCAAAACGGCGCGCGTCACGTCGCTGCCGGACTGGCTGATGCCCTGCGCGATGACGCCGTTATCCGCGCACAGTACCAAGACCGCGCGCTTTGAAAAATCGAACTGCGGCACACCTGTAAGCGCAGCCACATCTTCTAATAATGGTTCGAGATCGCCAAGCCCGCCGAGTGGCTTTGCAAGCGACGCCCAATGCGCGTGGGCAGCTTTGCGCGCGGCTTCATCCGGCTGCGTGATTGTTTTGAGCCGGTTTTTAAGTTCTGTTTCCGTCATATTTTGTCCCTCATGTAGCGGCGGGCGGCGTCCGCAAAGCGCTGCGGCAGCGGCGTGCCCGCCCAGTATAAATGCGGAAAACCCGCATAAAAATGTTCGTTTACAAAAGCACAGTCCCACGTACGGCCGTTCGGCTTTGTCGCTGTGCACGCTATGCCGTTTTCGGTGGAATCCCAGTGGTGAAATTCGTGCACAGGAAGCAACTCGTCTTTTTTTAGCAGCATGCTGTTCTCCTTCGCAGTAAGCGTCGCGTAACCGAAGCGCACGAGGTGGCCGACCTTGAAGCCTTCGCCGGGCAGAACGCCTGCCATACGGTATTTGTCGCCGTTTACATCTTCAAGTGTTTGACCTAAATACAAAAAGCCGCCGCATTCTGCCACAGTCGGCAAACTGTTTTTAATTGCGGTTTTGATGCGCAAAAGCATCTCGGTATTTTCGCTGAGTGCCTTTGCGCAAAGCTCCGGGTAACCGCCGGGCAGATACAGCCCGCCGATATTTTGAGGCAAGCTTTTATCGTGCAATGGGCTGAAAAAGACAGGTTCTGCGCCGGCTTCTTTGAACGCTTCAAGCGTTTCGGTATATGTAAAACAAAAGGCTTCATCCCTTGCAACGGCGATGCGCACATTAGGAACCGGAAATTCCTCTTTCGGTACTTTGGGTGCCGGACACGCAAAGACGCTAAAGAGTTTTTCAAAATCGACCGTCTTTTCCATCGTCACATGCAACAGTGTGATCTTCTTTTGCAGATTTTTAATCTCACCGGCGGTTTTAAGCCCCAGATGACGACTTTCGATCGCAGCTTTGGGCATTGGGGGCAGATAGCCGATAACAGGCACACCTGTCTCCTTTTCGAGCATCGGTGCTAAAATACGGTACAAATTTTCTTTACAGTCATTCAGTATAATACCGGCGATATGGTGCGGTGTGCGGAAGGACATTAAGCCGCGTACCTGCGCTGCAAGGGTTAAGCTTGCACCCTTCGGACGCAGGACAAGCAGGACGGGTAGATTCAACGTATCGGCTAAACGCCACGCACTTGCGATGTCGCTTGTGCCGCCGAGACCGTCATAGTACCCCATAGCACCTTCGCATATAGCAGCACCGTGATCGGCTGCGCTTTTGTTGTATAAATTTTGTACTATTTGCGGCTTTGAGAAAAATAAATCAAGATTGTGACTTTCAACGCCGAGCACACTGCGGTGAAACATGGGATCAATATAATCGGGCCCGGATTTAAACGCACAGGGATTGAGGCCGCGGGCTTTAAGCGCCGCAAGCAGCGCAATGGTGACGGTCGTTTTGCCGCTGCCGGAGTTCGGCGCGGCGATGAGCATTTGCAGCATGTCATTCCCTCACAATCAAAAAAACGGGATTATTCGCCTTCATCAGATGCAAATTACCGACTGAACTGCTGCGGCTTATGGCAATTTGTGTGATTTGCGCAGTCATGCCGTGGGTCGCAAAAGATGAAAGCGTCGTTTGCAGCGTTTCAAGCGCGATAGCGGAAACACACAGGCGAGCACTCGGATTTGCGGTCAATACAGCATCTATGATCTCGGGCAGATTGCCCTTACTGCCGCCGATAAACACGGCATCCGGTGCAGGAAGATCCGTTAATTTTTCCGGCGCTTTGCCCTCTACAAGTGTCAAATTATGTACATGAAATTTGTCTCGGTTTTGTTTTATCAACGAACAGGCGGCTGTGTCACACTCCACGGCATACACGTATCCGAGCGGCGCAGCAAGCGCCATTTCTATGCTGACACTGCCGGTCCCCGCACCGATGTCCCAGAGAATATCAGTCGGTTTAACGGCAAGCTTTGCGAGTGCCGCGGCGCGAACCTCCTGCTTTGTCATGGGTGTTTTGCCGCGGATGAAGACTTCATCCGGCAAACCCGGCACACGCTGCACGGGTACTTCACACGACTCTACAAGAAGCACACATAGCGGTGCAAAAACACTTTCAGATATTTTTCGTACTGTATTCTTACTGATTTTTTGCTGTGGTGTACCGAGATTTTCACCGACAACCGCCTGCACGTCTCCCAGCCCGGCTTCGGTGAGTTTCGCGCAAATCACCGCGGGAGTAACTTCGCCGCCCGTTAAGAAAAATGTGGGCTTGCCCATGCTGCACGCAGCAACAGGGTCACATGCACAGCCGTGCGCGGAGACGAGGTTCCAGTTCTGCCACGGTTCGTGGATGGCAGCAGAAAGCAACTGTACGCTGGAAACGCCCGGAATTACGGTGTATTCGATGTGGCTTTCATCGAGCACGCGGCACAGTGCAGAGGCGCCGGAATAAAACCCGGTGTCACCGCTGTATACAAGTGCGATATTTTGTTCTTTTGTTGTTTCAAGCACGGATAAAATCTCACCGATTTTATACATTGCGATACGATTTTGCGTACAGAAATCCGGCAAGTTTTCGAGTAAACGCTTTGCGCCGATGATGAGTGTAGCTTCATGCAAAGCTTCTGCTCCCTGCATTGTTACGCTGTCGAATGTGCCGCCCCCTATGCCGACTAAAGTGATTTTCATAGCAATTCTCTACACCTTTCAAGGATACTTTCAACTGTCTCCCCGTTCTCCCTCGGGCGGCGCAGTACAATGAGGCGTGCACCGCAGTATGCGCAGGCTTTTGCTTTTTCCATAAAGCCGCCTACTGCGCCGCCGTCTTTTGTAACGAGCCATTGAATGTTGAATTGTTCAAGGATCACGCGGTTGAGGTCAAGTGAAAACGGGCCTTGCATGGCGATGATGTTGCGGTGCGGAATGTCGAGGGCTTCGCACGCGCGAATGCCGTCGAGCGTGGGCAACACACGCGGAAAAATCCGCTTTATATCTAGATTTTTAAAAGCGGGCAACTCCTTTGCACCGGTCGTGAGCAAGATATTCCCGGCAGTACTTTCGAGATATTCTGCCGCTTCTGCTGCTGTTTCAAACACGATACTGTTCTTCGGCAATTCGCTTTCGGTACGGAGCAATCGATGGTACTCAACGCCTGTCGTTTCACACGCTTCACAAATGGTGCGCGTGGCTTCTGTTGCATAGGGGTGCGTTGCGTCCACACAGATTGACGCACCATGCAAAAGTTTCGTCATCTCTGCGGCAGTGCATCTGCCTACATGAATTGTGATGTTTTCATTCTCGTCTTGTTCTTCTGCACCGATCTCTGTTGCAACACTGACAAGAACTTCTACGCCGAGATTTGCCAAAATTTTTGAAAACTGTCTGCCCTCTGTCGTTCCGCTGAACACCACAGCTTTCATACCGTGCGATACCCCCTTGGCGTTACCATTTTGCTTTCGATATTATTTGTTGTTTTGTTGCCTATATATACAGTCGTGAACATATCGACCTGCTTGTTTTCAAGTTCGCGGAGCGTTATGATCTCACTTTGCTGCCTCTCTCTGCCAATGTTGCGTACGATGCCGCAGACGGTCTCCTCCGATTTGCCGTTTTGGAGCAAAATACGGACGGCACGCTGTAAATAATCGGGCCGACCTTTCGAGGACGGGTTGTAGATTGCCACGCAGAAATCGCCCATGGCGGCGCAGGCAAGGCGCTTTTCAATTATCTCCCATGGGGTGAGTCGGTCGGAAAGGGAAATTACGCAAAAATCATGCGCAAGCGGTGCGCCTAAAACCGCACCGCCGCTGAGCGCCGCCGTAAGTCCCGGAATGACCTCGATCTCGACGCTCGGGTAATTGGGTGCAAGTTCCAAAATCGGGCTCGCCATGCCGTATACGCCGGCATCTCCCGAGCAGACAAGCGCCACAGTTTTGCCGCTTTGCGCGGTCTCAAGCGCCCAACGGCAACGGTCGATCTCCTTTGTCATGCCCGTTGCGTGCACCTCTTTTTCGGGATAAAACGAGCGGATAAGATCGATGTAGACGGTGTAGCCGCACAGCACGTCGGCGTTTTCGAGCGCCGTTTTCGCCTGTGCGGTCAAAAACTGCGGGTCGCCGGGGCCGAGGCCCACGACATAAACGAGATTTCGCTTCATTTTACACGCTCCAATCCGGGGTAAAGGGTTTTGCGGCGACGGCGAACGTCACGCCGCTGTATATATGCTTTTCGATCACCAATTCGCCGCCCGACGCCAGCACGGCCGCACGGGCGCAGACGTTGTCAACGCCCGTTATCTGCTGCACAAATGAAGATGATGTGAATTCGCCGGACGCTTTTTTGAGCTCCTCGGCTGTATAAAAATGGATGTTAAAATCATGGCTTTGACAGAATTTCAAAAGCCCCGGTTCATCTTTCTTGAGGTCTATGCTCGCACACGCACAGATGCTTTGCGGTGCAAAACCTGTTTCTTTGCAAAATTGTTTAAATGTTGCTTCGATATGTTCAGCCGATGTGCCGCGTTTGCAACCGACGCCGAGCACGCAGATTTTGGGAACGAGGTGCAGCGCATCGCTCTGCGGGTGGAGTGTTACGGAAAAATCGGCTTGATGATTCTCGTCTGCCGGGAAAACATTTTTAGGTCGAGTGCCTGTGATTTTCCACTGCGAATCATAATAAACCACTTTACCGGCGAGCAGTGTGCCGCTGACGGTTTTGATACGCTCAGGCTCGAGAACGTGGCAGTTCTGCGCTTTCGCCCACTCGTCTACGGCGAACACACCCTCGACATCGGTCGCGGTCGTGATGACCGACACTGCGCCGCAGATGCTCGCGAGTTTCTTGGCAAGGTCATTTGCGCCGCCGAGGTGACCGGACAAAATCGGAATGGAAAACCGACCGCGCTCGTCGAGCACAATCACAGCGGGATCGGTCGCCTTGCTTTTACAATGCGGCGCAATGGCGCGCACGGCGATGCCGACAGCGCCGATGAAGATAAGTGCATCGGATTTTTGAAAGTTTTCGGCCGTCCAATCGGATAATTCCACTCCGTTTTTACCGCCGCGACTGATGTTGCCCGGATGTGAAAGAGCCAGTTTTTCTGCGAGTTTTAGTCCGGTTTCAGTGAAAGCGATATATGCGCAGCTCATGCTTTGCTGCCTTTCCGATATTCCGTCGTGAATGTAGGATCGTAGAGTTTGCTGCGGTCGTATTGTGTGCCGAGAAAATCTCCGACGACAATAAGCGCCGTTTTGGTGATGCCCGCTTTATGCACGCTTTCGGCCAAATCACCGACAGTACAGCGCACGATTTTTTCCTCCGGCCATGTGGCTTTGTAGACGACTGCCACAGGAGTGGAAGCCGTATAAGCCCCCTGCAAAAGTGCCTGCTGCACCTGATTGACCAAACCGATTGAAAGGAAAATCACCATGGTCGCGCCGTGTGCAGCGAGGCTTTGCAGCTTTTCGTTTTCCGGCACGGGCGTGCGGCCTTCCATGCGCGTGATGATAACCGTTTGACTGACAGACGGCAGCGTATATTCTGCGTTTAAAGCTGCCGCCGCGCCGCAGAAGCTGGAGACACCGGGGGTGTCGTCATAGGGAATGCTTTCTGCATCAAGCACATCCATCTGCTCGCGGATTGCGCCGTAAAGGCACGGGTCACCTGTGTGCAGGCGGACTGTTATTCTGTTGTTTTTTTCGTTCTCGCGCATGACGGAAATCACATCTTCCAGCGTCATTTTGGCGCTGTTGTAGATCGTGCAATCTGCTTTAGCGAGCCCCAAAAGTACAGGGTTGACAAGGCTGCCGGCATAGATGATGCTGTCGGCAGTCTGTAAGAGCGCCGCGCCACGCTGCGTGATGAGGTCTGGCGCGCCTGGGCCGGCACCGACAAAATGTACCATGTTTACGACTCCTTCCACTTTTGCAGCAATTTTTCTGCGGTTTCGGTCTGCCCAAGAGGGCCGGTTTGATTGGAAAACAGCACCGCGCCGACTTGGAATGCACCCGCTGCGCGGCGCTCGAGGTGCAGCTGCACAGCGTTTATCAGGCCGTGCATGACGGGCTCGCGCAGACCGTTTTGATCCAAAATATCAAGGCAGGCATCGGTTGTGGCCGCCTGCATCAGCGCTTCGCACACCTCTTTTTTCGCGCCCGTAAGCGCCGCATACGTGCAGAAAAGCTCCGTGCGACAGTCCGCCATGCGGGAGTGCGTGTTCATAATACCGCCTGCGACCTTCACGAGCTTACCGATGTGCCCGACGAGTAAAACTTCCTCAAAGTGCTCTGTTGCGGCGGCATCGAGCGCGTCACCGATAAAATTCGAGCACTTTATGATGGGAATATCCAAGAGCGCGGGGTAAGTTTCACGCAGATAATCGAGGCCGTAGTTGCCGGGAGTCAGAATCAGGCGGCGCGCACCGTTTTTGAGCGCAGCCTGATGAATTTCCAGCTGCATCGTATCGACGATTGCCTGCTGACTCATCGGTTCCACGATGCCGCTGGTACCGAGCACCGAAAGTCCGCCAATGACGCCGATGTGTGGATTGAACGTCTTTTCCGCGGCCTCTTCCCCACCCTCGATGGAGACAAGCACGGAAAAGCCGCCTTTATACTCAAATGTTTTGGCTTCTTTTAAGAGGGCTTCGGTGATCATCTCGCGCGGAACGTGGTTGATGGCCGCCGCGCCGACGGGCTGGTCAAGCCCGGGCTTGGTCACACGGCCAACACCCTTGCCACCGTCGATTTTAACGACGCCGTGTTCATTGGGCAAAAGCGTCACATTTGCGATGACGGGCAAGCCGTCCGTGGCGTCAATGTCGTCTCCTCCGTCTTTGCGAATGGCGCATACGGCGCCGGTTTCGGTCTTCTCACAGTAGATTGGCGCGACCTCAACAACGATGCCTTTCGGTGTACGCAGACCCACCGTTTCCGGGGCCTTGCCGGTGAAAAGCAGCTGCGCCGCACCGGCGGCACCGAGTGCCGCGCATGTGCCCGTTGTGTAGCCGCAGCGCAATAATTTTTGTCCGCTGCGAATGTAGTGCTCAAACTTCGGCGGCTCCTTTTTACCAAACAGGAACGTATATTCTTCGGCGGACATTTTATATAGCTTTTGTATGTTCTCTTTTTGAAACGCGCCTTTTACGGTCATGATGTCCGAGACACTGTCCGGCGAAACGCAGACAACGGCATCGGAGAGCTTCTGCGCGAGGTCAAGCTCGTGCAGGCTCAGGATAATTGCGGTATTCTTTTCTTTTGCAAGCCGACGCAGAATCGTCATGAGCTCCGCTTTACCTTTAACGTCGAGAAATGAAGTCGGTTCGTCCAAAAGCAGAATTTCCGGCTCCTGACAGACTGCCCGTGCCAAAAGGACACGCTGGCGCTGACCGTCGCTAATCTTATCAAAATCGCGGTCGGCAATATCGGCTGCATTTACGAGATGCAGCGCGTCGAAAACCTGCTTTTTATCTTCTTCGGAGAGGATTCCGAGACGACCGGTATACGGGTAACGCCCGGCTGCGGCGACATCAAAGCAGGTCGTGAGCTCTGTGCGGTTCGTGTGCGGCACCATCAGCGCCATTTTGCGCGCGCGGGCATTCGGTGCGTATACCGAAAGGGACTGTCCATCGAGCAAAACGGCCCCTCCCTGCGGCGCAAGCTGCGCGGCAAGCGTTTTCATCAGGGTCGATTTACCCGCGCCGTTCGGGCCGATAAGCGTCAAAATTTGTCCGCGCTCGGCGGCGAATTTGATATGCTCCAAAAGCGGCGAATTGTAGCCGACCGCAAGGTCGTTCGCTTCACAATAGCTCATGCTGCCGCCCCCCTTCTCTGCTTGCGCACAAGCAGCAAAATGACCACCGGTGCGCCGAAAATCGCCGTGACGGAGCTGACGGAAAGCTCCGTCGGCGCAAATATACTGCGCGCGATGAGGTCACACAAAAGGCAAAATGCCGCACCGCCTAAAACGCACCCCGGCAGCACGTGCAAAGGTTTTGCACTGCGGAGTGTGCGCTTTACGAGATGCGGCACCGCGATGCCGACAAAGGAGATCGGCCCCGCAAATGCCGTGACGCATGCCGCGAGCAGGCTGGATAACAACACAAGTGCGACTGAGAACGGACGCACGGAAACGCCGACACTCTGCGCATAGGCTTCACCCATTTGGTACGCCGCCATCGGTTTGGAAAGCATAAACGAAAGCGCAAGGCATGGCAACACAATTAAAGCCGCCGTGAGGACATTCTCCCACGTCATGCCGGAAAAGCTGCCCATCGACCAGTTGTGTAGATTCACGATGTTGGAATCCTGCGCAAATGCAACAACAACGTCCGTGACAGCCGAACAGATATAGCTAATCATCACGCCACAGATAACGAGCACGCCTGCGCGCTTTACGCGCTGTGAAACGGCCAAGACGAAGCCCATAGCGACCATGGCACCGACAAATGAAGCTAAAATCAGCGTGAGTGAGCTTGTGAACAAGCCGTGATTTAAAAGCACGACCATCGTGAGTGCAACGGCGAGCTTTGCGCCGCCGGAAACACCCATAACGAACGGCCCGGCGATAGGGTTTGCAAAAAAAGTCTGCAATAAATAACCCGCAACGGACAGCGCCGCACCGAGCAAAACGACCATGGCGGCGCGCGGCAGGCGTAAACCAAATATGATCTTTTGCGCGAGTGCGTTATTCTCCGCGCCGAAAAGCGTGCTTAAAATATCCTTCGGCGAAAGGGCCGTGCTGCCGCAGAAAATGTTCAGCATAAACAGCGCGAGCAATGCAGCCGTGAGCGCAAGATATGAAATTGTCAGACGCTTTGTGCCGTTTAGTTTCATGGTTTCCTCAGCTTACATGTGTCAGAAATTTCAGTTCATCTTCGTTGACCGCATTCGGGCTTTCCGCCGTGAACACGCGGTTCATGTCCAAAATCAAATCGGGCAGCTCCATGCTTTCCTGAAACAGGCTTTGCGTGGTGCACCAGACGTTGCCGTTCTGCACGGCTTTGAAATCTGCCAGCATGGGACATTTTGATAAGAGCTGCTCGGTTGTTTCAATCTTGCCCTCGATGGTGCTGTTGTAGATTAAAACATCTGCATCTTTCGCGCCGGCGTAGAACTCCTCGAGCGAAAGATTGATTGTTGCGAGGTTGTTGCCGTTATCGGAAAGATCGGAAAAAACGTATTCGCCGCCCGCCATGCCAATCATCTTCGCAACGTAATCGTTCGATTTACGCACCGTGACGAGGTTATTTGACGTCACAGAGAAAAACGCTGCCGTTTCGCCTGTGGTATCCTGCCCCAAAAGCGGCCGGATGCGCTGAACCTGCTCGTTGAAGAACGTTTCGGCTTCTGCCTCTTTATCAAATAAAATGCCATAGAGCTTCACCCACTCCATGCGTGCCAGGGGGTCGGATTCATAGCTGGAGCGCTCAACAAGCACGGGAATGCCAAACTTTTCAAGCTGCTCTTTCACTTCCGGCGTGTGGTAGATCATTGTGTTTTCAATCGCGAGGCCGCAGTTTGCAGACACGATGTGCTCGTAATCCGGCGCGCTGTACTTACCCGCGTAGGAAATTTCACCGTTTTCCATGGCTTCTTTCGCTTCCGGCAGATACCAGTTTTCGGCACTCGTGCCGGAAAGCGTGACGGCGCTTCGTGCATCGAGCTTCAGGATCGGGTCCATCGCAGACGTGGAGACGAGATAGACATTTTCAAGCGGTTTCTGCAAAACGGTGATGTCTTCCGAAAGACCGTTCGGCACGGTACTGTTTTCCGGCACGACGAGGTAGCGGGCATTCTGAATGGTGATGAGCCTTGTACCGCCGGTGCACTCGTCCACGGTGAACTCTTTCGCGTATTCGAGCGGATAGGCACTTTCGACTTGAAAATCTGCTTGCGTTTCATCGGTCTGCGCCGGGCCTGATGTACTCTCAGGCTGTGCCGGGTTTGCTGTGCAGCCCGTGAAAGCCAGAAGCAAAAGCGCCGCTAAAAGCGCTGTAAGCCGTCTCATGCGGTAAGAGACGCGCTGTCAAACGTCAGGGTGTATTCGATCTCGTGCGGAGTGCTCATGGCGGTGGTATCTGCCGTAACGGCAAGTGCGGTATCGAGTGCGGCGACGGGAATTTCAAACACGGAGTTGCCTTCGGTATTGACGGGCAGATACTTTTCGCCGTCCACGATCATGTAATCGTAGTTTGGGCTGCTCCATGTGATCTCCGCGGTCATTTTGCCGTCCGCAACGGTGAGCTCCGTGGGGCTCTCGATTGTTGCACGGCCGGAACCGCCCTCAAGCGTGACGTTGCACGTATACGTGCCGTCCTTCGGGACTTCGGTCTCTGCGTCGCTTGCGGTGTCCTCAACGATCGGCTGCGGGTCACGCACGCTGACCTTGTGGTCGTACCACGTGCCCTTCGTGCCGATGAGCGCAAGGTCAAAATCTTTATCGACACTTTTCAGCGGGATGTCAAAGCCGTAGACTTCTTCCGATGTGCCGTCTTTATAGGTGACGGTATCGGTGGTCGGCTGAAGCCATTCGCTTTCGTTCTGCTTTGCGTCCTCTGCCGTACCGAGGTACAGATTTAAGATCTTCTTAGAACGCAGGCTGACGTGGAACGTCATCTCGCCGTTTTCAACTGTCAGCGTACCCATGCCCTCGCAAGTTTCGTTCGCCTGAAACATAGAGCTGTCCGTTTTGAACTCTGCCGTGTACACGCCGTCTTCCGGCACAACGTCCGGCTCTTCGGTGGGGGTGGGCTCTGCGCTTGAAACGGAAGTTTCGGAAGACGCACTGCTTTCATTCGTATTGCCTGCGCACGCGCTGCACCCGAAGATCAGGAGCGCTGAGAGCAAAAGAGCTGTAATCTGCTTCTTTTTCATTTTGTTATACCTCTTCTTTATTTTAAAAACAATCTATAAACATAAGCGCCCGAAGAGCGATTCTCTCCGGGCGCTGTGTTTACGGATTAGCCATTCAGGGAATCGATCGCTGCCTGCGCGTGGTCGATGTAGAGCTGCTGAATATCCCCAATTTCACCGAGACCCGCAATCTGCGTATCAACGCTGTCGAAGCAGTCCGCAGCCTTGAACTGACTCAACCAGGAATCTTCATCGTCGCCAGCCATATCGTTGTTGGCATGGTCACCTGCAACGACCATCAGCGGACGGAGCACAACCTTCGTAAAGCCTGCTTCCTTTACCTTTTCGATAACGGCTTCGCAGGAGGTGTCTTCCGGCTCACCCTCAACGGTGCCGATGAATACGTTCGTGTAGCCGAGTGTTTCCATGGTGGTCTGCATCTGGCTGTAGCTGACCTTTGCAACATGCGCCGTACCGTGGCCCATAAAGACGAATGCGGTACCGTCTTCTGCAGCGGCAGCGACGTCATCATAACCGGCGGTTTTCACAGCTTCGGCTGTGATGGCCTTTGCAACAGCTTCCTTATCCGCGTTGATAACGGTCGCGTCGTCGCCCACTTCGCCGAGTAGCGGCTCTGCAACAGCGATGCCCTCAAATTTATCCTTATACCGGTCAAGCAACTCGTTCATCTCGTCGTACTCTGCGCCGTGCATGAGATGCGTCGGCTGCACAACGAGGTTCTTGACACCGTTTGCAACAGCGCGGTCAAGCGCCTGCTGCATGTTATCGATCTTCTCATCGTCACGCGCCTGCACGTGGTTGATGATGATCTGAGCGGTGAACGCGCGGCGGACAGACCAATCCGGGTAGGCTTCCTGCAGAGCGTCCTCAATACCCTTGATATCCTTTACGCGACTGTCGTTGAAGGACGTACCGAAGCTGACAACGAGCAGCTCGTTTTCGCCGATTTCGTCTTCGTTGCGCGGGTCGTCTTGCGCGGCGTCGCCCGTATCGCGTCCGAAGTAATCCGGGTCGGCGTTATCGCCTTCCACAAGCTCCTTCTGCGCATCGGTCAGCGCGTCCCAAGCTTCTTTTGCTGCTTTGCATTCTTCATCGGTATTGTCATTGCGCTCCTGCACATAGATTGCGTCGATGAGATCCGCAACATTCTTCGCTGCCATTTCGTCTGTTTCCTCCTCGGTTGCGCTCGCCGCGCTGCTTTCCTCTGCGGAGCTCTCGCTACTTTCAACTGTGGAAGAAGTGCTGCTCTCCTCAGAAGATGCGCTCGAAGACGCGTTATTGCCGCAGCCTGCGGCAGCGGTCGTGAGCATTGTAACTGCCATTACCAGTGCGGCAGTCTTTTTCCATGTAAGCTTACTCATGGGTTGTGCTTCCTTTCGTGGGCAATATCGGCCCTTATCGTATTTTCGCTGAAAGAAAGGTACAGGAAACCAAGGCATATCTGAATTCTCTTCAAACACACCGTATGCCCATGAGAAAAGCCGAGGTCTTTTGCGCTGCTGAAACGTACAAAACGTATAGAACGGCAACACAAAAAGGCCCCGGCGTATAGTCAGAGCATTTTCGGTACAACCAATTCCTCGTGATTTGGAGTGTGACACTCCCGTACCAACACACAGGCAGGTTTCCCGGCTGAAAGATCGTCATCTGCCGCCGCCTTCCCAAGCGATGCTCAGTGACCGGTAAAACGCCATGGCGGCAAACTCCCTTATCACGGTGACGAGATCGTGCGGGATTTGCACCCGCTTCCCTTTTACCCTTTTCTATGCGCTTTTAAAAGCACACGAAAGGCACCTGTTGTTTTCATTCAGTTTTCGCAGTACAGTATAGCACAGGAAATGTAAAAAAGCAAGAAAATCCGACGCTTTTTGCCTTGCACGCAAATTTGCCCGAAACTTAAGTAAAACATCTTGCTATTTTATGCGAAACGTGTATAATATACGTAAAAATGGATGCGTGAATTGCCGAGTGGCGGCGATTTACTTCCATCAAGGAGGAATTCAATTTGGTCAAAGTTGCAATGATCGGCGTCGGTGCCATCAGCGGCATTTACCTTAAAAACATCACGAACGTATTTAAAGAGGTGGAGCTCGTCGGCGTATGCGACCTCATCCCGGAGCGCGCGGAAAAAGGCGTGCAGACGGTGAAGGAATACATTGAAGCAGGCGCAAAAGCCCCCGTGCCGAAAATTTATAAGGATATGTATGAAGCGTTCAACGATCCCGAAGTGGAGGTTGTTCTGAACCTTACCCGCCCGTATGAGCACTATGGCGTGACGAAAGCCGCACTGGAGCACGGCAAGCATGTGTTCTCCGAAAAGCCGCTTGCGGCGGACATGGAGGAAGGCGACGAGCTTGTTGCCCTCGCTGAAGAAAAGGGCCTTTTGATGGGCGGCGCGCCGGATACGTTCATGGGCGCAGGCATTCAGACCGTGCGCAAGCTTGTCGATGACGGGTACATCGGCGACATTGTTGCGGCGAACTGCGCGATGATCTGCCATGGCCACGAGACATGGCACCCGGACCCGGAGTTCTATTATAAGCGCGCAGGCGGCCCGATGATGGACATGGGCCCGTATTATGTGACGGCGCTCGTGCAGCTCATCGGCGAAGCGAAGGGCGTCATCGGCATGACGAAAAAGACGTTTCCGGAGCGCATTATCACGTCCGAGCCGCACTACGGCGAGAAAATCGACGTCGATATCGACACGCATCTGACGGGCAGCATTGCGTTTGCAAACGGCGCGGTGGCGCAGATCTGCACGACATTTGATGTGCATTACGCACCCGGCGCTCAGTGCCGCTTTGAGCTGTACGGCACAAAGGGCACCATCTGTGTGCCGGACCCAAACACGTTCGGCGGACCGGTGCTCGTATACCGCCCGGAGGATCAGGTAAGCGGGCAGGCGATCGACCCCGGTCTGATGGCGCACAACGCGCCGCAGTATTACACCGGCTACAAAGAAGTGCCGCTGCTGTTCGACTACAACGAAAACTCCCGTGCGCTGGGCCTCAGCGATATGTGCAAGGCGCTGCGCACCGGCCGTGATTTCCGCGCGAACTACCAACAGCAGCACCACGTGCTGGAGATCCTGACGAGTTTTGAAAAATCCAGTCGCGAGGGCAGATATATCCCGCTGAAAACACACTACACGCGCACGGCACCGATGCAGAACAACCCGATGCACGGCATTTTAGACGACTGACATGGAGGTAATACGATTATGAAAGCAGCATATACAGGTTGGACTTGGCTGACCGCCAAGGACGCTGAGACCGCCAAAAAGCAATTGGAGCAGTCTTTTAAGGAATGCAAGTTCCTCGGCTATGACTATGTGGAAAACTTCGCCTTTATCGGCGATTATTTTGAAGACCCGAACGAGCTCATCGAGATGGAAAAGCGCTGCGGCGTGGAGCTTGTGAATCTGTACGGTCACTTTGGCACCGACGTGGAAGAAAACATCAAGGTCGGCAAAAAGCAGATCGATTTTCTCGCAGCCATCGGCGGCAAGTGGTACAACTGCCAGCACGGCGGGTATTTCGGTGACGGCGGTCCGCTGGAGCGCCCGACAAACCCCGAGGTGCTCGATAAAATCTGCGCCATTGCGGACACGCTCGGCGCTTACGCAAAGGAAAAAGGCGTGACGCTGTGCTTCCACCCGCACTACGGCACATGCGTGTTCTGGGAAAGCGACATTGATTATTTGATGGCACACACCGATCCGCGTTATGTTTCGTTCTGCATCGATACGGCACACACAACGCTTGCGGGTATGTCCCCCGTCGAGCTCATCAAGAAGGTCGGCCCGCGCCTTGCGTACATGCACCTCAAAGATGTAGACACCTACGCTTTGAAGACCGCAGAGGGTGCAGACAAAATGGGAACATTCCGCGCGCTCGGCCACGGCACCATCGACTTCCCTGCTGTGAAAGCAGCGCTTGAGGAGATCGGCTACGACGGCATTTTGTGCGTGGAGCTCGACCGCCCGGAGGTCGGCAACTTCCATTCGGCAGAGGTCTCCAGAATTTACATTCGAGACGTGCTGGACATTTAAGTTTATTTAGGAGTGAATTTTATGGCAAACACAAATCCCGTAAAGGTTGCAATGATCGGCGTCGGTGCCATCAGCGGCATTTACCTTAAAAATATCACGACCGTATTTAAAGAGGTGGAGCTCGTCGGCGTATGCGACCTCATCCCGGAGCGCGCG